>Ga0129299_1002667_pt1 | contig 11792 bp, 7 predicted proteins | sample ConPoolayeCmetaG_FD_94477 | JGI IMG/M metagenome (GOLD analysis project Ga0129299, IMG submission 94477) | Hot spring microbial mat communities from California, USA to study Microbial Dark Matter (Phase II) - Cone Pool mat layer C metaG ... | reverse complement strand
GTCATAATAGGCCCGAAAGGCCAAGGTGTGCTTCTCGTTCAATTGGTAGTTGGCCCCCCCGCCGAGCAGGTTGCTCGCGGTCTCGTGGATGTATCGCCAACCGAGGAAGTAGCTCAATCGCGGCAGCCGCTCCACCGCAATCGACAGGTTCGTCACGTCCATCTCGCCTTCGTCCAGGTCCCAGTTGAAGTCCCACAGGAAGGCCGTCGTGTCGCTCAGGCGGTAGTTCAGATTGCCGTTGATGAAGTTGGAGGTGATCGAGTCCTCCGGCCGACTCATGAACGCCTCCCCATGCGAGTACTGGTTGCTGCGACCGTCCCCGAACGCCCCGAACTCCAAGTCCAACGCCAGCAGGTCGACGATCCGCCAACGGCCGGGTCCGCCCCGCTTGGTCTGCCATCGCTGCTTCAGCCCGACGGTCACCCCGTCGAAGTCGTCGATCGTCTCGATGCCCTGATCGAACGGATACAGGTCCATGCTGGAGACGTTGGAGTGGGCAAACCAGAAGGCCACGTCCGGTTTGACGATGTGCTTGATCCCGTTGATGTCGAACAGGCGGCTCTGGACGTCCGGATAGGTGCGGGACAGGTAGCTGCTCGCCTTGGCACCGTAGTTGACGTACCCCCGCCAGACGGCACCGCCCGCGTCGGTCGGGCTCGAATCCCAATAGCTCCCGCGGAGCGTCGAGAACGGAACTACCTTAACCGGGCCCAGCGCGAGCGGCAGGTTCAGCTCATCCCGCTGATCCAACCGTGGGGTGACATCGCTCCGTTCGGTATTGTCGTTGAAGCGCTGTCGATCGAACACCCGCCGGTCGTCGGGCAGATAGCGGACCACACCGGCGTGGCTTTCGTTGAACAGCGTCGCCACCCCGCCGATGTCCTGCCCAATCAGGTGGAACCCCACGTCGGGAAGGTGTTCCGTCTGCGTCAGAAAGTCCAGAACCCGCCACTGCGCCAAAGCGGTGAACGCCCAGTGGTCCCTCTGCTTCTTCAGGTAGATCAGCGTCTCCTGCTCCTTGCCCTCGAACCATTCGCTCTCCTCGTACTCCTGCAGGAAGCCCGGGTCGCTGATGTAGCTGGCCTCCAGCGTCAGCTCCCAATCCTTCGGGAGATATTGGCGGTGACGCCAGGTGATCCGACCACGGGTGTCCGTGTCGGGTTCCCCGTCCACAAACGGGCCCAGGTCGTCCTCGCCCTTGTCATAGATGAAGTAGCTGCGGAACAACCCGTAGTAGTTCTCCCGTTCGTAGTCGATATTGATGCCGACGCCCGGTCCCCGCTTGGTGTAGTAGTCCAGGTTCAGCCAGGCGTCGAACCCCTGGGGTTGTTCGACTCCCAGGAGGTGGAAGAGATACCACTTGGTCTCGAAGCTGGCGCCGAAATCATCGCTGTAACCCGCACGGACGCTTCGGATGGCCATCTCGCCTTGCTTGAAGTCCCCCTTCGTGTAAGGCCAGTACGCCACGGGCACCCCGCCGATGTTGAACGTGCTGTTGTGCATCTCGTACGTGCCCGCGGTCAGACCCACCACCTGCCCGCTGGAATCCCGGGCGGTCCTGTCCCGAACGTACACCCGGTCCGCCCCGATGTGGTAGTGGGGGGTGTAGAACTCGCTGCTGGTCACCCGAGCCCCCTGGGCGAGGTACTCGGTGCTCGAAAGCTGGCGGACGCTTTCGGCGCGGACGTAGACTGGAACGCCCCGGTCGGGCTGGACGATCCGCATGACCGCGTCGAGGATCAGGGCCCGGTTGTTCTCGAAATCGTAGTAGATCTGCGGCGAGCGGATCATCCGATCTCCGCGGGACAGGACCACGTCTCCCTCCAGGTAGGCGCCCCGGACCATTTCACTGACCGTCTGCGTCGGCGTCTTGGCGCCCAGGGTGGTTCCGTCGTCGCGCCCGGCTTCTTCGAGCTTGATCGGCTCACCGCCGGGCGACGTGGCGGACCGCTTCTTCTCGTCCGACTCTCCGCCCATCAAGACCTCCAGGCCACGACCTGTCGCCCCCTCGGCAAGGAAGAGGACGGCCGCATCGGCCTTGATCTCCAACAAGTCCCCGGGGCCGTCCCCGCTTTGGGTCACATAGACGTCACCGAGGGCGGCGATGATGCCCTTCTTCACGTCGATGTGGAGCTCCCGGCCGCGGTAGGCCACCCGCTTGGGCCCCTTTGGAAGACCGGGCAGTCCCAATCCGGTCTGGACGGTCTTCACCTGGATGGGCGAGGGTTCCTCGCCGGGCACCACCGTCTGGACCTTGCGGGGAATCGCCGGACCGGGCGTGGAGCCAGGAGGCTTGGCACCCTCCACGGGCTTCCCGGGTTCGGTCGAAGCGGCCCGTTCAGCCTCGGCGGCTTCCTGCACCTCGATCAGGCGCCGGGTCTGAACGGCGTTTTGGTAGAGCGGCGAATCTGCCTGAGATTCCACACCGGTTGCCTCGGCGTTCAGGAGGACCTGTCCGAACGTCTGGAGCGTCACCAGGAAGACCGGAGCGCTGCTGACCGTCCCGCCCGGTTCGCGGATCTCGGCGTTCTGCCACAGGAATACATTGAGCACCGTGAAGGGGCGCCCCTGGTAGGCGGACTGGGTCAGCCAGATCACCGCCTCGTCGCTCCGGAGGCGGCGATGACCCATGTACAGCTCGAACCGCCCCCGGTAAAGGACAGTGCTGACCCCGTCCTGTTTCCAGGTATAGGCGAATTTCCCCCGCATCTCCACGTCGTAGTCGCTGATTCCTGTGGGCAGAAGAGGCCTGGTGGCGTCATCCGCTTCGTATGCCGAGGGAGTGGGAAGGGACTGTTGTGGAGATCCCAGGACCGCCCCCGCCACCAGGATCACGAGGAGGTACTGACAACGTTTGGCAACGGTATCCAAAATGGTTCGGTCCGCCTGTTCCCAGCACCCGTCGAGTCGGCGGGAGAGTCCTAGCCGGCCGGGTCGAGCGTATCATTGTACTGGTTGAGGCCGGGCTGTCAATGGGCGACGGTTACTCGTCAACTCCCCAACCCTTTTCTCGTCAAGTGGTTGGGGTCCACGGACCGTCCTGGTCCCCGCCGAGGTCCCCCCGTGAAACTCCGGTGCCCCAGCCAAGCCATCACGGGCAGACGCATATTGGGGTGGGAGGTTGATGATCCAAGGCCCATGAGCAACTGTCCCCAACCCCGGGTGCCGTCCGGGGGGAACCAACAAGGAAGCCCATCTGGGGAAGAGGGGAAGACCACCGGGGGAACCTCATGAGGAGGATGGGGCCTCCTGTGGGGGCTCCCAATCCCGGGTCCACAGGTACTGTTCCGGCCAGCGTCGGATGATTGCCTCAAGCCCGTGAATATACCGGGCAGTGATCGTGTCCACCGGGTTGGGCTGAGGGTCGAGCCCGCGAGGGTCAGCGACCATAACACTGGATACGCAAAAGCGGAATACCCCCGCTTCTCGCCGGGCGGCCACTGCCACCACGGGGACGTCGCACCATCGGGCCAGCACTCCTACCGTGGGATAGCACCGACACGGCCTGCCGAGATAGTTCACCTCGACGGCTCGCCCTCGGAGTCGGACGTGTTCCCCGATCAAGAGGACCTTCTGACCGGCCCGAAGCAGATCAGCCAATCGACCTCGTGTCCGATGGCGAGGCAACAGCCGGATGTTGGGCTGACGGCAGAGCTCGTCCTGCCAAGACTTCAGAACGGGATGCCTCAGTTCGTCGATGACCACATACAGAGGCCGGAAGATCTGCCCGAGGGCGTACGCCCCCACGGCGAAGTTTCCGAAGTACGCCGTCACCAAAATGGCCCCGCGGGGCGACTGGGCGATGGACCGAAGGAACGGCTCGTCGTCGAACTCGACGAACCGCCGCCACGAACTGCACCGCAGCTTGCGCCGACTGAGGAAGACCTCCACCCAAAACGCGGCGATGTTTTCAAAGACCCGGCGGATCAGCTCGCTACGTTCCCGGGACGACAGCGCGTTGCCATAAGCACGGGACAAATTGAGCTCCGCGCGTTTCCGCGCGGGGGTTTCAAGATCGAACGCCCCTTGGGCCAACCAACGGGCAGCACCCATCGCCCGCTCAGGACCGATCGTGTTGACCAGCGTGACGATCACGCGGCGAACGTAAATCAACTGGAACGTAACCCGATCCATCCACATAATCGATCGTGCGTTTCCACTGCCGTTCCGTGCTCGGCGCGGGGATAGGCACCGTGGAACAGGCCCACCCCCGGGCGAGGTATGCGCGAAAGACCCTCCCCCGGCGGATTCACGCTGCGGAGGCACTCGAGAGGGATGATTTCGGTAGCGCACCCGACACCGCGGGGACGGTCGACGGCAGCGTGTTCGTCACAAACACCGTCTCCCACAAATCCACGCGGTCCAACTTATAGCGGAAGTCCACGTCCAGTCCGGTCCGTTTCATGAGGTCTTCCAGGGACAAATCGCTTCGCCAACCGATCTTCTGACAGAGCGGACAAAGCCACTTTTCCAGCAAGGCCATCACGGAGTTGCCCGACTGGAAGTGATTGATGATCACGATCCGACAACCGGGTTTCCCCACGCGTCGGATCTCCTCGATGAGCCGCACCGGGTCGCTCACCACCGTAATGACGTGACTGACCAGGATGTGATCGAAGCTCTTGTCCTCGAACGGCAGCCTCATGGCGTCCGCGAGCGCCAACCGCGCTTGCGTCAAGTGCATCTCGCCGATCCGCTTCTTGGCCCGGGAGAGCATCCCCTCACTGAGGTCCACCCCCACCACGTTGACGGAGGGCGGATAGAACTCGAGGCTCAACCCCGTTCCGATGCCGATGTCCAGCAGCCACTCGCCGGGACGAAGGTCCATTCTCGCAATGGCTTGTTCCTGACGGCGCTGGACCAGCTTGGTCAACAGGGCGTCATAGAAATGGGACCAGACGTTGTAGATAAGGCGGGTGGTGTGCTCTTGCATGACCCCAAGACCTCTACGGACTTCGCCGACCTATCTGCGCACCATCACCTTCCCCGGTCTTGCCCGGGATGCCATGCCTTTAACGGTCTCGCGGCAAAAGACCCGTGCTATTCGGCCTGGCTCCCGCCGTTAATCTCCCGCTTCGTCTCCGAGCAGAGGTCCAATCAGCGCGTCAAGGAGCAAGGCGCCGATGATCTGCACGGGGATGACCAGCAAGCTTGCCCACACGCTACCCCCCCCTCCGCCAAAGCCCAGCACCGAACCCAACACACCGAGCCCATCGCACCCCACCACCATCGTGTTGGTCGTGATAGCCAAAATCAAAGCGACAAGTACCAGTCGTCGTGCCACAGGGTTGCCTCCCGGTAAACGAACTTGGGCACGGCGCAGACACGACCGCCATGGCCACCACCGTACCCCAAAACCGTTAGTATAACAGCGCCCTATAACGAAAGACAACACCCTCCTTGCCGAGTTCACACCTACGGGTGCGTGACGGTTTCGGCGGGTTATGGTCCGCCCCGAAGGGGCACGAGAGAAGAGCCGGGGCCAACGGCCCCGGTAGTCCGACGCCCCCAAACCTCCCCAGCCCTGAAAGGGCGCGATGACGCACCCGGTGTGCGCTCCGCGCGTGGCGCCCTGATGTCGCCCCTTCAGGGCGTTGGGGTGGTCAGGCGTCTGCTTACCGGGGGCTGCGCTTCGCTCCGCCCCCGGCGATTCTCTTTCGGCCCTTTGGCCCGCAGAATCCGGCATGGTTCAAAAACGGGGACTCACCTCCGAGCCAACCCTCGACTACGACCCAGAAAACGGGTTCCGGCGAGGTGCCTGTCCCCGTTTTTGAACCATGCCAAAAACGGGGACAGTTGCTCATGGGCCTTTGGCCCACCCGTAGAAGATGAAAATGGCGGCAGCTCGTAGCACGGCCATCTTGGCCGTGAACTTCACGGGCGAGACGCCCGTGCTACAATGCATTTTCGAGGCAGTTGCTCATGGGCCTTCGGCTCACCCGTAGAGGATGAAAACGCGTATGGGCTTACGCTTGCGTCCTAACGACTTGCGGCGCATTTTCGGAGCAGTTGGTCATGGGTCTTCGGCCCACCCGTAGAGGATGAAAACGCGTATGGGCTTACGCTTGCGTCCTAACGACTTGCGGCGCATTTTCGAGGCAGGACTCGCGATGAGACGTGAACCGACCCGACGGAATTTCCTCAAGGCCTCCGCCATCGGTACGCTAACCCTCCGCACCAAGTCGTCGCGGGCCGAATCCGTGCCGTCCGGGCGTAGGAGGCCCAACCTGCTCTTCCTATGGACCGATGAGCAACGTGCCGACACGATGGCGGTCTATGGGAACAAGAAGATTCGCACCCCCAACCTGAACAAGCTCGCGGACCAGAGTGTGGTTTTCCAGCGGGCGTATGTCACGCAGCCCGTGTGCACCCCCAGCCGCTCTTCCGTCATGACGGGTCTTTGGCCTCACACGAACGGATGCACGGCCAACAACATTCCGCTCCGGCCCGAGACACCCTGTCTGCCCGAAATCCTGAAGGACGAAAACTATCGCACGGCCTACATGGGCAAGTGGCACCTGGGAGACGAGGTCTTCGCCCAGCACGGCTTTGAGGAATGGGTGAGCATCGAAGACAACTACAGCAGGTACTTCCGCGAAGGGCGAGACCGAAACGCTCGAAGCAGCTATCATCATTTCCTGATCGGGTGCGGTTATTCGCCCGACAGCAACGGCAAGTTCAGCCGCGAGTTCGCGGCCCGGCGACCGATCGAGCACGGCAAGCCGAAGTTCCTGGAGAGGCGCGCCTGCGATTTCATGCGCCGGCACCGCGACGAGCCCTTTATCCTGTACGTCAACTTTCTCGAACCACACATGCCGTTCTTCGGACCCCTGGACGACCTCCACAAGCCCGAAGAGATCGATCTCCCGTCCAACTTTGCGGACCCCCTCGAGGACAACGAACCGCTACGGTACCGCGTGAACCGCGAGTACTGCCGGGCCAAATACGGGACGGACGAACAGAGCTTCCGAAGGCTTATCGCACGGTATTACGGACTCGTCACCCTGGTGGATCAAAGCGTGGGGGGCATCCTTAAGACCCTGGACGATCTGGACCTGTCCGACCACACGATCGTCGTTTACACGAGCGACCACGGAGACATGATGGGCGCGCATCAAATGGTCGAGAAGAGCGTCATGTACGAGGAGGCCGTCCGCGTGCCCTGGTTGATGCGCCTCCCCGGTATGTCGCGAACGGGGCGGATCATCCGGGACCCGGTAAGTCACATCGACCTGGTCCCCACGCTGTTGGAGCTCCTGAGGTACCCGCCGGACGAGCGCCTGCCGGGACGGAGCCTCCTTCCGGTTATTCGAGGCGGGACGATCCACGAGGACCACGTGTTCATTGAATGGCATCCCACGCAAGAAGCACTTCGTCGAGGGCCCCATGAAACGGGGCTGGCCTCCGAGAGCCAGCTTGAGCGCGTCGCGGGCGATCGCACCCGAACCGTCATCGCACCGGACGGATGGAAGCTCTGTCTGAGCGATGTGGACAAGTGCCAGCTCTTCAACCTCACCCGGGACCCCGGTGAGACCACGAACCTGTTCGATTCCGGCCGACACAAGGACGTGATCGACCGCCTGGCGAACCGAATCCGCCGATGGCAAGAGCGGGTCAAGGATGCCCTGCCGCTTCCGGTCTAACCGGGGGGTCGGCACCTCGCCGTCCCGACCGCCGGAGTTCTCTCGAGCCTTCGTGGCGTGGTCGTACTACTCCGGTTGGATTGCGCGGACCGCCGCGGCGATTTGCTCGGGGGTCACGTCGGAGACGGTCCGCACGTGTCCGATCGACGTCGGCAGGACAAATCGGAGCCGACCGTCGACCACCTTCTTGTCCTTTTGCATGAACGCCATCAGGACCTCCAGGTCGATCGGGTGGGGCACGCGGGTCGGCAACCCCAGGACCTCCAACAACCGACGGAGGCGATCGGCGAGACCCGGCTCAAGCATCCCTCGCACCACCGCGATCCGGGCGGCGGCCACCATGCCGATCGATACGCACTCCCCGTGCCGAAGGGCGTACCGCTGATCCGACTCGATGGCGTGACCGACCGTGTGACCGAAGTTCAAGATGGCCCGCAGACCGGACTCTCGCTCGTCGGCCGCCACGACCTCGGCCTTGATTCGACAGTTCCACTCGATCAGCTCACCGAGGACCGATTCGTCGCGCGCGAGGATCGCCTGGACGTTGGCCTCGTGCCATTCGAACAGGCGAGCGTCCCGGATGACGCCGTGCTTGACGCTCTCGGCCAACCCCGCCCGCACATCCCGCATGTCCAACGACGCCAGGGTCGACGTATCGATGAGCACCATCCGCGGTTGGTGGAAGGCGCCGATGAGGTTCTTACCCGACGGGTGGTTGACGGCGGTCTTCCCTCCGACCGCGGCATCCACGTCGGCCTCGAGTGTCGTGGGGACCTGGACGAATGGAACGCCCCGAAGCCACGTCGCCGCCACGAAGCCCGTCAAATCGCCCACCATGCCCCCGCCCAGGGACACGACCGGTGAGTTCCGCTCGATTCCGGCCCGGGCGAGTCCGTCGTACAATCGTGCCGCGGTCTCCAACGATTTGCTTTGCTCACCGGGCTTGACGACCAGCAACGCCGTGCGGTAACCGGCACGATCCATTGAAGCCGTCGCACGCTCGGCGTAGAGCGGCGCGACATTTTCATCGCTGATGATCGCCGCCGCCGGGGCCGGACACCGCTCCACCAGCCGGTGACCCAGCGACTCAAGCACACCAGGACCAATGTGGATCGGATAGGTCCGGTCCCCGAGCTGCACGTGTACTGTTCGCTCCATGCCTGTCGAATCCCAAGTTGAATTCCCTGCCGGCTACGGCCCAAGGGGGGCGCCGCAGTGATCACAATACCGCGCCCCGGTTCGGTTGGCGACGCCGCAGCGACCACACGTCCGGTCCGGTGTGCGTGGTGGTCCCTCCGATGCCGTGGCCTCACCTCGTTCCAACGCTTCCAAATCGATGGGCTGGTTCTCGGGTGCGCTCGGGTCCGACGCTGCCGCTTTCTGCGGACGCGCCGAGTCCCGCCAGGTCCCCGCTCGCCCACGGTTGATCCTGACCCGTAGGAGGATCCACATCCCCGCCAGGAAGATCACGCCGAGGATGATCGCCGTGCCGGAAACCCCGGTCGGCGTCGCCGAACGTCCGGCGGGGCGCTGCACTTCGATCGCGCGACCCACGAGCACCGGTACGACGACCTCCGCCGGTCCGGCATTCGGGTCCGAGCGACGCCGTTCGTCACGACGCAGCTTGAAGAAGTATCCGGCCAGCAGCACGGGGGTCATCGGAGCGATCGAACCCGGTGGGTCCACCGTCACGAAACCCAGCGGCTCGAGACGGTCGCGATCGACGGCCAACGTCGAATAGGCCTGGGCATTGTACCGTCGGCGGTTCTCCGGCCTGAACGGCCGGCATTCGGCATAGCGTGCGTGGAGCTTGACCAACCGGCCCCGGTAAGCCTCCGGCCGGGCCAGCAATTCGCCCGGAGTGACCTGAACCGCCTCGGCGGACAGGCGGGATTGCTCCCACTGGGCCGCCTGATTCAGGAGCACGTACAGACCCGCCTCGTCGATCATCCTACCCCCGTCGCGAACGCCGGCTAACGTCTCCAACTGACGTGCACCGAGATGTGGGTGCGATGGGCCACCCGATTGGCCGTCGGGTTGGGAGCGAACCTGCTCCAAACGTCGGGATGCGGACGACTCCGCTTCCTCTGCCAACACGCCTGAGGCAGATGACAAGGTATAACCGAGCGTACCGAATATTAGATATAAAGTGACTGTGGAGCTGCATGATCGTTTTCCAGCGACGGCGCTGCAGCTGTGGAGCTTTTGGCATGGTTCAAAAACGGGTACAGGCACCTCGCTGGAACGTGTTTTCGGTGAGGCCATCGGCGGTGTGCTCGGAGCCGGTCCACGTTTTTGAGCGCGGTTCAACGGATGAAACAGCGAACTGGCAGCGGGCGCCGCTTGGCTTGGTTTGTGTCGCCCATCGGGTGGAATATCGAACCAGGCCCGTTTTTGGGCCTGGTTCGAAAACGGGGACAGGCACCTCGCTGGAACCCGTTTTCTGGGTCGTAGTCGAGGGCTGGCTCGGAGCCAGTCCCCGTTTTTGAACCCTGCCCGTTTTTGAACCCTGGGAGGCTTTTGACAAGAGCATACAGAAAGCCCAGTGATCGGACGGGGCGCGTTACCGGCCTCCTTATTTTCACATAATCTATTGTTATATAACATCTTATGCGCACGCCGCAGGGTACACGGTCTTGGTCTGGGGTCCGGGTTCAAAACGCAACTACTTGACCGAGCGAAGCTAAGGCATTACAATACCGGCCTATGGCACGGTTCAAGAACTCCGCAACGGCGACTGCCCGCCGTAGGAATGGCACGATTCGTACCTACCGCGCAGCGCTGGATTTCATCAATTCGGCAACCGACTACGAGAAGCAAAGCCGGGTGGGGTACAACGTCACCAACTTCAGCCTCACCCGAATGCAGCGCCTGCTCAAAGGGCTCGGCGACCCGCACAAGAGACTCCGCTCGGTCCACATCGCCGGAACCAAAGGGAAGGGGTCGACCGCAACGATGCTCGCCCACATGCTTCAAGGCAGCGGGTACGTCGTTGGTCTGTACACCTCTCCTCACTTGATCGACATCCGCGAGCGGATCAGCGTCAACGGCCACATGATCAGCGAGGCCGATCTGACGCGGATTATCGTGAAGATCGCTCCCGTGGTCAAACGTCTGGCGAAGGATTCGCCGACCTTCTTCGAGATCATGACCGCCGCGGCCTTTTTGTATTTTGTGAGCAAGAAGGTGGACATAGCGGTGATCGAGACCGGTTTGGGCGGGAGGTTGGATTCGACCAACGTCATTAAGCCGGCGGCGTGTGGGATCACCAGCATCAGCTTCGACCACATGGCACAGCTCGGCCCGACGCTCGACAAGATCGCCGAAGAGAAGGCGGGCATCTTCAAGTCCGGTGTCACGGTCATCTCCGCGCCGCAACCTTCGGAGGTCAAACGGGTTCTCCGCAGAATGGCGTTACGGACCGGAGCGCAACTGCGGTTTGCGGGGGAGGACATCGAGTTCAGTTATCGGTTCGAGAGCTCCCGGGCGGTTGGCCCTCATACGAGGGTCTGCCTGACGACCCCCATCAGTCGATTCGAGCACCTCCACGTCCCCCTGCTTGGAGAGCACCAGGCCATCAACTGCGGTGTGGCCCTGGGGCTTGTCGACGCCCTCAAGGAAAAGGGCTTCCGCATCGACGATCAAAAGGCCATTGAAGGACTCGCGAAGGTTCGTCTCCCGGGGCGGATGGAGATCATCAGCGAGGATCCCCGCGTTTTGGTGGACGGTGCCCACAACGCGGCCAGCGTCGAGGCCCTGATGCGGGCGATCGGCCAGAACATCCCCTACGACAGCATGGTCCTTATCTTTGGGTGCCAGGCGGACAAAGACATCATGGGGATGCTCCATCAGATCCAGTATGGCGCGGACAAGGTTATCTTTGCACCCACGTCGTCTCCTCGATCCGCCGATCCGGAGGACCTCGCCGCGCGCTTCGTGGAGATCAGCGGCAAGATGGCCCAGGTCGCCGGGAACGCGGCGGAGGCGATTGATATCGCCAGCCACGCCGTCGATCGCGACGATCTGATCTGCGTGACCGGTTCGTTCTATCTGGTCGGACAGGTCAAGCAACTGATCAACAAACGCAACGGTCGCCGCCGTTGAAGCGGTCCGCGTCCCATCATCCGACAGGACGGTTCTCGGTGGACG
>Ga0129299_1002666_pt1 | contig 11795 bp, 11 predicted proteins | sample ConPoolayeCmetaG_FD_94477 | JGI IMG/M metagenome (GOLD analysis project Ga0129299, IMG submission 94477) | Hot spring microbial mat communities from California, USA to study Microbial Dark Matter (Phase II) - Cone Pool mat layer C metaG ... | reverse complement strand
GTCGGACATGAGGCTGGCGATGGATGGAAGCCCCCGGACCCGGAAACCCTGCCCTGGCCGACCCGATTTTCATCCCTGGACGGTATTGAATGCCCGACAAGCGGCCGGCGCAAGAAAAGGGCCAGGGTTCGGGTGCGTGCTGGGGGGGAACACGCGGGGCGCCGAAGCCCTGGCCGTGGCCTGAAAGTATAGCCGATAATCTTGGCGATGCAAGCCCCCTGCGGGGGGTTTGATCATCCTCGCCGCGAGTTTGCGGACCAAGTCATAACATAATGCTTGTCATATCGTTAGTGGGTAGCCGGCGAACGGAAACCCATTTGCCCGACGAGGACGGCAGCGGAACGGGAAGGTGTTCAGCCCAGCAGATTCCAGAGCAGGAGGGCCGCCCCGCCGGCCACCAGCAGGAGCGTCAAAACCGGAGCGGCGACCGGCCATTTGAACCAGTAGAGGCCGACCAGGTGCTGGAGGTACAAAAGTTGCTGGCGGAGAGTCAGCTTACTTTTCCCATGCAGACGATCTGAAAATACGATCGGCACTTCGGCGATCCGCCGGCAGCGGGCCTTGATCAGGATCTCCAGCCCGATCTTGTAGCCGATCGGGTTCAGCCCGGCCTCCTCCGCACGGCGAAACACATCGCGTGAAATGCAGAAAAATCCCGCCATGGGATCGCGGGCGGCGGTCAGCGGCCGGGCCAGCAGCGTGGCCCCCCGTGAGTTGAGCCGGCGGAGCAGGCCCCAGTCCTCCCGCGTGGAACCGCCCGCCGTGTAACGCGAGCCGATGCAGAACTCGGCCGTGCCCTCGGCGACGGGGCGGATGACGTCCGGCACGGACTCGGGGGGATGGGACAGGTCGGCGTCCATGCACAACAGCAGGTCGTGCTTCGCCTCGCTGAACCCGCGCACCACCGCGGAGGAAAGCCCGCGTTCGCCGGTGCGGGTGATCAGGCGCACGGGGTACCGCGCCGCCAGCCGCTCCACCGCCGCGTCGCTCCCGTCGCGGCTGTCGTCATCGACGATGATCATCTCGGCGGGCGTACCGGCCCGTTCCAGAGCGGCGAAGACCCGCTCGACCAGCAGGGGGATATTCTCCGCCTCGCGAAAGGTGGGCACGACGATGGAAACCGGCGGATTCATGGGGACCCATTGTAGGCGCCCGACCGCCGGTCAAAAAGCAGACCGGCCCGCCGCGAAGGCGAGCCGGTCCACGGGAGCAAAGGTAACAGACGCCTCTTTCAGCGTGTAAAGCGGCGGCGGAGCAGGGTCAACCCGCCCGCCAGGGCCAGGACCGCGGTGGTCGGCTCGGGAACGATGCCGGCCACGCGGAAAATCAGGAATTCGTCATGGTTCCACCCGCCGTACGGCGCCGGAAAGCCGAAGCCGGGGGCCGTGCCGCTGTCGTGCCAGATCCACATGGCGTTGCTCGGGATGCCAGGCATATTGTGCATCCAGGGACCGGGGTGGGCGGCGTTGGTCCAGCCCGCGAGCTGGCTGGTCGGCTGCCAAAGCCCGTTCAGCGTCGCGAAGGTGATGGCCGCATCGACCTGGGCCTGCGTCGGCTGGAGCGAAGCCGGCCAGACCGCCGGCCAGGTCGGATCGATCTGCTGGAGGTAGGCCCCGGCGGGGAAGACCTCGAAGGCCGGGTCGCCGGTGTTGACGGTGAGGCCGAGCGTGGTGTTGGTGAAGGTTCCGAGGAAGCCCTGGGCCACGGCGTGGTCGGAGGCGGTGGCCACGTAGAGGTAGTCCGTGGAAGCCATGCCCGTGGCGTTCCAGGTTTCCACCGTGAACCAGTTGTTGTCGCCGCCGGCGTGATAGGTGGTCACCAACGGGGTGCCGAAGTAGATGTCGTACTGGTTGTCCACGGTGATGGTCATGACCCAGTCGTCGGCCTGTGCCGAGGCGGAGCCGCCCAGCAATCCGGCAACGGCCATCAAGGTGATTGCGATCTTGTTCTTCATGGTCTTTCTCTCCTGACTAATCTGATGCTCCTGGAGCGAACCGCGCCCGATCAGGAAGAACCGCCTTCCGGATCGCGACGCCCGATCTGACACTGATTCGTCGTGCGAAGTTCAGCCCGAACTTCAGCGGTCAATATAGACCAAGGGCGGGGGGTGTGTCAATAGATTAACACACCCAACTTCATCAATTGGTAGCAAAGGAAATAAATGGAGATGAAGGTCTGCACATCCGCCGGAAGCGGCGGCCCGTCGCCGCTCGCCGGGCGAGGCTCACTCCTGTAGCTTCTTCGCCTTCTCCATGGCCTGCTCCACCGGCCCCACATACATGAACGCCTGTTCCGGCAGGGCGTCGTGCTTGCCGTCGCAGATCTCCTCGAAGCTGCGGATGGTGTCCTCCAGCGAGGTGTAGTTGCCGGGGAAGCCGGTGAAGGTCTCGGCCACATAGAAAGGCTGGCTGAAGAACCGCTCGATCTTGCGGGCCCGCGCGACCAGCAGCTTGTCCTCCGCGCTGAGTTCCTCCACGCCGAGGATGGCGATGATGTCCTGCAAGTCGCGGTAGCGCTGGAGGATCTGCTGCACCCGCTGGGCGCACCGGTAGTGCCGCTCGCCCACGTACTGCGGGTCGAGCAGGCGGCTGGACGAGGCCAGCGGGTCGATCGCCGGGTAGATGCCCTTCTCGGAGATCGACCGGGCCAGCACGATGAACGCGTCCAGGTGGGTGAAGGCGGTCGCCGGGGCCGGATCGGTCAGGTCGTCGGCGGGCACGTACACCGCCTGCACGCTGGTCACCGCGCCCTGGGTCGTGGAGGTGATCCGCTCCTGCAACTCGCCCATCTCCGTGCCGAGCGTCGGCTGATACCCGACCGCGCTGGGCATCCGCCCGAGGAGCGCGGAAACCTCCGAGCCGGCCTGGCTGAAGCGGAAGATGTTGTCGATGAACAACATCGTGTCCGCGCCGCTCTCATCGCGGAAGTACTCCGCCATGGTCAGGCCGGAAAGGGCCACGCGGAGGCGGGCGCCGGGCGGCTCGTTCATCTGGCCGAAGACCATCGCGGTGTGTTCGATGACCTTCTTGACCTTGCCGCTGGAGTCCTTGAACTCGGCCTCCTGCATCTCCAGCCACAGGTCGTTGCCCTCGCGGGTCCGCTCCCCCACGCCGGCGAAAACGGAGTAGCCGCTGTGCTCGCGGGCGATGCGGGCGATCATCTCCTGGATGATGACCGTCTTGCCCAGGCCGGCCCCGCCGAAGAGGCCGGTCTTGCCGCCGCGGACGAACGGGGCCAGCAGGTCGATCACCTTGATGCCGGTGACCAACTGTTCCGTCTTGGGCGTCAGCTTGTCAAAGGCGGCCGGCTCGTGGTGGATCGGGCGGGTCTGCTTCGCCGCCACCGGACCGCGGCCGTCGATCGGCTCGCCCAGCAGGTTGAACACGCGGCCCAGCACCTCCGGCCCGACCGGCACGGACACCGGCGCTCCGGTGTCGATGATCTCCATCCCGCGCCGCAGGCCGTCCGTGCTGCCCAGGGCCACGGCCCGCACTCGCCCGCCGCCGAGGTGACTGGCCACCTCGCAGGCCAGCGTCTCCGCGACCTTCTCCAGGCCGACGGTCCGCTCGATGGTGACCTTCAAGGCGTTGTACAGCGACGGCAGGTGCTCCTGGGGAAACTCGGCATCCAGCGTGGAACCAATGACCTGGGTGATACGACCGACGTTCGGGCTGGCCGCGACCATGACAATTCTCCGGCGAGCTAGGGGGTTTGCACTTCATGCGGCGCCGCCGCTTGGCCGGCGCGACTATTGCAGCGCGCTGGCGCCGCCTACGATATCCAACAACTCCATGGTGATCTGGGTCTGTCGTGCCCGATTGAACTGCCGCGAGAGCAGTTTGATCATCTCGCCCGCCGCGTCCGTGGCCGCCTTCATCGCCACCATGCGGGCCACCTGCTCGCTGACGGTGGCATCGAGGAAGCACTGGTACAACCGGACCTTGACGGTCTGCGGCAGCAGGACGCGGAACAACTCCTGCGGGGGCGGCGAAAAGTCGTAAATCGCCGAAGCGGCGGCTCCGACAGGCGCCGCGGCGGCCGCCGCCGTGGTCTCTCGACTCAGCGGCAGCAGGCGGACGACCTCGGGGATCTGCCTCCCGGCCGAGACGAACCGCATGTAAACCACGCTGACCGAGCCGAATTCGCCGGCCTCGTAGCGCCGCATCATCTCCGCGGCAAGCGGCTCGATCTGCTCGAACCGCGGGCGTTCGTCCACGCCCGTCACCGCCCGATCCACCGGACGCCCGAGGAACTTGAAGTAGGCGATCCCCTTCTTGCCGGCCACGTGCAGCTCCTGCGGGCGAGGCCGCCGCTCGTCCAGCACCGCCACGGCCCGCCGCAGGACGTTGGCGTTGTAGCCCCCGCAGAGGCCGCGATGCGAAGTCAACACGAGCAGCAGGTCCTTCTCCGCCGCGGGGTTTTCACGCATCAGCGGGTGGTCCGCCTGGCCGCCTCCCGCGGCGGCCAGCTCCTCCACGAGCGCGGTGATCTTCTGCGTGTACGGCCGGGCGGCCACGGCACGCTGAAAGGCCCCCTGGAAGCGGGCCGTGGCGATGAGCTGCATCGTCTTGGTGATCTTCCGGATGTTGGTGACGGCCTTCCGCCGTTTGACGATTTGTCGTGCCTTCGCCATGGTCAGGCCCCCGGCCTTTCACCTTCGCCGCGAGCGGCGGGCCGCTCGGGACCGTTCACGCCGTCGGCGGCGGACGACGGGCGACGTCCGGAGAACGTCAAAATCGTCCGCCGTGGACCGCTCCACAATTGTTCCTGTCGTTCGTACATAAAAGCCAGCCGCTGTATCACGGCCGCCCAGTCGCGAGTCCGCGGGGCGTTCGGCAGACGGTGGACCTCCACCAGCGTCAGCCCCCGCTCCGGAAGCCGAAACCACACCTCGTCCCAGCAGTCTTCGGCACGGCCGGGCGGCATCACCAGCACGGTCGCGTCGGGCGACAGCTTCTGCACCAGCGGCAGCACATAACCGCGCGAGAGCGAATCCGTCAGCAGGCAACGCGTGCCGGCCAGGCCCGCGAGGAGCGGAGCCTCCGGCCGGCTGCCCAGCACGCCCCGCAAGGCCGCCGCGTTGGCCGCCACGGACGCCAGCAGGACGGCGATGGCCGTCCGCCTCACCCAGCGGGGCCGCTCCGCGGACACCGCGCGAACCAGCAAAACCAGAGGGACGACGAGCAGCGGAGCCAGGTATTTCGCCTTCACCGCGTGCATCGGCACCTGCCCGCGGCACAACAGCAGCAGCCAAACCGCCCCCCAGATCAACGCTGCGGCCAACAGGATCCGATCCGCCGTCGGCATGCCTCCCGCCGCCACCGCGGCCCACACCAACAGCAGGGCGGCGGTGACGCCAAGGGATAAGGTCTCGGTCTGCCAGCGCCACGGCAGAGGCAACCAGGCCTCCTGCATCGCGCGGGCCAGCGGCAGGACGGCTTCCCGCCAATAATCGGCCAGCGGAAGATTTCCCACGTCGGCCAGCTCGGCGGTAGATTGCAGCCGCCACATGGCCAAGGGCGACAAAAACAGGCTGCCCATCAGCAGGGCCGTGGCCGGCGTCCGCCAACGATGCCAGCCGGTGCAGCCCAGACCGACCGGCAGAGCGGCCAGCCCGACCGCGACCCAGACCACCGCGGCATAGTGCGTCCATAGCAGCAGCACCGGCGCCAGCGTCAGCAGCAGGACCACGCGGTAGCGGGGGGCGTTGCCTTCCCACCACAGGATCCAGGCGGCCACGCTGAGCGTGGTTCCCAGCAGAACCACCGCGTACTGCCGCAGCTCCGTCGCCGCTCCGACCATGACGACGGCCCCCGCCAGCCACGCCAGGCCGAGCCAGCGGCCCCCCGCCGCGGCGTGGGGCCAGATCCAGCGATTCGCCGCCCACGCTGCCATCAGAACCGCCGCTGTGCCGAACAGCCTCGCCCAGAACGGCGAACCGCGGTCCAGATACAGCAGTCCCCGCAACACCAGGAAATAGAGCGGCGGATGCTGATCGTATCGCAACAACGAATGCAGAACGTCGCTCGTTGTGGTTCCCGCCGCTGGCCGCAAGAGGGCCTGCAACTCCGCGGCCGAAGCCGACCAGACCATCCCCGATCCGGCCTCCTGCAATTCCTGCCACCGCGGCACCTGCCCGGCGGCGGTGAGCAGCGAGATCGCCTCGTCGTGCTCCAGCAGCCCGGTTGAGCGGTGCGCCGCGGCCGCCACATGAACAAGCAAGAGAGCGGCCACGAGGGCGGTAAACGCCCATTGCTCGTTTCGGGTTGGCCGGGCCGGAACGGAAATCGTCACAACCCTCCGGCGGCGAGGCCGAGGATGAAGGGCATGACCGGCGGGCCGGGTTGCGGCGTGTGTCAGCCTTCATCGCTGGCCCTTCATCCCGGCGTGGCGGCGGCGAACCGCGTGCCGAACTTGTCCAGGATGTCGCGGATCTTCTTCTCCAGGGCCTCGTCCAGGGCGCCCTTGTCCGTCAGTTCCTTCCACACCTCCGGGAATTCGTCGCGGAAGTGCTTGATCATCTGGGTCTCGTACTCGCCGACCCGCGAGATCGGCAGCTTGTCCAGGTACCCGCGGGTGCCGGCGAAGATGCTCAGAATCTGATCGGTGACATGGTACGGCCCGTACTGGCCCTGCTTGAGCAGTTCCACCATGCGGGCGCCGCGGTCCAACTGTCGTTGCGAGGCGGCGTCGAGGTCGGTGCCGAGCTGGGCGAAGGCCTCCAGCTCGCGGAAAGCCGCCAGGTCCAGCCGCAACGACCCGGCGATCTTCTTCATCGCCTTGTTCTGGGCGTTGCCGCCGACGCGGCTCACGCTGATGCCCACGTTGATCGCCGGCCGCACGCCGGCGAAAAACAGGTCCGGCTCCAGGTAGATCTGCCCGTCCGTGATGGAGATCACATTGGTCGGGATGTAGGCCGACACCTCGCCCTCCAGGGTTTCGATGACCGGGAGGGCGGTGAGCGAGCCGCCGGAGGTGGGATCCTTCGCGATCTGGTGCTTGGGCAGGTTCTTCAGGTCGTGCTCGGCCTCGTGGCGACCGGGCACGCCGACGTAGGTCTTGCCGTTGACCCCCCCCGCCTTGAACTTCTGCCCTTCCGGCACGATGGCGTAGCGTTCCGCCAGCTTGCAGGACCGCTCCAGCAGACGGCTGTGCAGATAGAACACGTCGCCGGGGTAGGCCTCGCGGCCGGGCGGGCGGCGGAGCAGCAGCGACAATTGGCGATAAGCCTGGGCCTGCTTGGAAAGATCGTCGTAGATGCAGAGCGTGTGCCGCCCCTGGGTATACATGAAGTATTCGGCCATCGCGCAACCGGAGTACGGGGCGATGTACTGCAACGGGGCGGAGTCGCTGCTGGAGGCCGACACCACGATGGTGTAGTCCATCGCGTGATGGGCCCGCAGCGTTTCCACCACGCCGGCCACGGTCGATTCCTTCTGGCCGATCGCCACGTAAACGCACAAAACGCCGGAATCCCGCTGGTTGATGATGGTGTCGATGGCGATGGCCGTCTTGCCCGTCTTGCGGTCGCCGATGATCAGCTCCCGCTGCCCGCGACCGATGGGGATCATGCTGTCGATGGCCTTGATGCCGGTCTGAAGCGGCTCCTTGACGGGCTGGCGTTCGGCGATGCCGGGGGCCTTGTACTCCATCGGCCAGCGTTGCGGGCTGACGATCGGCCCCTTGCCGTCCAGGGCCCGGCCCAGGGGGTCCACCACGCGGCCGATCATCGCCTCGCCGACGGGCACGCTCAAGAGGTTGCCGGTGGTGCGGACGAGGTCGCCCTCCTTGATGCCGAGGTAGTCGCCCAGCACCACGGCGCCGACCGAGTTTTCCTCCAGGTTCATCACTTGGCCGATGGCGCCGTTCTCGTACTCGACCATTTCGCCGGCCATGGCGTTGGCCAGGCCGTAGATCTGCGTGACGCCGTCGCCGACGGCGATCACTCGGCCGACCTCGGCGGCTTTGAGCTGCTCCTGATAATGGGCGATTTCCTGCTTGATGACCGCCGTGATCTCGTCAACCTGGATTCGCATAGGGGTCAATCCTTCCTGTGGCCGACCCATCGCCGCCGCCCCCGCCGCGACGGCGGGGATTTCGGCGCGGCCGGATCATGCTTCCTTGACGAACCGCTCGACGCCCGCCAACAGGTGCCGCTCCGTCGCGGCCGCCAGGGCCGACCGCAGATCCCGCAGACGACGGCTGATCGACAGGTCGTACAGCCGCCCGGCCACCAGCACCCGCAGCCCGCCGAGCACGCCGGCGTCGACCGTCTCGATCAGGTCGGCGTCGCGGTGGGTGATCCGCTTCACCTCCGCCCGCAGCCTGGCCCGCTGCTCGTCGCTGAGCGGCACGGCGGAGGTGACGTACGTGGCTTCGCGGCCCTTGCGGGCGTCCAGTTTGTGCCGATAGGCGCTGCATACGCGGGGGAGAATCATCGAGCGGCGCTTGTCGTTCATCACCAGCAGGAGATTCAGCACGAGGCGATGCACGCGGCCGCCGCCGAAGATGCGGCGGATGGTCGCGCGGCGGGCGTTCACGTCGATGGCGGCGGAGCTCATCATCGCGGCAAAGCCGGGGTCGCGGTTCCACAGCTCCCGCAGGTCGCGGAGTTGGGCGTCGATTTCGTCCTCTGCGCCGGCCTCGACGGCCAGTTGGAGGAGGCTCTCGGCGTAGACCGAGGCCGCCGCGCGCGTGATGTCGAAGTCTGAAGCCATAGGCGTCCACTGGCGGCGATTGCTGCCGCGTGATGCAGGTCTGTGGCCGGGCCGGTCTCCGGTTCGGGCCGCGGATCATCCAGCCGGCCGTTCGGCGCAAGGGCCGGCGGCCCGGCTCAGTTCAAGCCACCCATTTCTTGCAGGGCCTCGTCCATCAGCCGGGCGTGGTCCTGCGGTTTGAGTTCCTGCCGGACGATCTTGCCGGCGATGCTGGTCGCCAGCAGGATAGTCTGGTCGTGCAGTTGCTTCACGGCCGCGTCGCGGGCCAGTTCGATGTCTTTTTTGGCGCGACGGACGGCCGCCTCCGCCTCGGCCTTGGCCTCGGCCACGATCCGCTTGCGGACCTCCTCGGCGTCGCGTCGGCCTTCCTCCACGATGGCGGTGGCCTCCTCGCGGGCCTTGTTCAGCTTCTCGGTGTACTCGGCCAGTTGCCGCTGGGCCTGCTCGTTCTGCTGCTTGGCGCTGAGGAGGCTGTCCCGGATGAAAGCCTCCCGCTTCTGCAAGCCTTTGAGCACGGGACCCCAGGCAAACTTGGCCAGCACACCAAGCACCAGCAGAAAAATGAGCAGTGTCCAGAAGGCATTGCCTAGATCCCCGGCAAACAGGCTGACCTCGGCTTCGCCGTGACCGCCTTCGCTCGCCGCCACGAGCAGCGAGGGCTGTAACCCCGCCGACAGGATGACTGCTCCGAATCTTGTCCAATTCGTCTCCATGAAGACGACCCTCCCTCTGAGGCTGCCGCCAGCGGCAGTCCCAGGATCTGGAACAGCCTGCACGTCCGGCTGCGGCGTCACTGGCAGGATCCCGCTCTCCGTCAGGCTAGAGGGCCTTGCCCCACACCAACCCCAACAGGCAGACCACCACGGCGAAGAGCGTCGCTCCTTCGATCATGGCCGCCGTGATCAACGCCACGCCGTTGATCGAACCGGAGGCCTCGGGCTGTCGCGCCATGGCTTCGGCAGCGGAGCTGCCGATCCGGCCGATGCCCAGCGCCCCTCCGATCACCACGAGACCCGCGCCGATCGCGCCGCCGAAGAAGGCGGCGCCGCTGGCGTCGAACCATCGGGCCGCCGGCGCCTTGGCGGCCCCGCCGTCGTCCGCCATCAGCGGAGCGGCCATCAACAACACCCCCAACGCTGCCAGCACCATCATCCTGCTCATCATGAATCGGATCCTTTCGCTTCAGCGCGCATGGCCACCATGCGCTTCCCAATCGCTGTCGTGCGATTCTTCATGGTCTTCAGTGTGGATATTGACCGCCATCCCAATGAAGACACAGCTCAGGAAAGTGAAAATGAACGCCTGTAGGAAGGCGACGAAGATCTCCAATAGGTAAATGGCGACGCTGCCGAGAACAATCGGCACGGCGATGACCAAACCGACTCCGGTTCCGACGGAGCCGGCCATGGCGATGAAACTCAGCAGCACGGCCAGGAGGATGTGCCCCGCGCACATGTTCGCGAACAGCCGGACGGCCAGAGCGAACGACTTCGCCCCCAGACCGATGATTTCGCAAATCGCAATCAAAATGTTGATGGGGAACGGCCCCATGAAAAAGTGCTTCACGTAAGCGAAGCCGTGAATCCGCAGCCCGTTCACCACAATCATGGTCAGCGTGCAGGCCGCGAGCGTTCCGGTCGTCCACACGTTTCCGGTCGACGTGCCGTAAATCTGCTTGCCGAACAACAATTGAGTGATCGGCCCCAACGGCAGGAGCCCCAGCAGATTACAGGTCAGTATGAAAAAGAACGCGGTCCAGATATAGGCGATGAACCGATCCGTGTAGGGTCCGAGGTTCGGTCGCGCCACATGCTCGCGGAGGAACTCGCACACCGTTTCGATGAAATTCCGCCAACCCCTCGGCGTGAGCCGAGTCACTTCGTCGCCTTGAACGGGACCACGAACTAGCCGCGGCACCAGCAGCAGCAGCAGGATTGCGGCCACCCCCAGCATTATCACATGATTGGACAACACGGTGTAGGTGGCTTCGCCGATTCTAAACTGATACCACGGATGATCGGCCACATGGGACAGGGGATTGTCGCCGGAAGCCAACAATTGCTGTGTCATGACCGAATCTCAAGCTGCCGGGTCCACGCGATCAGTGTCCAGGTCTCCGCGCCGATCAAGGGAACGTAACTGATCGCGACCCACAGCAGAAACACGATCGGCTCCACGAGCCCAGTCCACGCCATCAGCCCGGCGACGACCGCGGTAACGGAAAACCGGAATATCGAAGCCGCCAGGGCGATTCGAAGCCGTTGCCCCGCCGCAGCGTTCCTCATCCACCTCATGGTCGGCAACAGGCTGGCGTACACGGCGGTGGCCACCACGCCCAAAGCCATCAACATAGCCGTGCCGCTGCCCGCTCCACCGAGCTTCACGGTCGGCCAATATCCCAATATCGCCAGTAAGCCCGCAGCGGCCAGAGGCCGAATGGCAAGATGAACGGCGCTGCGGTTTGATATGGTCGCATCGGTCATGGTCGACCCGCATCATCGGCATCATCGTCTTTGCAGCCCTTGGACTTCCGCCCCGTTTGGGAAAAGGTTGCCCTCACCTCGCGCCGAATCAAGTTGTACAAGCCGCCCACGATGCCCATGACGGCCATGATCACCAAACCCCAAGGACTGCTGTTCAGTTTCGAATCAAGCCAGTAGCCTGCGAGGCAGCAGCCCACGAGCGTGGCCGCAAGTTCCACGCCGGCACCGGCAGCACGAACCCACTGTCTTGGCTGCCGCTGGCCTGGTGGATTCACGGATCACCCATTTCCAGCTTGTTCCCACGCTTGGCCACCGCCTTTGCACGTGGCTGCCTCGGTAGAGGTGCCTAGAACCTCAGTATTATCGCACCTACGGCCGCGGCGCGGAGTCTAGTCCCCTCCGCACGCTCCTGTCAATGAGCCGTCGGCGGGCAATTCCATACGCGAACGTCCTTTATAATCACGGACCCGCAGGGGCCGTTGTAGAATGAGTCGAGAACCTTCGAACCCTCTGCGGAAAAGGCCCTGCGGCGATGAACTTCTTTCAGCACCAGGCCCAGGCTGAACGCAAGACCGTCCGGCTGGTCATCCTTTTT
>Ga0129299_1002665_pt1 | contig 11796 bp, 8 predicted proteins | sample ConPoolayeCmetaG_FD_94477 | JGI IMG/M metagenome (GOLD analysis project Ga0129299, IMG submission 94477) | Hot spring microbial mat communities from California, USA to study Microbial Dark Matter (Phase II) - Cone Pool mat layer C metaG ... | reverse complement strand
GCCTCCACGTGCCCCACGCCGTGGATCTGGCTCACGGCCGACTTGACCTGGTCGGCGGGACCGGTCCCGCCGACCAGGTCAAGTCGGCCGTGAGCCAGATCCACGGCGTGGGGCACGTGGAGGCCGGTTTGGTGGACGGCTGGAACCGATTGGTCATCGAAGCCAAGGGCGGACAGGACGTTCGTGAAGAGATCTTCCGCCTGACCAGCAAGAACGGATGGGCCTTGCGCGAGATGCGTCGCGAGGTGGCCAGTCTCGAGGACTTCTTCGTGCAGATCACGGCGCAGCAGAACATCGCGCGGGAAGCCCCATCGTCGACCTAGTTTCATGTCGTCGTGCCCGACCCGGAGGCGGGCTTGGGCGCGCGGGAGGTGTTGGCGTGCGAAACATACTAGCCATGGCACAACGAGAGTTGTCGGCGTTTTTCTATTCGCCGATCGCTTACGTGGTTCTGTTCGCGTTCACCTTCATGGTGGGTCTGCTGTTCGTCTTCTTGACGGAGAACTTCAGCCCCGGCAGCGAGGCCTCGCTGCGGGACACGTTCAACTGGTTGCCCCCCTTGCTCTGCGTGGCGGTTCCCATCCTGACCATGCGACTGCTCAGCGAAGAGTATCGAAGTGGGACGATCGAGACGCTGATGACCGCCCCGATCAGCGACATGGAGGTCATCCTGGGCAAGTACCTTGGCACCCTGGTCTTCTACCTGGTCATGTTGGGCGCCACGTTGTTCTACGTCGTGCTGCTGACGTTCTTCGGGCGTCCCGACTTCGGATTGCTGCTCAGCGGTTACGTCGGTCTGGTGTTGACCGGGTCGCTGTTTGTGGCGATCGGCTTGTTTTTCAGCTCGATCACCCGGAACCAGATCATCGCGGCCCTTCTCGGGGCCTTCTTCCTTCTGCTGCTGACGATCCTGGCGTGGATCATCGTGCAGTTCGCCGACGTGAAGGGTACGACGCGGTTGATCCTTCAGATGGTGTCGGTGATGGACCGGTTCCAGCACTTCAACCGGGGTCTGGTGGACCTGAACAACCTGGTGTTCTTCGTCGGCGGGACGGCGTTTTTCCTGTTCCTGGCGGTGAAGGTGATGGAGTCGCGGCGATGGCGGTAAACAAAACGGATCGGACGGCATCGGGTGCGCAGGACGAGCCCATGCTCCGCTTCAAGGGGCGGCAGTGGGTTATCGGGGCCAACGTGTTCGTCATGGTTGTGCTGGCGTCCGCGCTGCTGGTGGTGGGCAACTACATGGCCTTTGCATTCAACAAGAAGGCCGACCTGACCTCCACCGGCGTCAACAGCCTGGGCGAACAGACCCGCAAGCTGTTGGACGGGCTGAAGGAGAACGTCACGCTGACCAGCCTGTATCAAACGTTCCAGGATCCGGCCTTCGAGACCGAGGCGAAGAAGTTCCGCACTTCGGTCGAGGACATCCTGCAGCTCTACCAGACGCGCGCCCCGTCCAAGGTGGACATCGCGTTCATCAACCCGGCGAAAGATCGAGACAAGATCCTCAAGCTGGTGGACAACCTTCGCAAGAAGGGCGCCTACCAGGGCGAGGCGAAGAAACACAAGGCGATGGTGGACGAGTTCAACACCAAGCTGGCCGCGGGCATCATCCAACTTCTCCAAGACGAGCTGAAGCAGTTGCAGGCCTTTCTGGAGACCGACAAAGACCTGGAAGGTGTCCGCGAGTACCAGATCATCCTGCGGAACTACCAGGTGCTCTCCCAGCAGGCCGACCGGGTCAAGGAGGAGGTCAACGCCTTGCTGAGCGACGACCTGCCCAAGTACTCGACGGCGACGGACGCGATCAAGGGGTTCTACGAACAGGTCAAGTCGGCGCTGACGGCCGCCGGGGATTGGATGGGGAAGGTCGAGAAATGGACGAAGCAGGCCAACGTCCCCTCCCCCAAGGATACCCGGTTTTTCCTGACCGCCTCCGAACGGTACAAAACGCTGCTCGATTCGCTCGACGCGGAATTGAATAAGGCCAAGGACCTGCCCACGCTCAAGGTGGAAGAGCTGGACCGCCAGGTGCGACCGGACACGATCATCGTCGAGACCAAGGAGGAGGCCAAGGTGCTGAGCTTCGACGACGTCTGGCCGGCCAAACAGAAGGGGCAGTGGGGGCAGCCCGTCGGCAGCGCGTTCAAGGATCGGCTATTTGCCGGCGAGGTGGAGATCAGTTCGGCCATTCTGCAGCTCACCCAGAAGAGCAAGCCGGCCGTGGTCTTCGTCCGGTACGGCGGGCAGCCTCTGTTTTTCGGCGGATTCATGTTTGGTGGTGAGCAGGCCTTGTACGCCGGGGCGAAGGAACGTTTGGAGAAGGCGAACTTCATCGTCAAGGAGTGGGACGTTTCGTCCAAGAAGGAACCACCGGAGTTCGAAGAGAAGGAGAAGCCCTCGCGGATCGTCTGGGTCTTGCTCAAACCGGACCAACCCCAGCCACCGCGCGGGATGCCGCCGCAGATGCGTCAAATGCCCAAACCCTTCGGTCCGGAGGAACGCGAGGCCGTCATGAAGGCGATCGGGAACGAACCCCGCGTCCTGCTGATCGCAGGCTGGGTCCCGCCGCCTCGCGGACCGATGATGATGGGCCCCCCGCCCGTCTACGAATACAACGACTGGCTGAAGGAGACCTGGGGGCTGGAGGTCCAGTACAGCTACCCCGTGCTCGAGGGGTTCAGCTTCGAGCCCGGCAAGTTCGGTTTCCGGCGGAATCCCTTCGGGATCACGCGGTATGAGTTCAGCTCGCAGCCGATCGTGGCGCCGCTGAGGGGGTTGAAGGGGACCTTCCCGGAGGCGGCGCCGATCAAGAAGGAGAACAAGCTTCCCGACGGGGTGGAGGTTTTCGAACTGGTGACGATTCCCGAACGGGACGACATCTGGGCCGAGTCGGACATCGAGGGTCTCAGCCAAGAGCTTCAAACGAAGCACTATACCAGTCGGGGCAAGATGGACCTCTCGGGACCGTTCCCGATCGCGGTGGCCGCGACCAAGACCCGGGAGAACAAGACGGTCGGCAAGATGGTTTTGGTCTCCAGTCGAACCTACGCCACCGATCAGGTGGCCCTGGCGCGTGCGTTGGTCCCCGCAGGGGAGGGGTTCATGTTGGTGATGCAGAATCCGGCCAACCTGGACATGCTGGTCAACACGGTGCACTGGTTGAACGACAACGAGGGGTTGATCGGCAAAGGGACCGAGACCCGCGACATCCGGCGGTTGGACGAGCTCAAACCGGGTGCCGCCTACACGGCGGGAAAGGTGCTGGCCGTGGCGGTGTGGCCGGTCATGGCCCTCGTGGCCGGACTGGGCGTCTGGTTCGTGCGAAGGAGGTAGCTCTGGGATGAATGTCAAGACGACGATCGTTTTGGCGCTGGTCCTGGTTGTTGTCGTCGGCGTTTTCTTCCTCCTGAAACCCAAGACGGTCGCCCCGGAGGACAAGACGACCGACGAGGGCGAAAAGAAGGCCAAACCGCTCTACGAGTTGGCCCAACTGGTCAAGTTCGAGGTGGAGCGACCCGGCAAGGAGAAGTGGGTCTTCGAAAAACCCCTCAAGGAAGGCAAAAAGGACGAGTACGAGGACTGGCGGCTGGTCGAGCCCATCAAGGCAAAGGTCACGAATTGGGAGGTCAACTCGTTTGCGGACAAGTTCAAGTCGCCCAAGTACAAGGAGAAGTTCACCCCGGGGCAGGGGGGGTATCCCGCCGCGGACAAGATCGGCCTGGACAAACCCAAGGCGGTGATCGCGGTGACCGACGCGAAGGGGGCCTCTCGCCGGGTCGAGGTCGGTGACCGGGTCTTCGGAAGCAGCGAGACCTACATTCGTCTGGTCGGTCAGACCGAGGCCTATGTGGCCGATCTCGACGTCCGCGAAGACCTGAAGAAGGACATCAGCAAGATTCGGTCGAAGGACCTGTTGGACTTCGACAAGGCCAAGGTCGCCCAGGTGGACGTCGTCCACGAAGGAAAATCTTACACGCTGGTCAAAGGGGAGGGCGACGCATGGGTCGTCGACCGCCCCGTCAAGGCGCCGGCGGACAAGTCGAAGATCGACACGTTCCTGAGCGACGTGAAGGGATTGCGGGCGGATGACTTCATCGAGGACGCCCCCAAGAATCTGACCGCCTTCGGTCTTGACAAGCCCAACACCTCCGTCACGGTCACCGTGGAGGAAAAGATCGAAGAACCCAACGCGCCCGAGACCTCCACCCAACCGACGACCACCCAATCGACCGAACCGCCCAAACCGAAGGTCAAGCGGAGTACCTTCGTGGTCCAGATCGGTGGGGCGAGCGACCTGAAGGGGGAAAAGTTCTACGGCAAGCTGGGCGATCAACCGTGGATCGTTAGCATCGCCAAGTCCGATTACGAGAGGATCCAGCCGAAGCTGGATCAGTGGCGCGATGCGAAGGTCACCCAAGCCAGGGTGCTGGACGCGCATAAGATCGACGTGACGGTGGGCGGGGCGCGGACGGTACTGGAGAAGCAAGGCGATCTGTGGAAGATCACGGCCCCGACCGCCGGTAAGGCGGAAAACAGCGCCGTCAACGACTTGCTCAACGCGATCAACGATCTGAAGGCGAGCGACTGGGTCGATCAACCCAAGGACAAGAAGGCATACGGTCTGGACAAACCGGTCGCCGAGATCGTGCTGGCCATCAAGGGCAGCGCCGCGGCGGAGCGGATCCTCGTCGGGGGCAATACCGAAAGCGGGCTGCTGACCTACGTCCATCAGGCCGCCAGTCCGTCGATCGCCGTGGTCAAGCTCGACAGCGTCAAGAAGCTGACGGTCAGTCCGTTGGCATACCGTGATCGGAGCGTCTTGCACTTCGCCAAGCACCGCGCCGATCAGATCGAGCTGACGTCCAAGGGCACCCCGATCGTCCTGGTCAAGAAGGAAGGCGTCTGGAAGATGACCCGGCCGGTGGCCGCGGAAGCCGACGGTGATGCAGTGAACGATCTGCTCGGTGATCTGAGCGCGCTCAAGGCCAGCCAGATCGCCGGCGAAGGGGATCTGGCCGCGTTCGGGCTAGACAAACCCGAGTTGACCGTCGCGGTGACCGTGCAGCCTCCGCCGCCGGAGACCCGACCGACCACCACGTCCGCCGCAACGACGACCACGGCGGCGACCGCCACGACGCGGGCGACCACGACGGCGGCCTCCCTGCCCGCGACTCACCCCGTTCCGACCCGGCCGGCTCCGCCGCCCGCGCGGTACGTTTTGAACGTCTCCAAGAAAAACGACAAGGTGTACGCCGCGCTGCCGGACGGCAAACTGGTGTATGAGCTGCCCGACAGCACCTACAACCACCTGAGGGCGGAAATGCACGACCGCAAACCGCTGAAGTTCGAGACCTCCCAGACCGTAGGGGTCGAGGTGGTCGGTGGCGACGTGGAAAAGCCGCTCAAGTTTTCCAAGAAGGACGACAAATGGACGTACACGCCCGATCCGCACCTGGCTGTGGACGAGCAGAAGGTCAAAGACCTGCTGACGGCGTTGCACGATCTGAAGGTGGAGCGGTACGAGAGCTACGCGGCGACGGACCTCAAGCCGTTCGGCCTCGACCGACCTGCGCTGACCGTTGCCGTGACGCTGGAGGGCAACAAGACCCTCACGATGCGGCTGAGCGCGGCCGATAAGGACGGCAAGCGAAAGGCTGCCCTCGACGCCGAACCGGGCAAGATCAAGGTCTTCGTGGTCACCAAGGACGACGTGGAAAAGTTCGTCAAGAAGGTGGGGGACTTCGCCAAGGCCTGACGACCGTGTCCCGCACGTAGCCCCCCGGACATCGCGGGCGCTGCCCGCGATGCGCCCGCGAGCCCGCGATCCTGTGTTTCGCACCGTGGTTGCGAGTCGCACCGTTCCGCCGTACCATTCTTCCCGGTTCACATGCGGGAGGGGTTGTGCGCGATGCGAATCCTTGTGACGGCCGGTCCGACGCGCGAGTTCTTCGACACCGTGCGGTTCATCTCGAACCCTTCCTCGGGCAAGATGGGTTACGCGCTGGCCCGGGCGGCCCGGCGGCGGGGACATCAGGTGGTGCTCATCAGCGGACCGGTGGCCCTGAAACCGCCCGCCGGCGTCCAGGTCGTCCCTGTGGTCTCGGCGGCCGAGATGAGCAAGGCCTGCAAGAAGACCTTCCCCTGGTGCGACGCCGTGATCATGACCGCGGCGGTGTGCGACTACCGACCGGCGTATCGGCTCGATCACAAACTGAGGAAGCAAGCCCGCTCGCGCCATGTCCCCCTCGTTCCCACGGAGGACATCCTGGCCACCCTGGGTCGGCGGAAGGCCGGTCGGATCCTGGTCGGTTTTGCCATGGAGGATCACGATGCGCGCCGTCATGCGGCCTCAAAGCTCCGCCGGAAAAACCTCGACGCCATCCTTTTGAACGGACCGGGAAACATCGGCGGTGATGCGGCCCAGATGGACCTACTGACCGCAGGGGGGGCGTGGGAAAGATGGCCGAGCAGCACCAAGAACGCCCTTGCCATACGCGTCGTCCGCTTGGTCGAGGACTTGGCAGCCGGACGGAGCGTGAGAACCCGCGGCGCGACTCAAACCCACCCGTTGGGTCCCCGAAGGGACCGAACGCGAATACCAACGGCACGACCGCGCCGATGAGGCTCAGGGCGAGGTGCGTTGTCGGTCCCCGGAGAATGCATAGGGTGGGTCCCTTGTCGGTCCCCGAAGGGGACCACGTGAATGGCCGCAGGTGCATCCTGCGGAAAAGGCTCGCCCGGAACGTCACGCCCCCCGCACCGTGGGGCGGGCACGGGTTTCGTTGACAAGCTTTACGACCCCTGCATAATGGAATGGGTGGTTGTTGCGGGATCATACCGCCCGGGACTGGACAGCCGTGGCGATCGTCACCCTCACAACGGACTTCGGTCAGCGAGACCACTACGCTGCCGCCATGAAGGGCGTCATCCTGCAGATTGCCCCCCGAAGCGTCGTCGTCGACGTAACCCACCAGATCGCCCCCCACAACGTCTTGCAGGCGGCTTTTGTCATCCGTCAGGTCTGGCCCAGCTTCCCGCAGGGGACCATCCATGTCGTCGTGGTGGATCCGGGAGTCGGTACGGCACGGCGGATCCTGGCCGCGCAGTACGACGGGCAGATCATCATCTGCCCGGACAACGGAATCCTCTCCTTCCTGCAGCGTGACGCGCCCCTCGAGATGCTCCGTGAGGTCATGAACCGGAACTTGTTTGCCCGGGTCGTTTCGGCCACGTTTCACGGGCGCGACGTGATGGCCCCGGTGGCAGGTCACCTCAGTCGCGGTCTGAAACTGACCGACGTCGGACCGCCGACCGACCGATTGGAGATGCTGGACCTGCCTCGACCCGAACGAATGCCGGATCATACCGTGCATGGAAAGGTCATCTACACGGACGGTTTCGGCAATCTGGTCACCAATCTGACCCGTGACGATCTGACCCGCGCGTTCAACGCCCGACCGGGAGCACACGCCTGGCTGGAAGAACACGATCTCGGTCCGGTCCGGCAGACATATGCGCAGGTGGAACCCGGTCGCGCCCTGGCCTTGATTGGAAGCATCGGGATGCTCGAGGTGGCCGTCAATCAGGGCAACGCCGCCGAACATTTCAAGGCCGGCGTCGGCACGCCCGTCACCATCAAGTAGACGCCCCCAACATGTCGTCTCCCCCGATCCACAATTGGGATGATCCGAACACATCGCCTACCGAGCAGCTCAAGCGCTGGGATCGGGCACACGTCTGGCACCCGTTCACGCAACATGCCCAATGGAACCGCTGCGATCCACTGATCATCGTCGCGGCGGAAGGCGACTTTCTGGTGGACACCGAGGGGACGCACTACATCGATGGGGTGAGCAGCCTGTGGTGCAACGTGCACGGGCACCGCCATCCGGTGATCGATCGGGCGATCGCCGACCAGCTTCATCGCGTGGCGCACAGCACGCTTCTGGGTCTGTCCTCTCCGCCCGCCATCGTGTTGGCTCGGCGGCTCGTGGAGTTGGTCCCGCCGGGGTTGAACCGGGTCTTCTACAGCGACGACGGGGCGACGGCCGTCGAGGTGGCCTGCAAGATGGCCGTCGCCTATCGGCGGCACGTCGGGCAGTCGGATCGCACGGCGTTTGTGGCCCTTCGGAACGCCTATCACGGCGACACGATCGGCGCCGTGAGCGTCGGCGGGATCGATCTGTTCCACGCCCTCTATCGCCCTCTCCTGTTCGAGACGCACTTCGCTCCGTCGCCCTCCTGCTACCGGTGCGAACTGGGGTTGGAGCGCCGGACGTGCGGACTGGCCTGCGCCGAGGTCCTCGGACAGATTCTTGACCGGCAGGCGGATCGAATTGCCGCCGTCGTCGTCGAACCCCTCGTCCAATGTGCGGGTGGCATCCTCACGGCACCGTCGGGGTACCTCCGACGGATCCGGGAGCTGTGTGATCGGCACGACGTTTTGATGATCGCCGACGAGGTGGCCACCGGTTTCGGGCGGACGGGGCGCCTGTTCGCCTGCGAGCACGAAGGCGTCTGTCCCGATCTGATGTGCCTCGGCAAGGGCCTGACCGGAGGATACCTGCCGTTGGCCGCCACCTTGACGACGGACCGGATCTATGAGGCCTTCCTCGGACCGATCGACGCCGGGCGGGCCTTCTATCACGGGCATACGTACACCGGCAACGCCCTGGGTTGTCGCGCGGCGCTGGCATCGTTGCAAGTCTTCGAGCAGGAGCGGACGCTCGAACAGTTGCCGTGGAAGATCGGGGCGATACGGGAGAGTCTGGAGGCAATGGCCGAGCACCCCCACGTCGGCGAGGTCCGCCAGTGCGGGATGATTGCCGGCATCGAGCTGGTCCAAGATCGCGCCGCCCGCCGGTCGTTTCCGTATTCGTGGCAGATCGGCGCTCAGGTCTGCCGGCGTGCCCGGCGGTACGGCGTTATCCTCCGGCCATTGGCCGACGTGATCGTGTTGTTTCCGCCCTTGTCGATCCGACCGGAGAACCTGGAGCGATTGCTGGCCGTGACCCGGCGGTCCATCGAAGAGGTCTTGGCCGACCCGCGCCCCGATCCCGGGGACGGATACGAGGGTTGATGCGGCCACCAAGAGGGGTTGCGCACCCCGGAAAGGAACCCAGGTTGATGACCACTCGCCTCCCGGGCATCTTCGTGACCGGAACGGACACCGGCGTGGGCAAGACGGTCATCGCCGGCGGGTTGGCGGTTCTGTGGCGTCGGCGGGGATGGCGCGTCGGTGTGTTCAAACCGATCGCCACCGGCTGCACGTGGCGGGTCCGCCTCGGGCTGATGAGCGACGATGCGGAGTTCCTGTCGTACTGTGCCGGGTCGGACTTGCCGTTGGACCTGATCAACCCGATCCGCTATCGACGGGCCGTGGCGCCGATGGTGGCGGCCGATGAGTGCCGGACCCCCATCGACTTCGAGGCGATGTGGCAGGCGTACGACCAGGTCTGTCACACCTCCGACGTGGTCATCGTGGAAGGGGTGGGCGGGTTGCTGGTTCCGATCGAACGGAAGCGGATGGTGGCTGATCTGGCCGCCGAGATCGGCCTGCCCCTACTCATCGTCGCCCGAGCGGGTCTGGGTACGATCAACCACACCCTTCTGACCGTTGAGGCGGCCCGAGCGCGGCGGCTTACGATCGCCGGCGTGGTTTTGAACGGGTACCACACCCGCTCGCCCAGCTTGGCCGAGGAGACCAACCCTGCCACGATCGCCGAGTGCGCGAACATCCCCGTCCCCACGGTTGTCCCGCGGGACCCCCATACCGACGTCAAGGCGGGGCGAATCGGGCGGCGGGTGCTCGACGCCCTCAAACGGCTGGACCTTCATCCCGAGTCGCTGCGATGATTGGCGTTTCGCGCGGTCGTGGACCCCTCTGCCGGGGCCGCTATAATCGGGGGCATGAGTTCCGGTGCGGGTCGGTCCGCGGCGTCCACGCGGCAACCGGCATCCAAAAGCAGAGACTTCGACGAGCTTCGCTCCAGCGGAGAGCGGCGGGGTACGGGCTACGCCATCGGCCACGCCGGGGGCGCGGCTCGGGACAAGGTGGCGGCCGCATTGGTCCGCGCCGGGGTCACCCCGAACGGATTGACGGTCTTCGGGTTCCTGCTGACCTGCGGGGCAGGCATCTGCCTGGCGGCCGGGGCAAGTCATACCTTCGATGCGGTTCCCGGGGTTCGATCGAGCGGATGGTGCTTGGCCGCCTTCTGCCTCCTGATTATCGCCGGGAGCTGCGACATGCTCGACGGGGCGGTGGCCCGGATCGGGCGGAGGGGTACCCGTTTTGGCCAAGTGCTGGATTCCACGCTGGACCGGTTCAGCGATTCGGTGCTGTATCTCGGCATCGTGGTTCACTTCGCCCTGCAAGGCCACGTGACAATGTGCGCGCTGGCGACGCTCGGGCTGATTCACACCTACTCGATCAGCTACGTCAAGGCCCGATCGGACAGCCTCATCGACTCCGGGAACGTCGGCTGGTGGCAGCGCCCGGAACGGTACGTGGGATTCCTGACGGGGACCCTGTTTGGTCACATCCCCGCCCTGATGTGGCAGCAGGCGACGGTTCCGTTCTTTTCGGTCCTGCGCCGGGTGCGGTACACCGCGGCGGTTCTCCGCGCCGAGGACCGCGGTCTTGCCCCCCCCGATCCCGGCCCGTTGCCGGGTCCCTGGTGGTATGTAGCCGTTTGGCGCCACCCGAGGGGATCCATGTGCTACGACGTCATCGCCGCCGTCAACATCGGGTGGATCATCGTGGCGCCGTGGATTTGGCCGTTCTTCTACGGACGGAGCGACCCGCTGCGAAGGTTCTTGGAGCAATGGCTCGGTTAGGAAGGGGTCGATGAAGGTCTTCGTTACCGGCGGAGCGGGGTACGTCGGGAGTCACTGCGTCAAGCGCCTGTGCGAACGGGGACATCAGGTGACCGTCTACGACAACCTGGTCGCCGGTCACCGGGCTGCCGTTCACCCGACGGCGAAGTTCGTTCGCGGCGACTTGGCGGACGAGGGGCACCTCCGCCGTGTGTTGGGTGAGGGTCACGACGCCGTCATGCACTTCGCCGCCTATTTGGTGGTTCCCGAGTCCGTTCGCGAACCGCTGAAGTACTACGAAAACAACGTGGTCAACACGGTCCGACTGCTCCGGGCGATGCAGACGTGCGGAATTCGCAAGCTGATCTTCAGCAGCACGTGCGCGATTTACGGCGAGGCGACGCACGTTCCCATCACCGAGCAAGCCCCTCAGCAACCGATCAGCCCCTATGGCAGGACGAAGCTGATGATGGAATGGGCGCTGCGCGACTCCGCCGCGGCGTGGGGGCTCGCCTCGGTCTCGCTGCGGTACTTCAATGCCTCCGGGGCCGCCCGCGATGGGACCATCGGCGAGGACCACGATCCGGAGATCCACCTGATCCCCCTCGTCCTTCAGGTGGCCCTGGGACGGCGCCCAGCCGTCCAGATCTACGGCACGGACTATCCGACCCCCGACGGGACCTGCGTGCGGGACTATGTCCACGTCGAGGACCTGGCAGCGGCCCACCTCCTGGCCCTGGAGGGTCTGACCGAAAACGCCCGGGCCGACGCCTACAACGTCGGAACGGGCTGCGGAACGAGCGTCCGCGAGGTGGTCGAAGCCGCCCGCCGGATCACCGGGCGCCCGATTGCGACCATCGACGCACCCCGCCGTCCGGGCGACCCGCCCGAGCTCTACGCCGACCCGACCGCCATCGGAACGGCCCTGGGGTGGCAGGCGTCTTACAGAGGCATCGAGCCCATCATCGAAAACGCCTG
>Ga0129299_1002664_pt1 | contig 11798 bp, 9 predicted proteins | sample ConPoolayeCmetaG_FD_94477 | JGI IMG/M metagenome (GOLD analysis project Ga0129299, IMG submission 94477) | Hot spring microbial mat communities from California, USA to study Microbial Dark Matter (Phase II) - Cone Pool mat layer C metaG ... | reverse complement strand
CCCATAAGCACAGCCCCGGGAGCGTGCTCATGCCGCCAAAGCCGTGCCACGGCATCAGACGTGGATGCAACCCAAATGCCAGCCGTACGGTCCTTCGGCGCCTGGGGAGCTTCAGGTTCCCCGCACTCGCCGCTGCACGTCGGTTTCCAGCACGCCGAAGGTGCTTTCGTGGCGCTGAATGGTCATTTGCAGCACGTGGAGCAGGCGTTTGGCAGTGAAGAAATTGGTGATCACCCGCTGCGTGACCACGATCGGCTCGGTGGGAACGCCGAACGGCTGCGAGTTGAGCCCGAAGTCGATAATCAGCTCTTCAGGAGTCCCAGTGACCCGGCAGAAGTTGGCGTAGGTCGCTTGTACCCGGGAATCATCGACCTGGAACTGGGGTTGCGGCTGGGCCTGTGGCTGCTGGGGCGAAGGGGCCGGTTCAGGGCTGGCGGGTTTGTCGGTGGACACAACAACTCCTTTCGTGTCTTGGGCCGGGCCGGGCTGCTTCCAACCAATCAAGCCCGAGTGCACCTGCCTTGCGAAAACACGTATCATACCCCTTTGCGACCACGGATTAAACCCCTCTTTTGGCGGGCAGAACGGATTCAGCCCTGATCTTTCAACCATTGGCTCAGCCGTTCGAGGAACGGGGCCTGATCTGGGTGGATCGCTTCGACAGCCCGCTCCAACGGAAAAAACTCCGCCCCGTCCACCTCCCACGAACAGCACCGCGGTTGTGCGTCCTCCGGTGCCTCACCCGCGAAACAGTAGACCCGCTTGCGGCTCTTGCGATACTCTACAAAGCCCAACGCAACCAACTCTCCGCACCCGACGCCGGTCTCCTCCTGGGTCTCTCGCCGGGCAGCCGCCTCCAAATCCTCGCCCGGATTGGGAACCCCCTTTGGAATGCTCCAGGGGGCCTTGCGGTTGTAGTTTCCCGACGGATGCACCAACAGCACCTCAACGTCGCTTCCACGACGGCGATACAATAGCGTTCCCGCAGATTCTTTCATGTATCACGACCTTGGCAGTCTCAGGGCCTGCTTGGAAAAGGGGTTTTTACCGCAGGCAGCCACGCACAAACGCCGGCGCCTGAAGATAAGGTGGTTCGCGGCAAGGTAGATCATCGTTGTGGTCGTCTCCGGAAGTAATTCGCAGTCCGTGACCGTGCGCGGGCCTGTGCCATTCTCGAGGCCAGAATGCACGAGAATGGGAGTATAGCTTACAGGCTGGCAGCGCGACAGGCATGTTTTCGCCCCGAAACAGCCAGAAAACGAGCCTCTCGCCGGTCCGTGAACGGTTGCCACCTTAACGACTCACGCAGTCGAAGCGGCCTTGCTCACCGATTTGCCCCTTCGTTGCTGCTGGAGGTGTGAACGATTACCTCGTTGACGTGCCGCGCCGGGCGGTCTACCATGGCGGCTTGGCGTAATAAGGCTGGTCGTAATCGTTTGCGGGCAGTCGCCAGCTTCAGGCTAGGGCTCCCGGCTGGAAGGCGAGCCGCGTTTTTCGGCCCGACACATGAACGAATGCCCAGCCCGTGAACGATTACCCTGCTTCTTCGCGCACGATAAATGCCATCGCCATGTGCCAAGCCGTGTGGCCCGAGAGTTCTCGTGTCCGTTGTTGGGAGGCTCTCTTTCCGGTGCGTTTTGCGGACTTGACGGGTTTTGACACTCTGCGCGGGCCAAAGAGAGGCGTTTTTGCTCACGAGAATGTACCGTTTTTGTTCGCGCCCGGCATAATTAGCCCGGGCTGTTCGGATATGGATGTTTATCTTCGATTTCAGGAGACCGGAACATGAATACCTCTGCGATGAAATCCAATGGCAAGTGCGGCACGACGCGGCGTCGGTTCCTTCAATGCGGCGCAGCGGCTGCGGGGGCGGTTTCCTGGTTGCCGGCGTCCTTGATAATAGCCGGCGAGCGGGCCAAAGGCGCCAACGACCGCCCTGGCGTGGGCTTCATCGGGACTGGTGGCCGAGCGCAGGCACACATGGACATCTGCTTGCGTTTCAAAGCCCAGGGCCGTTGCGAAACGGTGGCCGTCTGCGACGTCTATGGTCCCCGCGCACAGGCAGCAGCCCAGAAGACCGGCGGCAAGATGTACCGCCACTACAAGGAGCTGCTGGCTGATCGGCGGGTGGACATCGTTTGCATCGCCACGCCTGACCGGCTGCACGCGCCGCAGGCGATCGACGCGATCCGGGCGGGAAAGGATGTGTACGTCGAGAAACCGTTGACCCACTGGTCCCAGATGGACCTCGCCCGACAAGTCGGCCAGGAGGCCGCCAAGCACCAGCGTATCGTCCAGGTCGGCACGCAGTTCGTGGCCGACGATGCCTATGCCGAAGCCAGAAAGCTCATCAAGGAAGGAATTGTGGGCAAGATCGTGCATGTGCAGGCGGGCTACTTTCGGCGTGGAGACTGGGGCGAACGGATGCACGTGCCCGATCCGAACGCCAAGCCTGGACCCGACTTGGACTGGGAACAGTTTCTCGGCGACGCGCCCAAGGTGCCGTTCAGCGTCTCCCGGTTCTTCCAGTGGCGGCTTTACTGGGACTATGCCGGCGGACCGGCGACCGACTTGCTGGTCCACTCCTTTACCCCGGTCTTTTGCCTCTTGGATTTGGACTTCCCGGAGCGGGTCATGGGCGGCGGGGGCACCTTCCAGTACAACCGCGAAGTGCCCGACCAGTGCAACATCATCGCCGACTACGCCGGCGGCCCGAGCGTCGTGCTGATGAACTCGCTGTCGAATTTCACGGGCATCCAGACGATACTGCGAGGTACCGACGGACTAATTGAATTGGGCGGTGTGGAGCGGACGGGCAAGGGAATTCGCATTGTGCCGGTGGAGAAGGGAAAGAAGGAAATCGTCATCCCGTGGAAAACCGCAGGCGACACGGCCCATCTCTGGTCCAACTTCCTCGACTGCGTGAAGAGCCGCCAGCGGCCGTACAGCCCGATCGACATCGCGGTGCGCGTGCAAGCCCCGCTGAACATGGGCATCCTGTCGCACCGGGAGAGCAAAGTGTGCCGATTCGACAGGGCCAAACAGCAGATCGTGATGTAGCGCGGCAAACAGGCGCCGAGCTTTACCGAATCGCCAAGATGCTGCCGCGCCCGGCGGCCGTGAACACCGAAGGCTCTCGCCATGAGCAGTGCTGAAGCGTTCTCTTTGGACTTGTTCGACTGCCTCGCTTTTGTGGCCTACTTTGTCGGGCTGTCGGTCGTGAGCTACTGGGCCGGCCGCAAGGAGCGAGACAGCACGCAGGACTATTTTCTGGCAGGCAAACGACTGCCTTGGTACGTGGTGGGCGGGTCGTTCATCGGGGCCAATATCAGCTCGGAGCATTTCATCGGCATGATCGGCGCGGCCGCCGTCTACGGCATCTGCGTGGCCATGTCCGAATGGATGAACGTGGTCACCTTCTCGCTCTTGATCTGGTTTTTCATCCCCTTCCTGTTGGCCTCGCAGGTCTTCACTACGCCGGAATTCCTCGAAAAACGCTTCTCGCCCGCCTTGCGCCAAATCTTCGCCGCGGTCACCGTGATCAGCAATATCGTGGCTTTCCTGGCAGCCGTGCTTTATGGCGGCGGTTTGGCGATGCAGTATTTGTTCGGGTGGAATCTGTGGTTTTCGATCATCCTGTTGGGCGTGGTGGCCGGCGGCTGGGCGATCTACGGCGGACTGTCCTCGGTTGCCTGGGGCGACCTGTTCATGGTCGCGGTCATGATCATCGGCGGCGTCACCGTCACCATCTTAGGCCTGTACGACCTGGCGGGCGACGGCGGATCAATTTTTGACGGGTTCGCAGTCATGCTCCAGCGCAACCAGGCCACGACCGGCCCCTGGGCCCAGGCCGTGGCCCAAAACGTCCAGCACCTCGCAGGAACCGATAGCTACAACCGCCTCTCGGTCTTCCAACCCCCAAGCCACCCGACCCATCCCTGGACGAGCCTGGCCTTGGGCATCTTCTCCGTCAGCATCTGGTACAACGTGCTCAACCAGTTCATGATCCAGCGCGTGCTTGGGGCGAAAGACAGCTACCACGCGCGGATGGGCATCGTGTTTGCCGGCTTCATGAAGGTCCTGCTGCCGGTGATGATCGTTTTGCCCGGGCTGATCCTCTTCGCCAGCCACCCGGAAATCCTCATGCAGCCTTGGACCCAAGTCCGGCCCGCCGCAGATCAAGGCTACGTGCGCCTGTTGCAAAGCTTGGTGCCTCCGGGGCTGCGGGGGCTGTTCCTGGCGGGGCTTTTCGGCGCTATCCAATCGACCGTCAACTCCGTGCTCAACTCCACGGCTACGGTCATCACCCTGGATTTCTACCGCCGGCTTGTCAACCCCAACGCCAGCGACAAGCACCTGGTGAACGTGGGCATTCTCGCGTCGGTCTTGGTGCTGGCTGTGGCGATTGTGCTGGCGGGCTTCGTGGGCAGGCTCCGCGGCGGATTGTTCATCTACATCCAGGAACTCTACGCCTTTTTCGCCCCGCCATTCGCCGCCGCTTTCCTGCTGGGAATCCTCTGGAAACGCATCAACAGTACCGGCGCCTTAAGCGCGGTCGTCTTCGGTTTCCTGTTCGGCATCGCTCTGAAGGTCTATGTACAGACAACGGAGTCACACCCCAGTTGGATTGAACCCTACGCCAATCAGTCGTGCATCACGTGGGCCTTGTGTGTGGCGGTTTGTGTGGCTGCCAGCCTGGCCACGCCTCCACCTAGACCAGAACAAGTCGGCGACACCGTCACGATCAACTGGCGCAAGTTGAACATCTTCGACGATTTGGGCACGCGGTGGTACACGAGTGTCATCACCTGGTGGGGGCTATTCGTGGCGGCGATCGCTGCGCTTTTGGTCTACTTTTCGGGCCTGGTGTTCCCCAGCGTTAGCCGCGGATAGCTCAACCAATAGCCCGTCCCAAGCCTCCTCGTAGCAGAGCCCGTTTCGCTGTTCTGAGACAGCCCGGAGTCCCGTGCTACCTTGTAACAGGCCTGAATCCCGTGCTGCGTGTATTGGGACAGGCTCTACCCCGACTCCGGTACCGCAACGCGCGAGTGCCGAAAAGTGCCCAAGCAGTTGGCAACGCGCGCAGAACGGCAGAAGCCTGTCGGGCGCATGATACGAAGCAAGCGCTGTGCAAGGGGCGTGCAACTGACCAGCGCGAATGCGAAGGCGGCTGCCCTGGTCGCCGGGCTTCGGGGGCGTTTCATGCACCCCACTGCTGTCTTGCCAAGGTCGTCCCGGATAGCTTAGGAAAGCTTCTGTCCCTTGCGGTAGAAGGGGGCGGCCTTGGACCGGCCGAAATCGGGCAGGGTGCAGCCGATGCAGGGCGCCGAGGCCTGCACGCACCAGTTCACGCCGCCGTTCCACCGGCGCCGGGCGCAATCGGCATACACATCGAGCCCCCTGCAACCGAGCTGGTAAAGACACCCGTCGCCATCGCCGAAGTGCATGGCGAATACGCGAAGAGTGTAAGAACTCACCCGCAAGCATTCGTCGTGCAGGCAGCTTATGGCGAACATGCTGGGCGTCAGCGAGGCGGCGCGCACATGTGGGTATCCTTTGGCGGCCAGATGGGCGAGCGTGCCCAGCAGCTCGGCCGGATGACACGGACAGCCCGGACAGTTCACCAGCCGATCTGCAACCTGCAAGCCCGCTCGCTCCATGAACTCCCGAAGGCCAACCGCGCCGGTGGCATTGCCTTCGGCCGCGGGCAAGCCGCCATAGCTTGCGCACGTGCCAGCGGCTACGACAAACTGCGCGCGGCGAAGAAACCCAAGGAGAATTTCGTCGAACCTGCGGCCGGCGATCGTGCAGGCTTCGGGCATCCTGGCCGGGATTGCGCCTTCGAGGACCAGGACCAGCGGCCGAGCCTCGCTCTGCACTTGTTCGAGCAACTGGAGCACCAGCGTGCCCTGAGCGGCCGAAAGCGTCGGATGAAATACCAACTCGAGCTGCTGCGTGATTGCCTGAAGCGCTGGCGGGTTGTCCGCGTTCAACAGCGATATCGAGCAGCCGCTACAGGCTTGCCCCTGAAGCCATAACACGCGAAGCAAGCCTTCTGAAAGCCGCTGGGCTCCGACGGCCAGGAGCCGGGCGTAATATGCGGGCAGACCGGCCGCTGCGGCCAGCGCTGCGCCCACTTGCAGAAACTCGCGCCGCGAATATGAGTTTTTTCCCATGAGAGTCGCTCCTCCCGACGGGCGATACGGTCTTCTAAAACTAGTGGACCGCGCAGGCCATGCAAGGGTCGAACGAGCGTACAACCCGGCCCAGTTCGATCGGTTGTTCCGGGTCTGCGACCTCCAGTCCTTCCAGGGCCTTTTCCATGGGTCCTGGCTGACCGGCGTCATCTCGGGGCGAGCAGTTCCAGGCGGTCGGGACGACGCATTGATAGCGTCTGATCTTGCCGTCTTCGATGGTCAGCCAGTGCCCCAAAGCCCCGCGCGGAGCCTCGACCAGTCCCCAAGCCGAGGCATGCTTCACAGGCTGGAAATCCGAGGCGGGCGCGCCCGAAGGCTGGAGCCGGTCGAGCCACTGGCGGCATTCTTTGGCCACCAAAACCGCCTCCAAGGCGCGGCATGCCAAGCGTCCGAGCACCGACACAAGCCGCTCCGGACGCACCCCCAGCCGCCCGAGAAGCTTGTCCAGCTCGTTTTTGCCTGGCCACGGGCGGGGGGCATGGTAGTTGACGAGGATTCTGGCGAGCGGGCCGACTTCCATGGGCAAGCCTTTGTACCGGGGGGCTTTGATCCAGGAGTACGCCCCAACCTTGCGCGGATCGGCCGTCGTCTGGCCCGAAGCCGGATGCAGACCGCTCGGCGAACTGTACCGCGAAAACCCTACCTGTTCGGCGATGGCTGCCGGGTCAAAGGGGTGCCACTACCCGGCCAACAGCACGCCGGGGCCGAGAAACCTCTCGCCAGCGTCATTCAGCTCGAAGCTGCCGTAGCAAAGCAGGTGTCCGTAGCCTGCCCCGATTTCCCAGTACTGCGGAAAGGCTTGGCACAACGCCACAACGTCGTCCAAGAGCACACGCTCGGCGAACCGCTCGATCCGCTCCAGGCGCGAGCGATAGGCAGCGATGCGCTCTTCGAGTGGCGGCTGTGTGCACCCACCAGGCACAAGCGCGGTGCTGTGCGGCATGCGTGCGCCGAAGACCGCTCCCATTTCGTGGGCGAGGCGCCGCATCTCCAGCCCGTCCGCATAGTGCGCTAGCAGACCGTGGCTTAACTCGACGTCCGCGAGATATCGGCCCTCCCACTGCGGCAGAAAAGGCCCGGCCAGGTGCACCGGGCCGTTTTTCGATCGCGCAAGCGACTCAGCCACGCGTTTTTTCAGCGCCGCAAGCCTTCCGTCCTGGCCTGAGTAATCCAGGACCTTTCTGACGTCCACATAGTCCCACAACGCGAGCTGATAGAAGTGAACCAGATGCGACTGGAGCAGGTTCGCCGCGAGGATCAGATTCTGAAGCAACCGGCCATTGGGGCTCGGCTTGATGCCGTAGGCCATCTCCTGCGCCTTGATCGAGGCCACCGCGTGCGAGATGAAGCAGACTCCGCAGATCCGCTGCACGATCTGCTGCGCGTCCAATGGGTCACGCCCCTCCAGCAGCACCTCGAAGCCGCGAAACATCTCGCCCCGGCATTCCGCCCGCTCGATGCGGTGCGACCGTCTGCCTTGCGAGTCGCTCACGGGCACGGCCTGCGTGTGGACCGCCAAGTGACCTTCGATTCGCGTGACGGGGCTCAACTGGACGGCCACTGCCATCGCTGCCAACTCCTGACTGAACCGCTCGGCTTAGGAGCTACTTTTGGAAAAACCGCTTGCTTGCCCTGGCCGGCACTCCGCCTCGACTGGCCAATGGCCGTGCACGCTTCTGAACTCTGGCCGTCTCGCCCGCCAGCCATAAAGTGCCCAGCGGACAGGACGCCCGCCCTACTCCACGTTAGACAATCCTGCACAGCGATTTCCACAACCTGGCAAGGCTTCAGAGCGGGCCGCTTGTCAGGCCATGCTTTCCCTGGCCAGGGTCTATTTGAGCAATCGCCAGCCGGATGAATCAACGCTCAGACCGGTATGGCCTTTGTATCGGTTATACACGGCGTGCATCTCGTCGATCGAGTCGAAGTAGCCGACGATGTGCGCTGCGCTGAACGAGTCGCCTGCCTTGGTCGGCTTGCCGTGGATCTCCTGGATCATGACGATGATGCCGCCGGGCCGCTGGCTGCACCAGGCTTCGTAGACCACGGAAGGTTCGAGCGTCATGCCCGCCAGCCAAGGACCGTCTCTGCCCGTCTTCTTGTCCCGCAAATGGTACGCCCGAATGAAATGCTCCGGCACCCTGTGCGTGTCGCGCCGGTAGCCGAACTTCAGATCTGGCGGGAAAGGCGTGAAGAACTCGCTGGCCGGGATGCGGACGCCTTTCGGCCCGCTAAGGTAGCTGAGGTATATCTCGCTAAACGTGTCGCCGCGCTCGTGCCGCACGCAGCCGGGCGTGTCGTTGCGTAGGAACATTTCGGGCGAATCGTTGACGCTGTCGATCTTATCCATCAGGAAAAAGTAGCGCTGACCCTTGGGGAAGACGATGAGTTGAGTCCATCGCGAGCCGGGTTTGCGGCCCGGCGCGGCATACTCGAACTTGTAGGTCGTTTTGACAGCGATGAAATCGCTGCCGCGGATGACTTCCGGTTGGACAGGCTTCATGCGGTGGCAGAGCTGGGGCCCCTCGATCATCCGCTTGCGATGGCTGCTGCCGTGGGCCATCAGGGCGTAGTGGCGTCTGGCCGGGTCCGTCTCGTTTTCGTACCAGGTGTAGCGGCCGACGCCATGCCCGTCGGGCGCGCGAACCTTGTCGGCGTATGCCTCGTCGCTGCCCGGCTCCATCAGCCAATCCACGACCATCAGCCCGTCTCCGGCCTCCCGGAATCCGGTGGTCTTGTCGAGAAACGACCCCTTTTCGATGCCGGTCATCCAGTGTTTTGGGTTTTTCTTGGGGATGACCGCTTCGAGTTTGTCGGTCTCGATCTTTATGGACCGCTCGTCTTCGATGACCCGACCCCAGGTCGCGTCCTCCTTGGGACCAGCCAAAGCGCCTCCAAAAGTTGTTGCCGCAACGACAGACGCAGTCCCCAATAGCCAGGCGAGCCAGGCCCTGTCAAAAGCGATTCTCATACAGTGTCCTCCACGGGGCAATAGGTGCAATACGAAGACCGGTTCATGGGTGCGGGCCGAGCGAAGGTCGCAGCAGATCGTCGGCGTGCAAGGCGATTACGGCCGGTATAGCCCGAAAATCGAGGTACACATCCTCCAGCACGCCGAGCGTTGGCCGGGTCAACCGGAGGCGCCAGATTTCGTCCTGCTGGGCCGGATCCCGCTGGATATGAAGCGACTGTGCCGGACCGATGTTCTGACGCTGCCAGCGCAGCTTGCCGGTTGCATCGAACACGGCGGCCGACACCCGTTCGCCATCGCCCTCGCCTCGGACGCGGATGCCGAACTCCCTCGTGCCCGACGGCACCCGGAAAAACCACTCGCCCGTCGTTCCCAACAGGTGGATCTGCCCGCCCCAGCCCGCGATGCAAATCGGATGCGTGGCGGCGAGCACGCGCACGGTGTGCGTGCCCGGCTGACAAACGATGCGGTAACTTCCCGTTTCGGCGGCGGTAAACTTGCAGTCGGCCTCTCCTGGAAACGCAATAGTGACGGTTTGGATCTGCTTGCCCGCCGGACTGAACACGCCAACGGCCAGCGGCTTGCCCTGGGACCGGCCAACTGGTTCATGCGCCAGCCGGAGCGAGACCTCCTGGCCGCGCCCCGCCCAAAGAAGGTACGTAGCCTCCTCCCGGACCCGGGCGCCCGAAACTTGACGCCCTCCGACCGGCGCCGCGCTCGAAACCCGCTCGAACCGAACACCTTCCAGAGAGACCGGGCGAATGCCGACCACCGGGTCAAACGGGATCCACTGGTCGATAAGCTTCTGATCCAGGGTGTACTTTACGCAGTCGCTGCCGCGACGCACGCTCAGCGTGCCGGTGACGTCCAACAACCGGGCGCCCGTGGCGTCGTTCAATTGCATGACGGGTCGAGAGACTAGCTCCACGAGCGTGCAATCGAGGAACTCCACGCCGCCAATGTCCCCCAGGTCTCCTTTATGCGTGCTGAACAGGATGGGCGCGGCTGTCGTGGGCCGGTCTGAGGGATCGGCCAGCGTGCACCGCAGGAACCGCAACCTCACGCCGCCGGGCGGCTTGGAGCCGATCGTAATGCCCGCCCGGCCTACATCCTCGAACCGGCAGTTCACAAACTCTATCAGTCCCTTGACTGCCCCTGAGGATCCGCAGGAGGTAACGATGCTGGCGGACCGGGCGTTGGTGCCGCGCGTGATGCAGTCCTCCACGCGGATCGAGATGGGCGCCGACGAGGCGTCCAGCGGTCGGGCGTAGATTACCAGTGCGTATCCTTGGTTGTTTTCGATAACGCACCGCCGCATCACGCAGTCTGCCAGGCGCTCAGTAGCGCAATTGGGCTCGAAGTCGATCCCGGCGGCCGGCGGCGTGCCTGCGGTGTTCTTCAACACGCAATCCTCGATCAGCAGCTTTTCCGCGTTGATCACGCTGATTCCCTGCCGGTAGTTGCGGTCGCAGACGACGTCGCGGATGGTGACGTTACGGTTGGGCTCCCCGTTGCGGCCGCTCCCGAGATATATCCCGTCTCCGCCGCTTTCAGCCAAGGTGAGACCAGCTACGGTCACATTCGTGCAGCCGCGGAAGTTGAGCACATGGCGCCACTCGGCTTTCTTGTAATCGGGGCCGGCGTAGTCGCTGCGATGCATGCGGAGCGTGGCTCCGTAGCCGGTGAGCTTGAGGTTGCTTCGCCCCCAGGCGGTGAAGAGGGCGTCGTTCGGGCCGCGAAACGCCCCCTTCTTGGCAAGCACCACCACGCCCGGCTCAAACACCACCTCCTGGTTGCCCGCCAGCTCGATCCGGTCCACGATCCAAGGGCTGGGCATCTTGTGGACAATGACCTTTTCAGCGCCGGAATTGATTGCTGCTTGCAAGGCGTTTGTGGCGTCCTCCGGCCGGAATCCCCACCAGAGAGCGTGTGCTACCTTGCGCTTGCCGGAAAGCACCTCTCGAACCGCTTGTTCGTCCGGTTGTACGCTCTCAGCGCCAACGGCTGCCGACCCCAGCAAGAGCCATAAAGCCCAAAGCGCATGCCAAGTGTGCTGACTAGTACGCATGACTTCGTCCCAATGATTCGCTTGAACATGGAGGGCAACAGAACACGCTATGTACACAGCAGAGACAATTTATCATCCAAGCCAGGGCCGCACCAGCCCGACGCTAACGTAGCCGCCAACGAGGACTGTCTTGCTTGGTCAGCCAAAGCCGCGAGAAACGGAGTTTCCGACTTTTGCGGGAAGGCGACGGCTACACCTTTTCGCCTTAAAAACCCGGCCAAGAAATGATGTGCTCGTTCAGCCGTAAACTGTGGCGGAAACCCAGGCGACCGCGCGTCTTTTGGGGCGCGGCTGTCTCGGCCGCAGCGCACAGGCTATCCGCCGGGCAACATGCCCGCGTGCCGTCGGGCACGCCAATTCTATCCGTCCATCCCGGGCCATTGATGGTCCACGGCTTGCCGATTGCCGCCGGCGTTCGGTTTTCCGCGGGCAAACGACTGGATATAATGAGGGGCGGTGAGCGTTCACGGGGGCCCGTAGGGCGACCGCAGGACACAGGAACAGTATACCAGAATGCCGGTTGCCGTCAGGGGCCTGATGGCAACAGCGAGGGCGGGGGAGT
>Ga0129299_1002663_pt1 | contig 11798 bp, 9 predicted proteins | sample ConPoolayeCmetaG_FD_94477 | JGI IMG/M metagenome (GOLD analysis project Ga0129299, IMG submission 94477) | Hot spring microbial mat communities from California, USA to study Microbial Dark Matter (Phase II) - Cone Pool mat layer C metaG ... | reverse complement strand
TCCATAAACCCCGTCGTGGGCATGCTCCAACCCGTCTTCCTCGAATCCCTCCTCCCAAAACCACTCGTCCCCACACTCTCCTCTTCCCCCCCAGGGGGTTACCATGTACCATCCTTGGTCTATAGGGAGCCATCAGGGATTTTGGGCGCCAGCCACAGGAGAACATACGCTTGAATTGCCAACTCATCTCTCATGGAACACAAAAGCCACAGCATGACGCAGAGAAACACCTGGCTACCGTCTTCTGGTGGAGCCTGTGGCTTTTCGCCCTTTTGGCTTTCAGCGTTTACCTTCGTTACAACTACACCATCAAAGCCTGCTCCGATCCGCTCAACTGGCTGCGCTGGGCGAGCGATCTGCGCTCGTCATTTTCCTCGTCAGTTTTTCCGATCGTCTATCCCCTGTATCTGCGCGCCGGGTTGAATTTACTCGGACGCATATATGTGTTCTTCTGGAATTATCCCCTGCTTGTCCTGACAGCAGTCTGTGCCGGACGTCTGGCGTTCGACATGCTCGAAGAAAGCCCTCTGCCTCTGAGACGCCTCGGCGCTCTGATCGCCATCATATTCGTTCTGAGCTTTGATCCCGGTCTGCAGATCCAAATGCTCAATCCCTATCGCGACCCGCTCGCTCATGTCTTCATGCTGGCCGGCATCATTGTGTTGGCCCGGGAAGCCCGGAAGCTCAAAGCATCCATGCTGAATACGGCTGTGAGCGGAGTCTGTCTGGGTCTGGCTTACGCCACCCGCGAGCCTTCGATTCTTTATCTGCCGTGGGCGCTCTGTTTTCTGGCGTATTCCTGTAGAGGCCAGCCTATCCATTGCATGGCAAGCAGGATTGCGGTCTTTGCCGGAGGGGTCCTGCTCGGAGCATCTGTGTTTCTTGTTCAAACTTGCATCCTCACAGGCCAGATGATCCTGCCGGCAAAATCAGTGCATACAGGACATTACCTGCCGGGGTTTCGGATTGAATTTCTTGTCGGAAATGCAGAGAAGATGGTTGATTATGTGATTTCATCAAAGATGAAAATCCTTCTATCCGCTGGATTCCTGATCGGGACAGGCAGGTGCGTGTTCAAGAGAGACTTCAAGCCGCTCGTTCTTCTCGGCCTTCCGGCCGTTTTCTTTGCCATATTCTACTGTTTCTATCGCATATTCGTTGTCCGTTACTTTTTTGCAGTCTGTCTTCTGGCCGCGCCCCTTGCGGCTTACGGCCTTTGCGCTTTTTTTGAATTTCGAATACCCCGAATCGGCTGTCCCGGCCGGTTCCGCGCGTTGCCCGCGCTTGTCGGCGCGGCCTTCTCGATCCTGTTTGCGGTTCATCTTTTTTTCAACTCTGACCCCTCCGATCCTGACCGATGCAAGGTGAGAGATGCATTCTTCCTCCAAGACCTGTGCGCAAAAAGATTCCAAACCGATTCATTCGTGCTTGCAGAACGCAATCTCTGTGAGTTCATCGAGTGGCTTGGCAGGCGGGAATCCCTGCCAGCGGCATGGCTCCTGTCTCCTGGGCAGGTGGCAGATATCCGGCTTGTTTCGGAAAAAATCGGCCGCATGATCTCGTCCGGTCGCCCTGTCTATCTGCTTGATTCTCGCCATGAGAAGGCCAGAACAGCCACTGGATTCGTGGTTCGGAGAATCGTTGACGCGTCGCCTGATGGAATGTTCCTTGACGCGTCGGCAGCAAAACGCTTCCGATGGCTTCAGGACGATGATGTCCATGTTTACAGGCTCTCATGCCCGACAACACGCGTGCTGAACGTCCGCGTGCCGCTCAAGGCCCCTGGCGCCAATATCCTCCAAATTGACAGGGGAGCGGGCAATGGACCGGTACAGCTTATTGCCGACGGGCAAATGCTCGACGCCGACATGCCTCCCTATTCGCAGTATTATGCTGTCACAGGCGTTTCTGGCCAGACCGAGATTTCAATCACACTTGTCGCGGAACATCCACAGCCTTCTCACATTTCTGTCCGGACGCTCTCCGGATCTGAAGCCATCACGCTTTCGTTCAGACTTGATCAGCCTTTCTTTCATCGCAGCTATCTCTCCGGAACATTCTCGACTGTCCCATTCGCCCTTGACCCATATGCCTGCGTCCTGTCCGGAGCACCTTGCGTCTGGATTCCCGCTCCATGGAAAGACGCACGTGGGGTAATGTTTGATTTCAAAGCTTCGGACACTGAACTTCTTACACGCAATGAAACTTTCCAGTCGGAGATCTCCGATAGGATGGATACTGCAAATCTGCCATTGCGAGCTGTAGAGCAACGAAGCCACAGACACTACCTGTGTCTCGATGATGCCGTACGGAAGCATAAGGGAACGTTTGTCAAATTGCCTCTGGATTTTCCGAGTACCAGTGTCATTATCCTTGATACCATCACCTTGATGCCGATAAAGGCGGCCAGTTACGAGGACGTTGATGTGGGAGAAACTGGAGACATGCTTCTCATACGCAAGGGGTTTTACAGCCGGGAACGCCATCCCTCAGGCAGAACCTTCAGATGGACCGGAGAATACGCCCTGATGGAATGTCTGGCTGAAAAAAAACAGCCTTGCCTGTTCAAGCTGGAACTGCTCGAAGATCTGGTTCCTGAACAGGTCCGCGCCACGCCTCCGCGTGTCCTGTGGAACGGGAACGAACTGACGCCTTTCTCGCAGAATCGGCTGGCGCGAGGAATAACCAGCATCCAGTTCAGCATAGGAGAACACATGGTTCAGGAGGGGTGGAACAGGATAGAATTGCGCGCAACCCCCTGGAGTCCCGTCAAGCTGTGCAATTCCAGGGACTCGCGCATACTCGGCGTTGCGCTGGATCGAATTTGCATTATACCAGCGAAGTGAACCTGCTTTCATATTGTGAGACTTCTTCGATGGCGGCAGATTCAAAGCATTTGGAGTGCCGCTGTATATCCATACCGGATGGGCCTCGCAACAAAGCAGATGCCTCGCTCCGCCCAATTCATCACATTCCAATAAATGGCTTTTGCCCCACCCACTCTCAGATGGAATATGCGTTGAATGCGTATGAATGACCTGACAGACCGCGGAATGAAAGGCGGCAATCGGCGGTCTTCCATGCTGAAGTGCGCCAGGAGCGCGTTGGGCCTCGCGATTGTGGCCTACCTCGTATGGCACCTTGCACGAAAGTGGCCGATGATGACCGGTCACTGGCGCTTCGGAGTGCTCGAGGCAATCGAATTGCACCTTCTCGTCTTCCTCGAGACATTGCCTCTGGTGCGCGTGACTCAATTGATATTGCAATGTTGCGAGACAAGACCTTCTTTCCTGGACCTTCTGTTTTTGCACCATTTTGGCGGGCTGCTGAATTATGTCCCCATGAAGGCGGGCACGTTTTTCCGGGCAGCATATTTGCGCCGTCATTACGGCCTTTCGTACACCCTTTTTTCGGCCTTCTTTCTGTACCTCTCCTTACTGATGGTCGCAACATCAACCGGCCTGGGTCTGGCAGTTCTGCTCTCGGTCTACGGTCTGAGAGAACCGGGTTCCAAAATTCTGGCCGGCGCACTGTTTGCCGTGTGTGCGGTGTCGTGGATACTGCTGCTCTCTCCGATTCGGCAGCCGCGCGGCGACGCCGCCTGGGCCGCGTTGCTCCGCCAATTTCTTTCCGGCCGCGAAACAATGATCAGCCAGCGACGAAAAAGCGTCGTGATGGTGGCCTGCCTGCTGCTCAGCTTTGCAACCAGCGCCGTTCGGCTGATGCTGATCTACGGCAAGCTGCAAGTTGCCGTAAATCCGGCGGTCTTTCTCATATTAGGCGGCGTCGCATACCTGATAACTTTTTTGAGCCTCACGCCAGGTTCACTGGGAATAAGGGAACTCCTTTTGGGAGCAACAGGAAGCCTCCTCGGCGTGCCGCAGGAGCTGGCCATTCTCGCTGCCATGGTGGATCGCGCCGTCATCATATCATACGCGTTTGTGCTCGGAGGGCTCAGCGCCCTGTGGATATGGCGCAGAGACGCCAGCATGTCTTCGCAACCGGACGACACGCGTTGAAGCCGGACTTGGTCGGAACTTGGCGGATGGGACAAATGCAAGGGTGCCAGGCTGCTCGATGCCTGCGACAGCCCAATCACGCAACAGGCCCTGTTCTGTTCACAGATTCTGAATTGGCCAATGAGCCTCGCCGGACGAATTTGCCGATCCAGTCAACCAGCATCCGAGCCGGACTGGCTTCGGTCTGCTGAGGCGGGTATTCGTATTTCCGATAGTCGGCCACAAAATCGTCTATTACCGCCTCGTCGAATCTGGAGATAACGGCATTGCGTCCTATCCCCTCGCGCCTCTCGGTGACCATTCTGAATATCAGAGTTGGTTTGCCGATGTAACTCATCTCTTCCTGATTGCTGCCGCCGTCAGTGACCACAAACCTGGCGCGCTGCACAAGAGCGACGAAAGTCATGAAATCCTGACGGGGCAGTAAGACTATCCTCGGGTTCGCGGCCAGCTTCTCCCTCCAGCCGGTCCTGACCAATTGCCGTTCGGTTGAGGGATGCATCACGATCACAAGGCTTATTCGTCCGGCAATGCGCAGAAGCAGGCTCATTACCTTTTGCAGCCGCATCCTCCGAAAAATATTTTCGTACCGGTGAATGCTCACAAGCGCGAACTCATCAGGAACCCCCAGCTCCCGCAACCGGCTTGCATAGGCTGGATTGTCCTTCACCTTTTCGAGCCCGTATGCCAGCGAATCGCGCATCAGATTCTGGACGGTGTTCAGTTTTACACCCTTCACATTTCGGAGGTTTTGTACTGCCCAGTCGTTCGGACAAGCGTGAATATCGGCAAAGCGGCCGGTCAGGACGCGCATGATTTCCTCCGGAAAGGGATCCAGGAGGTTGTGCGACCTCAGTCCTGCCTCGACATGCATGACAACGCAGCCTGACAGTTTTCCGCATACGGCGGCCCAGAGCGTCGTCGCAGTATCGCCGTGCGTCACGACAAGACCGGCCCCTCGACTGAAAACCATGGCCCTGCGGCGGCTGCTGAGCATCACGCGCAACATTCCGGCCCACCAGCCGGCAAACAGCCACAGAGTCTTGGCTTCCTGAGAACATTGGATCACAGGCCGCGGCCGAGTCGTAATGTCAAAGTTCGCGATGAGATCTTCTATCGTTTCCTTGTGCTGCTGGGTATAGACAAAATCATAGGGCAGGCCGGCCTTCTCAAGTTCGCGCATCACCGGTGCCATCTTGATCAACTGAGCGCGAGTCCCTATGACCACGTAAATGGGCAGCAATTTCCCGGTCATTACTTGCTGCAAATCGGGATTCGCAAGGCGATGCAACGCGGCCGCGGGCTCATTCATCCCCGCCCCGCCGTTTTCCGTTTCCGTCAGGCTCATCCCACAGCTTCTCAAAATGCCGCTTCCGCAAATAGTAGAGCATCCGCTCCTGGTTCAGGCGAATGGATTTCAGCATTTCGCCAACCAGTCCCATGAGCAGGCAGAACATGCCCATCATCGCAAAGAACCCGCCTGCAAAGCCGGACCACAAGTGCGGCGAAAAAGCATGGCGAGTTATTCGCCAATAGAGAAGAAACGCCCAGAGGCAGGCCGCGACCGCGAAGTTTGCCAGAGCCAGAGTTGAGAAGAATTTCCAGGGCCAGTAATCACGGTATGCCCGCATGATGATGCTAAATGCCCTGTTCCCATAAGACCAGAGATTGCGCGCCACCCTCGACTTGCCGTGCTCACGCTCCCCCCGCACCGCAAGAGGAATTTCGACAGGCTCGATGCCCTTGAACGCCAGATCAAGAAAAGTTTCCTGGGTATAAGTGAAAGTGCCGGAAAGATTCAGTTTCAATGCTACATCACGAGAGCATGCACGAAATCCGCACGAAACATCATAAAGTTTCCAGCCTGTTATCCCGCTTATCAGCCTGCTCATCATCCTGTTGCCCCACAGGCGGACAGGCGACATGGTCGGAACAAGAGCCGGGTCCTTGAATCTTGACGCGGTAACAAAACCGGCCTCCCCTTTCAGAATCGGAGCAATCAGCGCGGGTATGTCCGCCGGATTGAACTGGCCGTCCGCATCCATGTTCACAATGATGTCCGCGCCCATTGCCAGCGCCTTTTCGACGCCGGTCCGATACGCGCTTCCTACACCGCGGTTGACACGGTGAGTCGCCACTGCCGCGCCTGCAGCCAGCGCCAGTTCTCGCGTGCGGTCGCTGCTCCCATCGTCAACAACAAGAACTCGAACCTCCCGAATGCCAGCAATATTGGTCGGGACTTTGTTTATGACCTCGCTGATAGTCCTCTCTTCATTGTAGGCGGGTATCAGGACGACCAGGAAAGCTCCTTTTGTGTTATCCTGCTTCAATGACTCTTTCACGGTAAAGTCTCGCGCCTTTCGTATTACGTGGCGGAACATTATCACAACGAACCGGCCGGTAGAAGCCTTTTTGCCGGCATTGGGATTGTCCAGCAAACGTTTAGGGTAACCTCCCCCGTATCATGCCGGGGGCCAGTCGCAAAAATCCGGGCTCTTGGAAGAATTCGAATTTGACTCCGAAAATACGCAATGTTCTTCTGCCATGGATGCGGGATGAAAGCGCTTCGCTCGACAACTCTCGCGTTGCTATGGCTCCTTGCCCTGGCAATCTCTTGGCCGGCCTTTTTCTGTTTCTGGAAGTTCACGGCTGAAGACGCCTTCATCGTCTGCCGATACGCGGAAAACCTGGCTGATTTCGGAGTGATGCATTTCAATCCCGGCGAGCCGGTTCAGGTATTTACGTCGCCACTACATGTAATTCTCGAGTCACTCCTTTATTTGGCGACTGGGTCCTCACTGGTTTCGTGGAAAATTTCATCTGTGGCGCTGTGGGTATTGTGCATCCTAATTGCGATCTCCGCCTGTGGGAAAAAGCCCATTCCCTCGCTGGTGGTTGTAACCCTGCTTGCCCTTCCGCCATGTGCAGTGCTCTGGGCGATTGGAGGGCTGGAAACAGCGATGCTTGCCCTCTGGATCACATCCATGACAGCCATTGTCATCCGAGAACGATTTGATTTCCCTGAACTCTTTGGCGTGCTGATTCTGGCCGCTGCCGCCTTTCTCACCCGCTACGATTCTGTCGTCTTCACTATTCCGCTTGCAGCTCAGGCAATCCTCAGCAATGGAAAGCCGCAACAAATCGCGGCGGCATTGGGTGGCGCGGCAATTGCGCCTGTCGTGTGGCTGGCTTTTGCGTGGAACGAGTTCGGCGACATTTTCCCGACATCCTTCTATACAAAGACGCCCGCGCTGCATCTTCCCACAACAGGCGAAAATCTGATATACGTGTCTCAATGGTTGGTCCTCTGCGGACTGGTTCCGTTGAGTCTTCCGCCTGTTCTATGGCAAGCCTTGCGCCGCCCTCAACTCTCCCGTCGCGGTCCGCAGCCTTCAGATTCCCAATGGCTCTGGCTCGCTCTGACTCTGGAGTTTGCCTACACTCTCACCATTGCCACAACCCACATGATGTTCTGTTTCCGCTGTTTCGTCCCCTACCTGCCATCCGCTGCGCTGCTGGCAGCCGCGCACTACCGCAGTGTTGACGACAACATCGAAAATCCGGCCAGCCGGACGCGATGGGAATGGACCGCCATGAGCTGCCTGTTCCTCATGATTCTGTTCGATGCGGCTCATCTCCGTCACACCTGCCGGCATTCCCTGGAAGGTCTGACCCGGTTCGCGGGAGAATACAGGTCCATCGGCGCGAGGGATTACTCTCTGGAGTTTCTCCGCATTCTGCGGGAGCAGGCCGAGGAAATAAAGCGGGACTGGGCAACACGGCCGGCGTCCGCATTCCGTGAGCCGCGCATTTTCACGTTCGCCGCCGGAGTCATGCCGCATGCGTACCGTTCAGCTTACATATACGAGGTGCTCATTTCATACAGGCATCATTACCCGTACAGCGTCAAGTGGGCAGCCGACTACATACACCTGATGGCGCCCCGCCATGGACCCGTGGAGAAACAGCTTGTGAAACCGCTGAAAGAGTACGAGATCGTCTCGGAACGCGAAATGATATTCGACGGCTCGCTCGAAAAACTCATGGTCTTTTACGACCCCAATCCAGATCCGCATAACCTTCCACGAAGAGTGACCGATCCCCTGTCATCCGTCAAAAGTTCAAGCCATACAGGACTGCCGCGATGAAAGGAGGAACAAACAAACGATGCTGATGCCTAGCCGCGCCGCGTTGGCGGCCATCCTCCTGCTGTTCATGGCCATCCCGGCTGTGATCGTGCATCTTGAATGCGACATTCTTCCGGATGATGATGCCTACATCACTTACAGGTATGCGGACCGTCTCGCCGAAACCGGCCTGGTGTCTTACAATGACGGAGAAAGAGTTTTCGGCATATCCACTCCGCTCTATTTCGCATGGCTGGGCGCTCTGAAAAAAGCTTTTCCCAATGTGCCCACGGATCATCTGGCAGTGCGCACCAATCTCATATGGTTCATCCTGACCGGAGCCGGAATCTGCGCGGCGATCCTCCGTCTGACCGGCGGCCGGGCCGCGGGTCTGGCGACAGGAGCTCTGGTCATGCTGCATCCTGCCTTCATCAATGTCTCGATCGGAGGCATGGAATCCTTCATGTTTCTTGCGCTTTTCTCCTGGAGCATCTGCCTGATGGCGCTGCGCCGCGAAAAATCCGCCGCGATCCTGGCCGGCCTGTCGGCCCTGGCCAGGCCGGAAGCAGTCCCCTGCGCGCTTGCTCTGGCGCCGCTCGCCTGCCGGCTTGGGTGGAAAAGAGCGTTGCCGGCTGCCGCGATTGCGGCCGCGCCGCCTGTTGGCTGGGCGCTGTACTCGTGGCTCGCCTTCGGCAGCCCCATCCCGCACTGCATAATCGCTAAGCTGACCCCTCTCTATCCCCGCCAGCCGTTCGACGCTGTTGCGGCGATGATTGATCTGATTGGAAAGGCTGCCGCGCCGTCTTTCCCGCCCGGTCCAGGCTCGTCCGTACTCACGCTCATCGTTTTGACCGCCGCGAGTGTTTCGGCGATACTCGGCTCCGGCACGCGCAGGCTCGAACATTCCTGTGTAGTCCTTTGGTTCTGGTCTGCTTTCGCCTTCTATGGTTTCTCCAATCCGCTCATGATGACATGGTACGCGCCAATCTTTCTTGCGCCCCTCTGCTGCCTGCTCGTCTCTGGAACCGCCGGCCTTGCCTCTCTGCTCCGGAAGAGCGCGGCCTCGTCCCGACAGTCCATATACAAAGACTCCTTCCGGCCCGCCAATGCGCCGGCTGCGGGACTCGCGTTTGCTGTCATACTCGCAGCGCAGTGGGCGGAACTCGCCGCAGGCGGGGGCCGCTTCCGCAGCGCTTTCCGCGATGCAGACCCGGCAGCGATACGTGTAGCCGCTTATTCCGAAGCCGGCAGGTGGCTTCGTTCCATTGACGGACGATCGCCCGTCGCAGCCCCTGAAATCGGCGCGCTTGGATACGCATACGGCGGACCCATCCTCGATGTGTGCGGCCTGGTCAGCCCGGCTGCCCTCCCATTCCTGCCGGTGCCTGCCGATGAGCGCGGAGCGCCGCAAATAGGCGCGATCAGTCCCGACCTCGTGCTCGCCCTTCGGCCTGTATGGATCGTCACGATTGACATTTTCGCCGCATGGGGATTGTATCGCAAGCCGTGGTTTCCCGGCATGTACGAGGAAATCCGGACGTTCCGGTTGCCGGCGGAAATATGGGGCTGCCGGGAAGTCAGAGTTTTCAGAATCCGGTCTGCGGATGCGCAACCCGACAATTCACGGAACAAGACGTGCAAGCCGCGCTTTTCCAGCAGACTATGCGGGGGGAGCGCAGCAATGCGCCCGCTCAGCGCGTTTCTGCGCATTGACTGCGAGCAACCCGCGGTATAGTATGTGACAAAAGGCCCCATTCTTCAGATGAACCCGGATTTTGCGATCGGCGCGAGCGTGGCAGATGCGGGGTGCGGGAAAGGCCGCTGCATATCCACACTGCAAGCGCTCCGCAACAAAGCAGATGCCGTGCTCCGCACAATCCTCTGCGTCTTGAAAAATGGCATCCTTCTCCCATTCTCAGTGTTCGCTTTTCTGTGTGTGGCCGCTAAAACCGCGTCGCGTCCGAACATCATTTTTTTCCGACAGATCATGCTTCCGCCCATTTCTAAGACGCATAATCTGGGATGAAGACAATAAGGCGCAACAAGAAGTGGCGTGCCGGCAGGGGAGGCACCGTGCGGGAAAGGCTGAGGCAGAGCCCCCTTGTGGACACCGAAACGGTGATGCGCAGCGCGCGTGAGCTTTCCACCACGTCCCGGATCTCGACCGAGGACATGTTCGACTGGCTGTCCGGCGCAAACGCGCCGGTTCTTGAAATTTTCTCCCCCGGCGAGGAACCGAAGCTGTTTCCGCTGACAGGCGAAGAAGTCACGATCGGCCGCGACCAGAGCAATCGCATTCCCATACCCTTTCCGAATGTGTCCCGGCGCCATGCGCGGGTTTTTTTTCAGGGCGAGGAGTATCGCCTGGAGGACCTTGACAGCACCAACGGGACATTCGTAAACGGAATAAGGATCAAGCGGTGCGTCCTGAGAAACAGCGATCAGATCCGCATAGGTTCTGTCCGCATGGTGTTCGCATATCAGCGCATTGCCGGAGCAGAAAAATGAGCGCACACTCCAGCGATGAGCAACTCCTTGTCACCTTCTGGGGAACGAGGGGATCAATCTCGACCCCCGGCGCCCGGACGCAGAAATATGGCGGCAACACCCCCTGCGTCAGCGTGGAATACGGTAACACCAGCGTCATACTTGACGCCGGAACCGGCATACGCGATCTGGGCATAGAGCTGATCCAGCACAGAGGCGAATCCCTTTCTCTTCATCTCCTGTTAAGCCACACTCACTGGGACCACATTCAGGGATTGCCTTTCTTCATGCCAGCTTACCGAAAAGGAACCAGAATAGCCATCTATGGAAGCTCAAAGAAGAAAACGTTTCTGGCGTCCGTCCTGCGCAAACAGATGGATGTGAATTACTTTCCCGTGGATATGAGCGCCATGGCCGCAGACCTGTCCATCAACGAAATTTCATCGCCGGCATTCACGATAGGAAGGCTCAAAGTGGTCTGCCAGGAACAGGTGTGCCATCCTGGAGGTTCGGTCAGATATCGTCTGCACGCCGGCCGCAAGCGGATCGTGTACGCCACCGATGTGGAACTGGACGCATTCATGGGGCGTGGAAAGACAGCCCCCGCTGAGCGGCAGCTCGCCCGGGATTATCTCTCGTTCATAAGGGGCGCAGACCTCCTCATAGGCGACGGGCAGTATTCCGAATCGGAGTATCCCACCAGAATCGGATGGGGACACACCTCAATGCCGGTGCTCATCGAAGCCGCATGCCGAGCAAAGGTCCGGAAGCTGGCTGTATTCCACCACGATCCGCAGCATACCGATTCCTTTCTCGACCGCCTCTGGGGTCAGTATGCCAGGCGATACAAGGACACTCATCCAAAAACGACCATCTTCCTTGCCCGCGAAGGCATGACCCTGGCCCTCTGATCTGAATGCCTCTGCTGAGCGCCATCCTGCCTCTCATCATCTGCGCGGACTCAATCCGTCATGTTGCCGGTTCTCCTGAAAGCTCTGCGGTTCCGCTGACAAACGCGGTTTTCCTGGCAGTTGATGTCGAGACCACAGGGCTTTCTCCGCACAACGACAACATCGTGGAAATCGGCGCCGCTGAGTTCGACACATCCGGCCCTGTCCGGACTTTTGCCACTCTCGTGAATCCAGGCCGGCCGATCCCGGAGGCC
>Ga0129299_1002662_pt1 | contig 11799 bp, 7 predicted proteins | sample ConPoolayeCmetaG_FD_94477 | JGI IMG/M metagenome (GOLD analysis project Ga0129299, IMG submission 94477) | Hot spring microbial mat communities from California, USA to study Microbial Dark Matter (Phase II) - Cone Pool mat layer C metaG ... | reverse complement strand
GTCGTGGTGTTCCGCAAACTGAACCACGAGGACCTGGTGCGGATCATCGATCTGGAGGTGGGCAAGGTCGCCCGCCGGTTGAAGGAGCACGGCTTGAGTCTCGAGCTGACGGACGAAGCCCGCGAGTTCCTGCTCGAGAAGGGGACCGACGAGAAGTTCGGTGCCCGGCCCCTGCGGCGGGCGATCGAACATCACGTCGAAGACCCGCTCAGCGAGAGCATCCTCCGCGGCTTCTATCGCGGCAAGGACAAGATCATCGTCCGCGTCGAAGGACAGGACGAGGAGCGCAAGTTGACCTTCGAGGGCGTCTCGACCGGCACGCCGTCCGAACAGGCCGCGGCTGTCGGCGTCGGCGCCGACGACGGCACCTGAGCGGAACGGTCGTCAACCCGTTTTAAGCCACCTCCAGTGCCCCGGAAGTTGGGGGGGTGTCGGGGCCGTCTTCGCTTTACCGGCGACCGGCAGGGACGCCACGGTCGAAAGTACATCGTATCCCCTTAATGGGGACGATGAGAACCTTCCCCCTGTCTATCCCGATCCCCCCTACGACCCCGTCTGGGAAATGGCGGTGGTGGTCCGTGTGGTCGGTTCGGTGGGCGTCAGCGGGGCCCCCATGGCCCGGAGGACCTCCTTCGCCTCGGAGTTGCCCGGCGCAAGCCGGAGGATCTCCTGGTAAGCCGCGATGGCCTCACCGGTGTTGCCTACCATGCGGTAGAGCTTCCCGATCTCGAAGAGGATGCCCACGTTGTCGGGTTGGAGTTTCTGAGCCACCCGCATGTGCTCGAGGGAGCGGTAATACGCCCGGATCTGCATCAGGGCGCCTTGTTCTTCCACAACCTGGGCCAGTTCCATGAAGACCCGGGGGTCCCTGCTGCCCGGTTCGCTTTTCGACTGGGTTTCCAAGAGCTGGTGCCTGAGGGTCAGTGCCCTGTCGAGATCATCGATCAGATCGAGTTTCGCCGGGTCGGCCTTGATGGCCGCCCGGATCGAGTCGGTCAACTGGCGGACCGTTGCGACGGCCTCCTCGAATTGCCCGGCGTCTTTCAGGATCACGGAGAGCCAGTAGCGGTACTCGCGGCGCCGCTTCTCCGGCGGTTCGGCATCGTTGAGCTGAACGGCTCTCCTGGCCTCCTCGACGGCCTCCCGGTTCTCGTGCTTCCCGTGCAGCGCGCGGGCCAGACCCATACGGGCCTCCGAGTTGTTCGGCGCGACGCGAACGGCCGCCCTCAGGTAGTGAACGGCGGAGCTGAACTGCCCGAGGGCCAGGCACGTCAACCCCATCCCCAGTTCACCGCGGTGATCCCTCGGGCGGTTGGGAAGCTTGATGTAGTCCCGGTAGAGTTCGTAGGCCTCCCACGACCGTCGGCTGAGTCTGGCCACGTCGGCCATACCGAGCAAAGGCTCCGACCTGATCGTCGGCGCGTACATCGTCCGAAGCTGCGAATAGCAGACATAAGCCGCGTCGAGTCGATCGTTCTCTTTGGCTCGTTCCGCCAACCGGAGGACGAACTGAACGGTATTGTCGAGGAGGGTGCGGGTCCGCGGTTCGCGGTTCTGGGCTTCCTGAGCCGCCTGACGAAGGGCGGCCATCGCTACGGCAACCGCCTCGTCATACCGGCCATCCTTCAGGGCGGTTTCCGCCTGTTGCAGCTTGCCCTCCACGGTGGGATCCTGCTGCAACGGAAGCGTCGTAGGCAGTTCACTCGGCGCGGTGGTCGGCTCGCCACCCTTCGCCACACCCATGACGGCCATCAGACAGACCAGAAGACCGCACCCAGTGAGTCCGGCCCTCGACACCCTGCCACCACCGGAACCGGGCAGGTGCATCCCGCTTGGCCGACATGATGAGTTCATACACCTCTCCCGGGTCATGCCCCGAAGGTCGATGCCGCCCTTGCAGTACTCTAAGAACCACAGTGCGGCTCCGTCAACTGGCGCGGCTTACCCTTCGATGTTGACGGACTCGGGTTCAGCATGACCGACCGACGCGGTTTGAGCGATCTGGCCGCGCTCTTGAGCCAGCTTCTCCAACAACAGGGCCCATGTGTCGCGCTGGTAGATGAGGATCCCCAGGGCCTCATCCAGGGCACGGACGTCCCGATGGACGCTCGCTTCCACCAACCGTCGGTAGATGAAGGTGTACAAGGCCGACATTCGATCGCAGAGCTCCGGGTTCACCTCGCGCCGCAGGCCGTTCAACATCTCCAGCACGATGCGCTGGGCACGCGTCAACAGGTTGTAGCTCTGCTCGATGTCGTTTCGCTCAATGGCCTCCCGCCCCTGACGGGCGAACCGAATCGCGCCGTCGTAGAGCATCATCTGGAGTTGCTCCGGCGGCGCGGTGAGGACCTGGTTTCGCAGATACTCGTTCGGCCCACCGGCGACCATACCCGCCTCCGCTCACCGCCGCCTCGAACGGACCCTCGTCCGAGTTGCAAGCGACCGCAACGGAACGTCTCAAGTATCGGATGAGGCCGCAGGTCGGTTCAACTATTTCCCCCCAACCCCAGGGGCCCCCAGACGGCGGAACAGGATTCCCCAGGTCCGCGCTCCGGTTCGCCCTACCCGACCCTCCGGTGTTACCCGGACGGACGCGATGTCTTGTACCGCCGGCCGAGCTGAACTACGTGAACAACGAGGACAAGCTGGACAGGGCCGATTGTTGCGACTGCAACAACGCCAGGACCTGCTCCATCGCGTAGAACTGATTGAGCAGACGTTGTTCTTTGGCGTCGAGCAGGATCTGCATGTCGTCGATCCGCTGCTTCAGCATCTCTTCTTGATTCTGAAGGCTCTCGTTGTGCCGATCGATCAGCCCCGTATAGCCGACGGTCAGGTTGTTCAGTTCCTTGTCGATCAACGTCCCCAAGCCCACGTCCGCCTTGGTGAACAACGTTTCGACATCCTCCCGATGGGCGGATACCGCTTCACGGAACCGGTCTTCATCGAACTCCAGCTTGGCCCCGTTGGCGAACGTCAACCCGATGTCGGAGAAGCGGCGGTAGACCCCCGCGTCCGCGACGGTCTTGCGCATCAGCCCGTAGAGGCGCGAACGGATTTGCTCCAGCGTGGCGTCGCCGAACAGCGCGCCCTTTTCGTACGTCTTGCTGTTGAAGCTCGTCAGGTCCTTCATCCTGTCCAGGACGGCGTTGAAGGTGGTCACAAAAACCTTGATATCCGAAACGAGGCTGTCCACGTCGCGGGACACATTGACTTCCACGGGCGTGCGACTGGTCGCCAGCAGGTCGATCTTCACGTTCGGTACAGCCCCGTCCAGGGTGTTGGTGCTGCTGGACAACAACAGGCTTTGCCCCGAGCCCGGCTGACCGAAGAACACGACGGCGTCACGGGCCTCGCTGAGCACCGAGAAGGACAACCCCGTCTGACCCGGATCGATGATCAGTTCGCCTCGGCGCCCGCTCTGCTCACTCGTCAGGACGAGCCGGTACGGAGACACCCGCGAACCGTCGTTCAAGACCGAGGCCCGCACCCCCCTCTTCGCCGCGTTGATCTTGGCCATGACGTCGTTCAGGCTGTCGTCGGCATCGATTTCGATCGCGCACTCATAGGAACCGTCGAGGGTGGTCGTCCCGAGCGCCGCCGTGCCCAGGATGTTGAGGTCCGCGGCGGTCGTCCCGCCGACCTCTTCGACCTTGAGCTGACCGGCGCCGCCCGTTGTGTCGGTCAGGAGCAGCCCGTCGCCCGTCGCATTGATGGAGGCGTCCACGCCGATGCCGCGGCTCTTGATCTCCCGAATGACATCTCCCAGCGTGACCTCGTCTCCCTGGGTCAGGTCCACCGTGGCGGAGGCTCCGTTGGCGGCAATGATCTTGAACTTGCCGCGCGCGACACCGCGTCCCGCGTTCAGGTCGCTCAGGCGGGTGTTCTCGCTGAGGTACTGGAGCTGCAGGTTGCCGCTGTCGACCCGGGCGACGGAGGCATCGACGGCGATGTTCAGATCGGCCGCTGCGCGACCGACGACATCGGTCACGACCAAGCGACCCGTACCACCGCTCACGTCGGTCAGAACGATCCCGTTTGCCGCCGGGTTGATGGAGGCGGTCACCTTCGCCTCACCGCCGCTCCAGTGGGTCGGATCGTTGATGGCCTCGATGACCTCGCTCAAGGTGTAGAGCCCGCTCAGGTCGATCTCCGAGCTCATGGTCCCGTCGCGGGCCGTGATCCGGATGGTCCCTCGATCGATGCCGCTGCCCCCCTTGAGCGAGCGAAGGAGCACGGTCTGCAGGCCGGCCATCAGCGGCGACGACTCGATCACGCCGGTCGTGGTGGACGTCAGGATGCCCAGGTCCTCAGCCGCACGGCTTCCATTCCGGGCGATCACGGTGGTCGTGCCGGTTCCGGCGGAGGTATCCACCAGACGAATTCCCTTCCCGTCCGCCCGCAACGAGGCCACGAGATGGCCCGTGTTCTCGCCGTCGAAGTTGATGGCTCGGATCACATCGCCCAAGGACGTCACGCGGTAGATGCTTGTTCCTGTCAGCGTGGCTCCGTCCACGTCTTGGGCAATGCCCAGGTCCTTCGCCGCGTACCCACCGGCGAGGTCTTCGACCTTGAGCTTGCCCGTGCCGCCGCTCGAATCGGTGATCACGATCCGGTCTTTCACCAGCATGGCGTCAAGCTGCAATCCGGCGTTCTTGATCGCGGTGAGGACATCCCCCAGATTGTCGGCCCCGCGGAGGTCCACGTCGGCCGTGGTGCCTTTTCGGTTGGTGATCCGAATCGTCCCCAGCCGGACGCCGCCCCCGTCGTTCAACACGCCAAGACGCGTCCCATTCTGAAGCCGGCCCGAGAGGTCGACGTCGATCGTGCTGCCGTCACGAAGCTGAATCTGAAAGTCCGGCAAGGCGCCGTCCCGCCGTATCCCGTTCCCATCGTTCAGGAGGTCCAGCGGCGTATCGTTCGTGACGTAGACGATGTCGCTGCCGGTCAGCACATCCCCGGAGGCCGACCCGAGAATCCCCAGGTCCGCTGCGATCCGCCCGTTGCCTACCTCCGCCACGCGCAAGGCGCTGACGGTCTGACCGGTGTGGTCCGTCAGGACCAAGTGTCCGCCCGACACGGAGGCCGTGACATTCACGGTGGCCTGACCATTGATCGCATTGATTACGTCATCAAGGGTCAGCGCGGCGGACAAGTCGATATCGGCGGACGTTCCGCTCCGGTCCGTGATCCGGAGCACCCCTCGCCGGACGCCCGCCCCCCCATGCAGGGCGTCCAAAGAGGTGCGGGGGGTCAACCGAGCGGCGGCCGATTCGATCGTGATCCGACCGGCACCGACCGGTGTGGCGTCGGCCGTGCGGAACCCCGCCGTGATCATCTGTTGAGTGGCGACCAACGAATGGACCGTGAACGAATAGGATCCCGGCAGCGCCCCCTGGCTGGCTGTCGCCTGGAGGACATTCGTATCGCTGCTGACCGCCTTGGCCCGTCGGAATAGGCTGGTCTCATCGAACCGCGACGCGGCGTTCCGGACCGCCAGGATCAGCGCGCTGAGGCTGATAAACGCCGTCCGTTCCCCCTGGAGTGTCTCGACACGTTCCTGCAACATCCTCAGGGGGCGCGATTCGATCTGCATGAGCTGACTGACGAGCTCCTGGTAGTTGATTCCGGAGATCAGGCCCACACCGGATGAAATTGTGCCCATCGGATCACCCGTTCACTCGAAGAAGACCTCGCCTGAGCACCCCACCCCGCCGAAACACCACGACGTCCATGCCGCAGGTCTCCGGATGTACGCGAACCGCCTTCGCGCAGACCCTCCCTCTCCCTACGACGAGGACACGCCAACCCATTTCCTATATCGGCAAGTGGTGACCAGAGCTTCATGGTGCCGTAGGACGTGCCGGGCGCGACGAAGTGGACCCCGGGGCCCAGCGTCCTCCCGTCGCATCGAATTGGTGCGACCGGAGCGACCCGGATCGCACGGCGCCCTTGAAGCCCCCTCGGCGCGGCGGTAAAAACCCGGGGCGATCCTTCAAGAACCTGACCTGAACTCGTACAGTGTCATCACAACGAGGTGGCGTATGACCGGGAAAACCTATCTGGCGTTTGACTTGGGGGCGGAGAGCGGGCGGGCTGTCTTGGGCCGGTTTGACGGTCGGCGGTTCGCGCTGGAGGAAATCCACCGCTTCCCGAACGGTCCCGTCCGCGTGATCGACGCCTTGCACTGGGACGCCCTGGGTCTGTTCAACGAGATCAAGAAGGCGTTGACCCTCGTCGGTCGTCAGCGGAGTGAGACGCTCTCCGGCCTGGCCGTGGATACGTGGGGCGTGGACTTGGCCCTGGTCGGTCCCAATGACGTGCTACTGGGCAACCCCTACCACTACCGCGACGCCCGATTCGACGGCATGTTGGACCGGACCTTCCGGCGGGTCAGCCGCGAAGAGATCTTCCAGGTCACCGGCCTGCAGTTCATGCAGTTCAACACGCTCTTTCAATTGGTCCGCATGGTGGACGAGCGGCATCCGGCCCTTCTGTCCGCCGAACGAATGCTCCACATGCCCGACCTGTTCGCGTGGTTGATGACCGGGCGCCAAGCGAGCGAATACACGATCGCCAGCACGAGCCAGATGCTCGACGCCCGCACGAGACAATGGGCACGACCGCTGCTCGAACGCCTCGGTATTCCCACCGCGATCCTGCCGGAGATCCTCCAACCGGGCACGGTGATCGGTCCGATGGTCGGCTGGTTGGCGGAGGAGACCGGGTTGGGCAAGACCCCCGTGATCGCGACGGCCTGTCATGACACCGGGGCGGCCGTCGCATCGGTCCCCGCCGAACCCAAGGGGGATCCGTGGTGCTACATCAGCTCGGGCACCTGGTCCCTGATGGGGGTGGAGTTGGAGGCGCCGAGGATCACCCCGTTGGCCCTCAAATACAACTTCACCAACGAAGGAGGGGTGGCCGGGACCATCCGCTTCCTGAAGAACATCGCCGGTCTGTGGCTGGTCCAACAGTGTCGGGCGGCCTGGCAATTGGAGGGACACGACCTGAGCTACGACGACCTGACGAAGCTCGCCGCCGGTGCCCCACCCTTCGCCGCGCTGATCGATCCGGACGATCCGTCGTTCATCGGCATCGGCCAGATGCCTCAGCGAATCGCCGACTACTGTCGCCGCACCGGTCAGACGCCGCCGGACAGTCAAGGCGGACTCGTCCGCTGCATACTGGAAAGCCTGGCCTTACGCTACCGGCAGGTGCTCGATCGGCTTGAGGAGACCACCGATCGGCCGATCCGTGTGATCCACATCGTCGGCGGGGGGACACGGAACCGACTGCTCAGCCAGCTCACCGCCGACGCGACGGGGCGCCCCGTGGTGGCCGGTCCCGTCGAGGCCACCGCGCTGGGCAACGTGATGATGCAGGCGATCGCCGCCGGTCAACTGTCATCCGTGTGGTCCGGTCGGCAGGCCCTTCGCGACAGCTTTCCGCTGGAGACGTTCGCGCCGAGCCAAACACCCGGTTGGGACGAGGCGCGAAAGCGCTTCGCCGAGCTCACGGCCGGGTGATCGAGTGCGCCATGTGCTTGTCCGACCTCCCGATCGCACCGGCAATGGGGATCAGCCCTTGAAGCCGTCGATGATCTCCGCCAAACGTCGCTTGCGCGAGGCCTCCAGAGGAGAGCGGGCGGGTTGTTGCTCGTACCACCTGACCTTGTCGCGGGCGAGTTGGTAGGTGTCCTTCGCGCCGGCCGCCTCCCAGACCGCCCGGGGACCGCGCACGGACACGCGGGGGTCGAGGTACTCATCCGACCGCAACCGGCTCACCGTATGATCGGACACGAGGTATCCGGTGCCGCGAGGACCGATCTCGACGATGAGGTCCTTGGCGATCGTTTCGTCATCGACCCGGATGCCGGCGGCGATCCGCCGGGACATCGCCGAGATCTCCTCGTCCATGATCAACTGCTCGTGGCTGCACGTCATACCCGTGGCGAACATCCCGCAGTTGACGATCAGGTCGTTGCCGGCGGCCACCGCACAGAAGGTGCTGAAGGTCTTCTCCCAGGCGTTCTGCTCGTCGTGGGCATGGTTGTCGGAGTTCGGGGCCGTGGTGTGCGACGGCACCTTGTAGAAGCGGGCCAACTGCGCCCCGGCGATCCGGCAAATCGACGTCTCGGTGGACCCGACCAGCGCGGCGGCGGTTCGCATGTCCGTCGTCGTCCAGGAATTGGCGTACAACACCTTCATCCCCGGTCGCAGCATCTGGCACATCACCAGCCCGGATAAACACTCGGCGTTGTTCAGCGTGAGCAGACCGGCGAGTGTGTACGGCGCGGAGATTCCGGCGTTCGGTTCGGGCAGGACGGCCAGGGGAACCCCGGTGTCGGCCATGTCGATGATGGCCTCGCACACCCCCTCCTCCCAATAGAGCGGGGCGGTGGGCGAAAGCTGGGCGATGCCGTACACCTGTGCCCGCAGGTCGCCGGGAAAGATCGCCCGGAGCATGTCGATCACGGCGTTGTTGACGCCGGCCCGGTCGGTGGAAAAGAAGACGGGCTTGCGGCTGTTTTCGACGACGGCCCGAACGCCGTACAGGAGCGTCGCGGATGGGTTCGGCACGTCCTGCGGCATGACCGGTATGCCGATCATGTCGATCGCGGGCAGCTCCTCGCAGATGCGGCTGAACAACTCGACGTCGGCCACCGTGGACGGACGCGTCCGGCCGGTGTGCGAATCCACCCAAAACACGGCGTTGTGACCCGCGGCGATTTTCGAGACGCCGTCACCGAGGACGAAGGCGAACCGCCCGTCCCGATCGAACACGTCGAAGCGCGGCGGGATGTCCGCCAGCGCCTCCTCGACGCAGGTGCGCGAGAAACGAACGACGTGACGATCCGCATCTCCAGGCAGACCGCGGGACGTGAGGAAATCGAACATCCTTCGGCCGCCGATCTGGACGCCGCAACGCCCGAGGATGTCCAGCGTGGCCTCGTGGATCTGCCGGATCTCTGCCTCCGATAGCACGATGAGCGGTGCGAGTTTCATACCTGCCTCCAGTCTTTGGCCTCAACGAGGAGCGAGAGATGGGCGGTGTTGTCCGTGATCACAACGGCATTCGCTCGTTCCGCTTGCGCCGCCAGGATCGCATCGCAATCGAGTTCTCGTGGATCGGTCGTCGGTTGTCCTCTTCGCCTTGTTTCCGCCCAGAGTTCCGCTGCCCTTAGCATGATCGCGGTGTCGATGGGGAGGTAGACAAGCCACATCTTGAGTCGGTCGAGTCGTCGTAGGCCTTTCTTCTTGCCCGCCCTCAGGAGCTCGCGTCGCACTTCGTAGTCTGCGATCTACGGAAGAATGCCTTCTACGCCCGCGTCCAATTGCCTTTGGAGCCCTGCGACGATGTCCGAATTGAGACGGGGATGGGAGGCTTTCGCGAGCGGGCCTGCGTCGAGCATGATCCGGTCAATCACGGAACAGATCCCTTGCGTGTCTAGAGCGGTTTGCCTGGAGCGCCTTCTTCAGATCCGGCCACGTCTCCTCGTCGTATCCCGACTCGTCGGCCATCCATTTGTTAAGGAGGCGAATGAGTCCTTGGTTTCGTTCGCGCAGGCTCATGGTCTTTCGAGGCTTGTTGGCGCGCCGGTGCGGACCCGGCGCCACCTTCTTTCGATGTAACTCCTCGGTCTTGGGCATGCAAACCTCCTTGGTCCTTGCGGACCTCATCCTAGCACCACGTTGCGGCGTTGGGATCCTCCGTACAGTACGCCGACAGGGTCTTGTTAATCGCCTCGGCGACGCGGCAACAATCGGCGGCCGAGTACCACTGGTTCAGCGGGACGTTGACGACGCGGTCGAACAGATCGTCGGCCGTCGGACACATGCCCCGAGCGTACTGCAACGGCGTTCCGCCCCGCTCCAGGTACCGCGGACACGTCAGGGGGCAGTTCGGATTCGTCGCGCTCGGGGCGCTCATGAGCGGGTACATGTAGGAGTAGACGTGCCAATCCGGCCGCGGGTCCTTTCCGCGGGTGTTGCACTGGACCCCTTCGGCGTTCAGGGCCTGAACGATCCGTGTCGCCAGGTCGACATCGGCGGGGAAGAACCGAAGCCAATAACCCACCTCGCCGGCCGGGTCGTTGGATTTCTGGGGCACGATCTCGCGGAAGGTTTTCAACTTACTGACGATGCGCCGCTTGACGGCATTGAATCGCCGGGCGACGGCGGGCGCCTTCTTGAGCTGGACGACGTCGACGGCCGCCTCAAGCTCCGACATGCGATAGTTCGTGCCGCAGAACAGCTCACCCTCATACCGCTCGGGCGCAAAACGGTCCGGCCGCCACAACCCGCCGGATTCCGCCAAGGCGTTCGCCCGTTCCCAGAGTCGTTGGTCGTTCGTGAGGATCAGCCCGCCCTCGCCGCCCCCCACGATCTTGTAGGCCGAGATGCTGAAGCACCCCAGGTCGCCGAACGTGCCGACATATCGCCCCCTGTACTTGGCACCGCAGGACTGGGCGCAGTCCTCGACAACTTTCAGGCGGTACTTGCGGGCGATCTCCATGATCGGGTCCATGTCCGGAACGCCGCCCATCACGCACGTCGGCGCGATGGCCACGGTCCGGGGCGTTATCAGCGACTCGATCTTGCCCGGGTCCATGTGCAGCGACGTGTCCACGTCGCAGAACACGGGAACCCCCTTCGACTGAACGATCGCCGCGGCCGTTGCGAAAAATCCGATCGCCGGGCAGATCACTTCGGTTCCCGGTCCGACGCCCGCCGCCACAAAGGCGCTGTGCAGCGCGGCTGTGCCCGAACTGACTCCGATGGCATACTTGACCCCGAAGGTCTGACGGGCGACCCGCTCATACGCCCGAACCTTGGTCTCCTTCAGGTTCGAGTAATAGTTCGCCAGAAAGGGCCCCTCGCCCATGTCGGCTTTTTCGACAACGGCTCGGATCTTGCGTAGCGTGGCCGGGGAGAACCCGAATCGCTCGGCCACCGACATGAACTCGTCCACCCCGATCTTCGGCTTGCCCCTGCCTTCGATCCGCGTGACCGCCTTCAGCCCGCCTTGCAGCGCCAGTTTTTCCTTCTGTCTGGACATGCCCTGACCTTCCTTCGTTAAGGATTGAGGCCGGAACAACCACACCCTGACTTCCCGGGATCCGCTCGGTCCCCTTTGCTTACCATGCGGCTCGTTGCCGCGCGTCCTGTTCACCATTCTCCCTTTTGCCATTTTGGACAACCACATCGTTCGACGCAACGGCGGTTGAAAGAAAACGAATTCGGAACCGCAGACCTCACGGGTTGGAACGGGGGACAGGTGCGAACGGCCTGAAGGGAGGTGCCCCAACCCTTCACGAAACCACCATGAAGGGTGGGACACCCCTGCGGACTTCCTTTGTATCCCCGGCAGGGGCGCACGAGAACAGCCCAGAACGTTCGAGTGGTAACCCCTTGGATTGTAAGCCTCGTTGGGACGAAAGAACACATGGACCCCTGCTACCGCCCCTACGGGGCGGAGGGGCGGTTCATTGTTCACTCGTTTCCCAGGACCCGCGTCCTGGGCTATTGTCAAACGCCCCTGCCGGGGCTGAACGGTTACCCAAAGACTTACCCGCCTTTACCGGGTGGAACTTCGGGCTCATGGGGTTGGCGCGCGGAGTCAGCCGTAGCGGTGGTTCGCGTCGCTGGGGCAGCCGCCTGCCCTGGCGGACTTGTAGTGTTCGTGCTTACCCTTGCTCGCGGGGTCCTTTGTCCGTTCGAGGAGGGCATCGACCTCCTGTGGGGACATGGGTCTGAACGACCGCGCGGCTGCGACGGCCCGGTTCAGGGCCTCAAT
>Ga0129299_1002661_pt1 | contig 11800 bp, 10 predicted proteins | sample ConPoolayeCmetaG_FD_94477 | JGI IMG/M metagenome (GOLD analysis project Ga0129299, IMG submission 94477) | Hot spring microbial mat communities from California, USA to study Microbial Dark Matter (Phase II) - Cone Pool mat layer C metaG ... | reverse complement strand
TGCTCTCCCCGCAAAGCGGGGAGAGCAGGGGGCAGGGGGATGAGAGGGGTTGTCCCCAAGTAGAGACAAGGCATTACCAACTTTCTTAAAGTCCATTCATTCGGGAGCAGGAAATTATCTTAAATTGTCTGCACGGTGGACGGAAGGCTTGACAACATACCTTTTTCGTGGTATATATTGTTGGCACTCTAGACTTGAGAGTGCTAACAGAAATCAGTCAACTTATGGTAGATTTGACAGAACGCCAGAAAAAAATTCTCAGTCTGGTCGTACGGGAATACGTGGAAACCGCGCAGCCGGTCGGGTCTGAGACGCTGGTGCGGAAGAGCGGTTTGCGCGTCAGTTCGGCGACGATTCGCAACGAACTTGCCACACTCGAAGAACTGGGCTATCTGACGCATCCCCATACCTCGGCAGGGCGAATGCCTACGGAAAAGGGTTATCGCTACTTTGTCGAAGCCCTGATGGAAGAGTTTGAACTGCCGCCGGTGGAACAGCGGATGATTCGCCATCAGTTCCATCAAGTCACTCTCGATGTGGATCAATGGATGCGCCTCGCTGCCGCGGTGCTGGCGCGCGCCGCGCGCAACACCGCGCTCGTCACTGCACCTGCGGCTGCCGCCTGCCGACTCAAGCATCTGCAACTGGTCGCCATTAGCGATCAGGTCGCGCTGCTGGTCGTGGTGTTGCAAGACGGCACCGTTAAACAACAGATGCTCGCGCTGGCGCAACCGATCATCCAGGAAGAACTCAGCCACATCTCGAATCGCCTGAACGCGCATCTGGCTGGTCTGAATCTAGAGCAAATGCGTACACTGACCGTCCCGTTCTCGGGCTTTGAGAACGATGTGCTGCGCGTGGTGATGCATATAATGCAACAGATTGATCGGCGTTCGACCCACGAGATTTATCGCGATGGGATTATGGACATTTTGCGCCAACCCGAATTCGCCGCTATCGAACGAATGCAGGCGTTGTTAGAGATGCTCGAACAACGCCCCTTGCTCGAAGAAATCCTGGGCGAGTTCGCACCGGAGCAGGGAGTTCAGGTGATTATCGGCGCAGAAAGCCAGCGCGATGAAATGAGTGAGTACAGTATGGTGCTCTCGCGCTATGGCATCCCTGGCGAAGCGCGCGGCATCGTCGGTGTCTTGGGACCAGTACGAATGCAGTACGCGCGCACGATCGGCGTGGTGCGTTACGTCGCCAATCTGCTCAACGATTTGATGGCCCGAATGTACGGACGGTGAATTTCAGAGCGGAGGTAGATCGAATGACAGAAGAAAAACAGGACAAGCAAGAACAACCAACGACATCAGAAGAAACATCCCAACCAGCAGAACAACCAGCCCCGGAAGCCGTGACACCAGAAGCGGCGGCATTACCCGATGATCCCGCCGAACTGAAGAAACTGTTGTTGCAAGAACGGGACAAAGCAGCAGAGTATCTGGACAACTGGCGCCGGGCGGCTGCCGATTTTTCCAACTATAAGAAACGCATCGAAAAAGACAATGCTGAATTCACCAAATACGCGAATACGTTACTCATCACGCGCCTCTTGCCGGTGCTGGACGATTTCGAGCGCGCCTTTCAAACCGTACCCGACAATCTGCGCGCGCTCACATGGGTGGATGGCATCTTTCTCATTGCACGCAAGATGACCGCCATCCTCGAAGCCGAAGGTCTGAAACCAATCGAAGCGCTCCACCAACCCTTTGACCCGCGTTTTCACGAAGCCGTTATCCACGAAGAAACAGAGACACACGAGGACGGCATCGTTATTGCGGAACTGCAAAGGGGTTATAAACTCAACGAGCGCGTCATTCGTCCAACGCTGGTCAAAGTGGCAAAGAAAAAGGCATAATGCGTGAAACGTGAAATGTAATTACGCAATACGAAATACAAGGAGTAATACCTATGGCTAAGAAATCCAAAATCGTCGGAATTGATCTGGGAACAACCAACTCCGTCGTCGCGGTGATGGAAGGCGGTGAGCCCGTCGTGATTCCCACCGCAGAAGGCTCGCGCTTGCTGCCCTCCGTCGTTGCAGTAACCAAAAGCGGTGAACGTCTGGTGGGCCAGGTAGCAAAACGCCAGGCAATCACCAATCCTGAAAATACCATCTTTTCGATTAAACGCTTGATGGGGCGCAAGTTCAACGATCCCGAAGTACAAAAGGCACGCAAAATCTTACCCTATAAAATCATTGAAGCACGTAACGGAGATGCCTGGGTCGAACTGGCAGGCAAACAGTACTCGCCGCCAGAAATCTCCGCCATGATTCTTGCCAAACTCAAAGCGGACGCAGAAGCCTACCTTGGGGAACCGGTAACGCAAGCCGTCATCACCGTGCCTGCGTACTTTAACGACTCGCAACGCCAGGCGACCAAAGATGCCGGCAGAATCGCCGGTCTAGAAGTGTTACGCATCATCAACGAACCGACCGCCTCGTCGCTGGCCTACGGGCTGGACAAGAAGAAAGACGAAATGATTGCCGTGTACGATTTTGGCGGTGGCACCTTTGATATTTCGATCCTCTCACTCGGCGAAGGCGTGTTCGAAGTCAAAGCGACTAACGGTGATACGTTTCTCGGCGGCGATGACCTTGATCAACGCATTATCCAGTGGATTGTGGACGAGTTTCGCAAAGACACCGGCATTGACCTCAGCAAGGATCGGATGGCGTTGCAACGCCTGAAGGAAGCCGCCGAAAAAGCCAAAATCGAACTGTCCTCGGTGATGCAAACGGAAATCAACCTGCCGTTCATCACCGCCGACGCCTCGGGTCCCAAACATCTGGTCATGACTCTGACGCGCGCCAAACTCGAACAGTTGGTAGGCGATCTCATCGAAAAGTCGCTCGGTCCCGTGCGCCAGGCATTGGAAGATGCCAAACTCTCGCCCTCGCAAATTGACGAGGTGGTTCTGGTTGGTGGGCAAACCCGAATGCCGATGATGCAAAACCTTGTGCAAAAATTCTTTGGCAAGGAACCGCACAAGGGCATCAACCCGGACGAAGTGGTTGCCATCGGCGCGGCGATTCAAGCCGGCGTGTTGGCGGGTGAAGTCAAAGACATCTTGCTCCTCGATGTGACCCCGTTGACGCTCGGCATCGAAACGCTGGGGGGCGTGGCAACACCGCTCATCGAACGCAACACGACGATTCCGGTGCGCAAGTCGCAAATCTTTTCCACAGCGGCGGATATGCAGACGCAGGTCGAAGTGCACGTCATTCAAGGTGAGCGCCCAATGGCAGCGGACAACAAAACGCTGGGACGCTTTATCCTCGATGGCATTCCGCCGGCGCCGCGCGGCGTGCCACAAATCGAAGTGACCTTCGACATTGATGCCGATGGCATTCTGCACGTGAGCGCGAAGGACAAGGCGACCGGACGCGAACAAAAAATCACCATCACCGCTTCATCGGGGCTGAGCAAGGAAGAAGTCGAGCGGATGGTGCAAGAGGCGCAACGCTTTGCCGAGGAAGATCGCCGCCGCAAAGAAGAAGTCGAGATTCGCAACAATGCCGATAGCGCAGTCTATCAATCCGAAAAAATGTTGCGCGATCTGGGTGACAAGGTGCCGGCGGACATCAAGAGCGAAATCGAAGCCAAGGTTGCCGCTTTGCGCAACGTGATGGGCGGACGCGATGTTGCCGAAATCAAACGCAAGACCGAAGAGTTGAGCCTTGCGCTCCAAAAAATCGGCGAGCGGATGTACCAACAGACCGGCGGTACCGGTGCACCACCACCGCCCGGCGGTGAACCTCCCAGAGGTGGCTCGGATACCGTAGATGGCGAATTCCGTGAAGTGCGATAAATTCGCGTGGGGTCGAGAAATTCTCGACCCCACGACTTTTTTTGCTTTTGCTATTTTAACCGAGTTATGCTAGAATGGCGCGCGTTCATCAGCACCAGCACGCGCTGGCTGGAATGATGATCCCGACAACCCCGGCGGATTCCCGGGTAACAGTTACGATTTCTGAATTAGGGAGGACGTGTGCCGAACATTGTTGGAAAACGTTACCTGTATTTTGCCATTTCACTACTCGTCATCCTGCCCGGCTTGATTGCCATCGGCATCACCTGGGTACAGACGGGGCAACCGTTTCGCCTTGCGATTGATTTTACGGGCGGCACGTTGCTGGAACTGAAATTCGATCAGCCGCAACAATTTCAAACCGACGACGTGGTAAGAATCTTTAACCAGTTTGGTCTCAGCGCCAATGAGGTGAGTGTACAACCCTCGGGCACGGATACCCTGATTATTCGTACCAAAACGATTGATACGGATACCAAACTCGAAATCTACCAGTTACTACGCGCGCGCTTTGGCAATTTCATTGAACAACGCGCCGAATCGGTGGGACCTGTGGTGGGTACCGAAGTAGCACAGCGCGCCGCGATTGCCGTGTTGCTTGCCACTATCGCCATCTTGTTGTACATCACGTGGGCGTTTCGGCGTGTGCCGCGACCGTTTCGCTATGGAATGTGCGCCATCATCGCTTTAATTCACGACATCCTCGTCGTCGTCGGTTTTGTATCCATCCTCGGCTTGTTCCTCGGCTGGGAAATGGACGCGCTCTTTCTGACCGCCCTGCTGACAGTGATGGGCTTTTCCGTACACGATACGATTGTGGTGTTCGATCGCATCCGCGAGAATATGACCCGCTGGCGCGGCTTGTCCTTTGAAGAGGTCATCAACCACAGCATCCTGCAAACGCTCGACCGCTCCATCAACACCGTCTTGACCACGCTGTTCGTGTTGTCTGCCTTGATCCTCTTTGGAGGCATTACAATTCGCCAGTTTGCCATCACCTTGTTCATCGGCTTGCTTTCGGGGATGTATTCCTCGATTTTCAATGCGGCACCGCTGCTCATCGTCTGGGAAAACGACGAGATTCGCAAATTTTTCCGTCGTGTGACAGGAAAACAAAAAATCGCAACCGCGTGAATATAACCAGCCGCTCTCAATCCATCGAAAGCGGCTGGTTCGTTGTTTGCCGTACTCAGGTGCGAGAATAAAAAATGTCCAACGCAATTCAAGTGCGCCCCGCGCGCGCCGAAGACAAAGACGCTGTGCTCGCCTTTTGCCAGAATACCTTCAGTTGGGGGGATTACATTCCCCGGGTGTGGGATCGCTGGCATGCCGATCCGCAAGGGCAATTGCTCGTCGGTGTTCTCGACGCGCAGCCCGTGAGTGTGTTACACGTGACGATTCACGGGACAATGGCATGGCTCGAAGGAATGCGCGTGCATCCCGATTTTCGACGGCGCGGCATCGGACGGATCACCGAAGCCGCCGGACGCGCGTGGGCGCGCGCTCGCGGTTGCCGCGTGGCGCGACTCGCGACCAGCACCCAGAACCTCGCGACGCAAACAATGCTCCACCTCAGCGGCTATCGTCGCATCGCGCACTTTAACGAATGGGAAAGCGAACCCACGCCCGGCGATTTTGCGTTTGCGCGCATCGCTAGCGAAGACGACTTGTACTCGCTCGATGCCCGGTGGCGCGCCTCGTCCCTCTACCACGCCAGTCACACCCTGCTCCCCGATCAGGATTGGCACTGGACGCCGCTGGACGCGACGCGCTGGCGCGCGCATCTGCGCGCCGGGCATGTGCGTCAATATGCCGACGCTTTTGCCATTTTACTCACGTACGATGAACACGACTGGAACGCGATGGCGCTCGTCGCCCTCGTCGGCACGGAACCTGCCACCAGCGCGCTCGCGCGCGCGGCACGTCACGAAGCGGCTTTTCGCGGTTACCCGCACCTTCAAGCCCATCTGGTGGATCATCCCGACACGAATCGCGCGCTGCAAAACGCAGGTTTTACCCAGAGTGGCGGAATGTTCATTTACGAAATCGAACTGTGATGGACAGCACAACGGTAATGACCCGACCCATCCTCTACGCGCTGGCAGGACTGGTGTGGCTGATGAGCGCGTGCACGCCGCGCCCGATTCCCACAATGACACTCGCCACGCCCACACCCACACGCACCGCGACCACCACCCCATCACCCGTACCCACTCCTACCACGACCAGCACCGTGACCTTCACACCGACGCCACGGGCTACCCCCACGCTACTTGCCACACCCTTTCCGTACGAACGCAACCCGCGCGCTCTTATCGTTGAAGCCGATGTGTGGGGTGGTGCCTCCTTTACCCTGCGCGAGTCGCACGTCCCCTTGTTTCGTCTGTACGGCGATGGGCTGGTCGTCTTTGCAGGTGCCAATGCCCCCCTGACCAGCGGTCTCGATGCGGTGGTTCGCACAGGCTATTTGTCCGATGCCGAGATTCACACCTTGCTGGCTCATCTGAATCAAGTCGACTTTATGAATTTGCGCGACTATTACGAACCGCGCCCCAGACCGCCGGAGGCCGCCACCGCTTTTATCAATGTGTATCAAACACGCTTGAAAAGCGTGCGCGTCTATGCGCCCGATCACGAAACAACACCTCCCGCTTTCACCGAAGCCTTCAAACGGATCTTGCTGACCACACCGGCTCAAGCGCAAACGTTCACACCAACTGCCGGTTATCTGCAAGCCGCCGATGCTGGTGCCGCGAGCAGTTTCACCACAAAAGATAACGTCGTCGAGTGGACGATACCAGGAGTCAAACTGGTAGATGCTGCCACGGGCATCACCGTCACCGGTCGGACGTATGCACAAATCGTCGCGCTGCGCGCCAAGCAACCGACCGCGACGCTCTTTCGGGAAGGCGAGCGCGTGTATCGCGTCCGATTTGAACCCCACCTACCGCGCGCAGTGTATCTAAGTGACGTGCTGGGAATGATTTTGAACGCGCCCCGCGAATTCGATGGACGCATCTTTGACATCGTGGGCTATTATCGCGGCTGGAATCTCTATGGCGAAGCGCGCGGCACGCCGGTGACCCGCAGCGATTGGGTCATCGCCGATGAGAGTGGCGCGATGTACGTGACCGGTATGGCAGTGCGCGGTGTTGATCCCGCCGCGCGTGCCGATGCGTGGACGGTGGTGCGCTTGACCGCGCGCGTCGTCTATGTGCGTCTGGGCACCAGTTACCTCGAGGCGCGCCGCGTGGAGGTGTTGACGCCACCCGCGCCTGCCGTTGCCAGCCCGCTGATGCCCACCGCCGCAGGCAGCATCGCCGACGCGGATGCCGCGGTCGCCGCGATTCAAGCGCGCTTTCCATTCGTCGCCAGGATTCAGCGCGCCGCACCGGGCGCCATCGGCGCAACGACAGACATCAAAGTTTTTGATCGCGGTGAAGGCTGGGAAATCGCCTTCATCGAGGGCTGGGACGATTGCACAGCGGGCTGCATCAACAATCGTTACTATTACTTTTCGGTTCGGCGCGACGGACGCATCACTCAGGTTGGCGAGTACAGCCGCATCTTCAACGAGACGACCAACACCTATCAAACCAGCGGCGTACCGATGTGGGGCGTACCACCGCGCTGAGCACGATTCCTCTGAACTGGGTGCATTTCACATTCGGGACAAATCTGGGCAAATGAATTTGCCGCAACGCAGAGCGATGTCCGCCTGCGCGGACAACATCTTTTGCCGACGCAGGTCGGCATGGCTATGGCTTGCTGCGACTTGCAGTCGCCCCAACCTGCTCCCAAACTGAAATGCATCCTCTGAACTTGCCTCATTGCCTTTTTTCGTATTTAGCATAAAATATCCCCGTATGATGAACTGCGCTCGAAACCTTGTGCATATCGCGCTGCTACTCGTTGCACTGCTCACCGTCTCGACGGTGCACGCACAAAGTGATGCCGCTGCCGATCTCGCCCAGCGCATCAATCGCGAACGACTGGCGCGCGGACTCGCACCATTCGCACTCAATCCCAAACTCACTGCCGCCGCGCAGGGACACGCGGACGATCTAGCCCGTCATCGCAACTTTGGTCACATCGGCTCGGATGGCTCGACCGCTTCCGACCGCATCGCGCGGGCAGGCTATGGCAAATACAGTTGGGGCTATCGCATCGGTGAAAACTGGGCACACTTTCGCAACGTGGCAGATGCAATGGCTCTGTGGATGGAAAGCACTGCCCATCGCAACAATATTCTTCATCCCCTTATGCGCGAAATGGGCATCGGTGTCGCACCCGTCAGCGGCGGGATGGTCGTGTACGTGGTAAACTTTGGTGCACAGCCCAACGTCTTGCCTATCTTTATCAACGATGGCGCGACCGAAACAGCCACACCCCACGTCAAACTGACCTTGACGAGCGAAGAAGTCATCCCCAACGGCGAGAACGATTCGATTGGTCGCCCGGTGCAGGTGCAAATCGCCAACACACCCGATTTCGCCGGCGCCACGTGGCAACCGTTTGCGAGTAAGATCAGTTGGACTCTGGCAGCGAATCAGGGCGTTCAAACCGTGTACGTCAAATATCGCGATGCGAAAGGGCGCACCGCGCTTGCCAGCGCTTCGATTCTGGTACGCGCGACCACGCCAACCACAACGCGCCCGGTGACCTCTGCAAACACCAGCGCGTCGAGCCCATTGACGACAATGCGCGGCGAGACTACGCCAACGCGCGCTGTGACCATCACCGCCACTCGCGTGACTCCGCGTCCCACCATACTGGCAACGCTGATACCTACCGCGACACCCACCGAAACTCCCACACCGACGATAACACCGGTACCGACCGAGACGCCTACCACGACGCCTACGGCTACCATCACAGCGATCGAAACGGTCACGCCTACGCCCTCCGCGCCCGACGCCGCTTCGGACGCGCATCTGGACAATCTGGGGATACTCGTGGTAGTGCTAATGTCCATCGTGCTGATCCGCACCTGGTACTCTGCGGGACGATAAGACAATGCTCCGCCGAATCGTGCTGTACCTGCTGCTTGTCCTCACGACAAACGCGTGTACAGTGGCGGCGTGGTTATCCGGAACGCCCACACCCACCATCGAATACGCGCTCTATGTGGTCCAGCCGGGCGATACGTTGAGTGAAATCGCGCTGCGCTATGGAATGACCATCGAACAATTGATCGCGCTCAATAGCGACGCCTATCCCGCGCTCGCGCGCGATCCGTCATCGTTGCAAGCGGGATGGTCTTTGCGCGTGACCATCGCCACTGCCTACCATACCACGGGGACACGCGTAGCACCGCACTTTGACCATCAAGCAGTGGCGCAAGAGGTGATTGAACGCATCAATACGACGCGCGCCCAGCGCGGGCTGGGCTTGTTGCGCTCCGATGCCACCCTGACACGCATCGCCAGCCAGCGCAGCGCGGATATGATCGCGCGCAATTACTTTAGCCACTATGACCCCGCCACGGGACAAGAGCCGCTCTTGCGTTACCTGCAAGCCACCCGATTCACTTATCGGTACGCCGGCGAAAACATCGCCGAAATCAAGAACGATGCGGGGTGGGTGCCGCCCTGGCTCACCGTCGCGGCGCGCTATAGCACATCCGAACTGGCAAACGAATTTGTGAAAGGCTGGCTGAACAGTCCGCAACATCGCGCCAATATCTTCAATCCCCACTATCGTCGCACCGGCGTTGCGCTCGCGACCAGCCCCGATGGACGGCGCATCGTCGCCACCCAAGTCTTTGCGGATTAGCGCTGACGCTGGGCGACCGAAGGAGGCAGACTTGCTAGACCCCATTCTCGAGCAGGTCACAGAGCAAACGTACGACCATTTGCGCGTCTTGACCGAGTTTGCTGCGCGCAGTGAACCTTTTGCCAATGAAATGTCTAGCGCGTGGAACGAAATTTATCGCGCCGAACACGTCCCCCCCACAGCGTTCGAAGAGACTTTTCGTACCTTTTTTAGCGAGTTAAAGCAAGCCCATCTCCGCGAGGCGTACGCGGCATTTGGGACGTGGGGCGCTGAGGCAGCGCGCGCTCACATCGAGTACGACACCGCGCACCATCTCTTGCGCGCCAGCCAGCGCGCTCTCCTGCCCATCGCACTGCGGATGTACGCGGAGGCACCTCACCTCCCCTTACTCCTCGACGCGCTGAGCGCGGCGTTCGATGCCGTCGTCACCGTCGTCGGCGCGGCATACATTCAGGTGGCGCCTGAACACTGGGCAGATCGCGTGGCTCCCCACACGGCGGGATTATTGGCTGGTGGCGCAGCACATGCCTTGAACAACTTGTTTGCCGCCATTCTGGGACGCACCCAACTCTTGCTCGCGCAAACCAGCGACACCACCCTGCGCACAGAAATAGAGCGATTGCATCACTCGGCGCTGGTGGGCGCGCACATCGTGCAACGTTTGCAGGACTATGTGTACGGCAAGGGCGGAGCACAAACGAGTACCGATGTGAACGCGCTCTTGCGCGATGCCGCCGAACTGACCCGCTTTCTCTGGCGCGACCAGGCAGAAGCCAACGGCGTGGTCATAGATGTCGTCAAAGATTTTGCCGCCGTGCCTCCCGCGCACATCACCGCATCGGCACTGCGTCAGATTTTGGTTGCCTTGATGCTAAATGCTATCGAGGCATTACCGAACGGGGGACGCATCACTTTGCGAACGGAACGCCGAGATGATCAGGTCATCATTTCCATCATTGACAACGGCATCGGAATGACCGAAGAGACGCGCGCGCGTCTGGGCCAAGCCCCCTTTACGACCAAAGGCGCGCCGCATCTGGGACTGGGCTGGCACCTTGTTGCTCGAATCCTCAAACAATTTCACGGCACCTGGAACGTCGAAAGCAAACCGGCGTATGGGACGAGTGTGACACTCGCGCTACCACTGGCTAAACCCGCTACAGGAGAAATCACTCGAACGATGAACCCCACACTTGCTGCAAATATTCTGGTGATTGACAATGAACCTTCGATACGCGAATTGTTAGCGCGCCTGCTCACCCTCCACGGGCATAACGTCACCACAGCCGAGAGCGGCGCCGAAGGCATTGCCACATTCAAAGCCGGTAAATTCGATCTCGTCCTGACCGATCTCGGAATGCCCGAAATGTCAGGCTGGGATGTGGCGCGCGAAATAAAACTGTTCAATCCGCGCGCGCGGGTCGGCTTGCTCACCGGTTGGCCGCTGGATTTGACGCCGTCCGAATTGCGCGCGCGCGGCGTGGATCAAGTGGTCCCCAAGCCCTTTGATACCGCCATACTGCTTGGGCTGGTCGAAGACGCGCTGGCAGCAAACCGCACACCCTGACCCTGCCTGTTTGCAAAATACATATTTTCGGAGCCAAAACAATGTGGAACTTGATCTGGGATGTTTTTGTTGCAATGGCACGTGTTGGCATATTCGGCTACGGTGGAGGTCCCTCGGTCATTCCACTCATCCAAAAAGAAGCCGTCGGTGCCAGGTGGATGAGCACAGAAGAGTTTGCCGCCGCTCTGGCGATGGGTAACGCTTTGCCCGGTCCAATTGCAACCAAGATGTCGGCGTACATCGGCTACAAGGTGTTACTCGAAGCAACCCACGATTCCGTCGCGGCAGTCCTCGGTGCGATCAGTGGCGTGCTGGGAATGGTCGTACCTTCGTTTATTCTGATGCTGATTCTCGGCATTGGCTTTTTGCAGTTCAAAGATTACCCACAGGTCAAAGGCGCGTTGCAAGCGGTCAAGCCGGTTATCGTCGCGCTTTTGGCGTACACCGCCTGGACCGTAGTGCCACAACCCATCAAAGCCGATATGCTCATCATCGCGCTGATTTCATTTGTCTTGCTGGTGTGGATTGATATTCATCCGATCTGGTTAATCGTTGCGGCGACGATTTTTGGCGCGGTGGTGTACGCGCGTTAAAGATCGCTTTTTGACTATGCATCCCCCTTGCCGCGCGGGGAGAGAG
>Ga0129299_1002660_pt1 | contig 11802 bp, 11 predicted proteins | sample ConPoolayeCmetaG_FD_94477 | JGI IMG/M metagenome (GOLD analysis project Ga0129299, IMG submission 94477) | Hot spring microbial mat communities from California, USA to study Microbial Dark Matter (Phase II) - Cone Pool mat layer C metaG ... | reverse complement strand
GTCTTTTTGTTCGCAAGACGTACCAGACCAGCCCGCCCAGCAGCGCCCTGCTGGTCGCCGTCGCCCTGGCGCTGCTGGGCGGGCTGGTCTGGTACGTCTTGCGAACAAAAAGACCTCAAAGGCCTTGAAGACCTTTGAGGTCTTTTCTCTCCTGTTCTTCTACGGCAACCGCCCATAGAGGGCAGTCAGCTCGCGCAGGCGGAACGCCACCTCATCGTTCAGCGCGCCGGGCAGCAGGCGCCAGCACCAGTTGGGCGCGCCGACCGTGCCCGGCGTGTTCATCCGCGCCTGGTGGCCCAGGCTGAGCAGGTCCTGCGCCGTGGTCATCGCCGTGTCGGCCACAGAGGCCCAGGCCAGCCGGATCAGGTCCCAGGCAATGTCGGAGCCATCCCGCCCCAGGTAGCGGCGCACGTGATCGCGCTCCTTCTCCGTCGAGGTGACCTGGTACCAGCCGACGATGGTGTCGTTGTCGTGCGTGCCGGTGTAGACGATGCAGTCGGGCCGGTAGTTGTGCGGCAGGAACGGCTGATTCGGGCCCGAGCCGAAGGCAAACTGGAGCACTTTCATGCCGGGAAAGCCAAACCCGGCCTGCAGCGCGTCGACCCCGGCGCGCGACTGGATGTCGAAATCGCCCAGGTCCTCGGCGATAATGTCCACGCGGCCCAGCGCTGCCGTGACGGCGTGAAAGAGCGCCGCGCCCGGTCCGGGCACCCAGCGCCCATCGATGGCCGTCTGGGCGCCGGCGGGCACTTCCCAATAGTTGTAGAAACCGCGAAAGTGGTCGATGCGCACCACGTCCGCCTGGGTAAAGGCCAGGCGGAAACGCTCGATCCACCAGGCGTAGCCGTCCTGGGCCAGGACATCCCAGCGGTAGAGCGGATGGCCCCACAACTGCCCCGTCTCGCTGAAATAGTCCGGCGGGACGCCCGAGACGACGGTGGGTTGCAGCGCCTGGTCAAAGTGGAAGAGGTGCGGGTTGGCCCACACGTCGGCGCTGTCCATCGAGACAAAGATGGGGATGTCGCCGATGATGCGGACGCCGCGCTCGTTGGCATAGCGCTTGAGGTTCAGCCACTGGCTGAAAAAGAGCCACTGCCGGTATTTTTGCTTTTCGATTTCCTCTGCCAGTTCCGTGCGCCAGCGCGCCATGGCCGCCGGTTCGCGGGCAGCGATCGCCGGCTCCCACTCCGACCAGGGGCGCAGATTGTGGGCTTCTTTGACCGCCATAAAGAGCGCCAGGTCGTCGAGCCAGGAGGCCTGCTGGCGGCAAAAATAGTCAAAGCGCTGCCTCTGCTCCGCCGAAGCGCGGGTGCGAAAGCGGGCAAAGGCACGGTTCAGCAGGTCCATCTTGTAGCGGATCACCGGCCCAAAGTCGACCCGCCCGGCGGGGAAGAGCGGGGGGTCTGCAAGCTCTTCGGGCAGCAGATGGCCCATCTCGACCAGCTTTTCCAGGCTGACCAGGAGCGGGTTACCGCCCAGCGCCGAAAGCGCCTGGTAGGGCGAGTCGGCGTAGCCGGTGGGGCTGAGCGGGAGCACCTGCCAGTAGCACTGGCGCGCCGTGACCAGGAAATCGACAAAGCGATAGGCCTCCTCCCCCAGGTCGCCGATGCCAAAGCGACCGGGAAGAGAAGTGGGATGCAGCAGGATGCCGCTGCGGCGCGGAAAACTCATACCATCCTCCAGCGCAGGATGGGGCTATTATAGCAGAAATTCTCATCATGGCTACCTGGGGCCAAGGGGGGAGTTCGAAGCAAAAGGATAGAGCGCCTCGCCCGCCCTGCTCCCGCCGGGTCTGTGGCCCGGCGGCCCCACTGGCGGGGGTCACAGACCCCCGCCGAGCAATGGGGTGCCCCCCGTCGGCGTTCTGCTTCGAACCCCCTCCAACCTCCCTTGTTGCCATTTCCCCGCTGCTGTGTTATAAATATGCAATGTGACACCTGGCGATCCCAGAGGTTGGCGGCGAGAAAATAGGAGGTGTTCGTAGCAATCGGGATATTGGCACGCCGCACCAGGCCAGAGATCAGAAGCTCGCCAATCGGGAATTCTCGAGTATTCGGATCGTGGTTGAGAACACCCTCAGCCATATGAAACACTTCAAAGCGTTGGCGCATCAGTCCAGGCACTCCGTCAGCCTATACGACGATATATTTCGTGCAGTTATTGTGCAACAATTCTAATGAAACTTGGGCCTCTATTTGCCAACATTTTGATCGTGGACGACGACCTGCTTTTGGTGCGGACGCTGCGCACCGTACTGCACGCGGCTGGCTATATTGTGCGCAGCGTGGATTCGGGCGAAGCGGGGCTGGAGGCCGTCTACGTGCGGCCCCCCGATTTGATTTTGCTGGATGTCAAACTATCACGCACAGACGGTTACGAGGTGGCTCGCCGCCTCAAGGCCGACAACAATTTGCCTTTCATCCCCATCATCATAATGGGCGACGCGCCTCACAAAGCCGCGCTCAGCCTGAACGCCGGCGCAGACGATTTTCTGCACAAACCGTTCGAAAACGCCGAACTGCTGATGCACATTCGCGCCATGCTGCGCCTCAAAGTCACCGCCGATAGATTGGCAGAGCTGGAACAAACGGCGCGCCGTCTGTTCATGACCTATATGCCGCGACCGGTAGCCGAGGCGCTCATCGCCAATCCGGGCGGGGCGCGGCCCGGCGGCCAGCGGCGCCAGGTGACCATTTTGTTTGCTGATATAGAGGGGTTCACACCGTGGGCAGAGCGCACGCCGCCGGAGCAGGTCCTGGAACTGCTCAACATAGCGCTTTCGACGATGGCCGAGGCCATCACCGTGCATAACGGCACGGTGGACAAGTTCATGGGCGACGGTTTGATGGCCATTTTCAACGCGCCGCTCGAATTGCCCAACCATGCCTCTCAAGCCGTTCGCGCCGCGCTGGAAATCCAACGCCGCTTTGCGCAGCAAACGGCGCTGACGCCGTTGCGCGTCAACATCGGCCTGCACACCGGCGAAGCCGTGGTGGGCAACCTGGGCACCGCCGAGCTGTTGAACTATACTGCCATCGGCGACGCCGTCAACCTGGCCAAACGCCTGCAAGAACTGGCGCAGGGCGGGCAAATCCTGACCACGCAGGCCACGCTGGAGCACATGTGCGGCTGCGCCAACGCCCGCTCGCTTGGAGAGCGCCACGTCAAAGGGCGACAGACACCCATCGAAGTGTACGAATTGGAAAACGAGGGACAAACATGACAACCGCGCCCAAACCAGGCCTGCTGTTTGCCGACATCCTGCTGGTGAGCGACGATACGAGCCTGGTTCGCTCGTTGCGCATGGTCTTGCAGGCGGCCGGCTATATCGCCCGCAGCGCCAGCAACGGCGAGAGCGCGCTCGACATGATCGAAGCCAAACCGCCCGACCTGATTATCCTGGACACACATTTGCCGTCCCTCAGCGGCTATGACGTGGCACGCCGCTTGAAGGCCAACGCCAACCCGTTCATCCCCATCATCATGATGGGCGACGCGCCTCACAAAGCCGCGCTCAGCCTGAACGCCGGCGCAGACGATTTTCTGCACAAACCGTTCGACAACGCCGAAGTGTTGCTGCGCGTGCGCGCCATGTTGCGCCTCAAGCACACCACAGACCAGTTGGCCGAATTGAACGCCACGCTCGAACGCAAAGTCATCGAACGGACGCGCCAGCTCGAAGAGGCCCACGCCCAACTGCGCCACGCCGAGAAACTGGCCTCGTTGGGACGGCTGGCTGCCTCGCTGGCGCACGAAATCAACAACCCGCTGACCGGCATCCTCAGTTACGCCTACCTCATCAAAGCCGAATTGCCGCCCGACTCGGCGGTGCAGGAAGATATGGCCATGATCGAGCGCCAGCTCAACGCCATCGCCCAAATCGTCCAGCGCCTGCGTGATTTTTCCAAACCGCCGCGCAAAGAGCGCCGCCGCATCGTGCTCAACGATGTTGTGGAAGAAGTGCTGGCGTTGACAGGCAAAGAGCTGGAAAAGAACCGCATCCGCGTCGTGCGTCAGCTCAACCCGCATCTGCCGCCGGTGTTGGCCTCGGCGGAGCAAATGGGCGAGGTGCTGTTGAACCTGGTCATCAACGCGCGCGACGCCATGACGCAGGGCGGCACGCTGACCATCCGCACCAACGCCACAGACTCCCACGTGCAGGTGCACGTGACCGATACCGGCGAGGGCATTCCGCCCCAGGTGATGGAGCGCCTGTTCGAACCGTTCTTTACCACCAAGGGCGAGCGCGGCACCGGCCTGGGTCTGAGCATTTGCTACAGCATCGTTCAAGATCATCATGGTATAATCAATGTGGAAAGCAAACCAGGACAGGGCACAACCTTTACGGTGCAATTGCCCCTGCCTCCAGCGCCAACCAACGAGGCAGAGAGCGCGACGTTGGCGGCTGACGCCAATAGCTAAGGCAAGGTAAAATCGTGTTCATCAACTGGAAAACCCGCGAACTGAACGTGAATATCGTGTATTACGGTCCGGCGCTCAGCGGCAAGACGACCAACCTGGAACAAATCCACGCCCGCCTCAACGCCAAAACGCGCAGCGAGCTGTTCACGCTCAACACGCATGAAGACCGCACCATCTTTTTCGATTTTATGCAACTGGAGATGGGCAACGTGGGCGGCCTCAAACCCAAATTCGGCCTGTACACGGTGCCCGGTCAGGTGTATTATGAAGCGACCCGTGAAACGGTGCTGCGACGCGCCGACGGGGTGGTATTCGTGGCCGACTCGCAAGCGGCGCGCCTGGAAGACAACCGCGCCTCGTGGAATGACTTGAACCGCCACCTGGCCAAAATGGGCTATCGTTTGCCCGGTTTTCCGGCCATCATCCAGTTCAACAAGCGCGACTTGCCCGACGCCCTGCCGCTGGAGCGGCTCAAAGCCGCCTTGAACGTTGGCGGGTATCCGTGCTATGAGGCTGTGGCCATACAAGGCATAGGTGTGCCCGAAACCCTGCAGGCTGCCATGAAAGCGGTGTTGGCTGACGTACAACGCAAACTCGCCGCACAACGAGCCGCCTCGCCGCATCCGTAAACCATTTCACCCATTCCAATCATGGCAGGAGCACAGATGAAAATTCAAGACATTGTCCAACAACTCAGCCAGCAACACGGCTTTACCGCCGTCGTGTTGACCGATGCCTCTGGATTTCCGCTTGCTTCTTCCTTGGGCGGCGGTTCGGCCGAGGCGCCGGCCGCCATGGCCGCCCTCATCCAGCGCGTGGCCGAACAGGCGCGCAGTCACGTGGGACTGGGTGCCATGGACGAGGTGACAATGAACGACGAAGCCGGCCAGCGCCTGGTGTGCCGCTGGTTCAGCGCGGGCAGCCACAAGTTGATCCTGGCCATCAAGGTTCCTCCCCAGATGTCCTACCGCCGCGCCACCAACCAGGCTGTCAAACAAATCAAAGAAGCATGGGCATTTGGACGCAAATAGCGGAAGTGAGGCACTATGGCGCTCAAGGGAAGTTTGACCGACATCAGCATCGCCGACCTCATCCAGTTGAATTGCCAGTCAGGGGCGCAGGCGCGGTTGACGGCGCAGCGCGCCAGCGACGGCGCTGAGCTAAGCGTGTATTTCGACGGCGGCGAAATCGTCCACGCCCAAGTGGGCGACGTGCAGGGCGAAGAAGCCGTCTACGAATTGCTGCTATGGCAGGCAGGCACCTTCGAGGTGGAACAGGGCATCCGCGCCCCGACGCGCACCATCGACGTCCCCTGGTCGGCGCTGATTATGGAGGGCTTGCGCCGCCTGGACGAGCGACAGGTGCAGGCCCCCGCGGCGGCTCCCTCCGCTCTCGAACGCGCCTTGAGTGAAATGGCCGCCCGATTGAGCTTTCAGGGCATCGCCGTCATCAGCCGCGACGGTCTGGTACTGGCCGCCGAATTGCCGGGCCAGTTGGACCGGGCGCGCCTGGGGGCTATCGCCGCCGGCCTCCTCAGCCTGTCAGCGCGCTCGGTTGGCCAGTTGCAACGCGGCGAGTTGCAGCAAACGGTCATCCAGGGAACAGAGGGCAAAATCATTATCACGCACGCCGGCGAAACAGCGGCGCTGGTCGCCCTGGCCGATACGCAACTCAGCCTGGGCATGGCCTTTCTCGAAGCGCGCGAAACCGCCCGTCAACTCGCCGGGCTTTTGGGAACGTGAGCCGCGTGGGACGCGGGACATGCGGATGAAATTCGTACTTGAAAATTACACATAGAAAGGAGAAATTAACAATGGCAGCACCACAAAAACGCAGTGAACAATTGGCAGAAACTTTGCGCACTCTGGTCAGCGGCTCGACCGACATTCAAGGCGTGGCCGTCATCAGCATGGACGGGCTGGTCATCGCCGCCGAATTGCCCTCCAAGCTCGACCAGGCGCGCGTCGGCGCAGTGGCCGCCGGCATCCTCAGCCTGTCGGGCCGCTCGGTAGGGCAATTGCAACGCGGCGAGTTGCAGCAAACGCTGATTCAAGGCAGCGACGGCAACGTCATCATTACCCACGCCGGCAAGAACGCCGCCTTTGTCGCCCTGACCGGCAAAGATGTCAACCTGGGCATGGCATTTTTGGAAACGCGCGAAGGCGCGCAAAAAGTCAGCGAGATTTTGGGCTAAGGAGGGCAGCAGGCATGGCCGAACCATTTATCGAAGAGATCAAGCGCCTGACTGGTCTGACCGACCAGGAACGGCAATTGCTGGCCGAAATGAAGCCGGTGCTCGAAAAACACGCCCCTTCCATCGTGGATGCCTTTTACGCGCAACTGGAACAGTTCGAACGCACGCGTGAAATCTTGCATGCCCAACCCGGCCGTATCGAAAAACTCAAGGGTCACCTGACCCGCTGGTTGATTGGCCTGGCCAATGGCGAATATGGCCAGGCATATCAACACGAACGCTACCGCATCGGCTATCGCCACGTCGAGGTGGGATTGGAGCCGCGTTTCGTCATTGGCGCCATGTCGTTTTGCCGCAGCATGGTGGCGCCGATGATCGAACAGGAATACGCCAACGATGCGCTCAAGAACGCGCGCCGCCTGGCGCTCGACAAGATCATGGATATCGACCTGAACATTATGCTGCAATCCTATGACGACAAGCGCATTCAACAATTCCTCGAGGTGACCGGCTTTAGCAAAGAACTGTTCGAGAACATGATTGCCGGCGCCGCGGACTGACGGCGGAGAATCGAATTTGCACAGAACAGGAGAATGCTATGCCAACACAAGTGTTGTTCGAAACCGCAGAACACAAGAACATTTTGCTGGAGGATTTTACCTCTGGCCAGATGGTGCAGGCCAACCAGCACGTCATCGTGCACAAGGGCAAGGCCATGCTGCTGGATCCGGGCGGCCACAAAGTGTACTCGGCGGCCCTGGCCGAACTGTCTACCATCGTGCCTACCAGCGATCTCGAGTACATTTTCTTTTCGCACCAGGACCCCGACATCGTGGCCGCCGCCAACGGCTGGCTGATGATTACCGAAGCGCAGGCACTGCTTTCGAGGCTGTGGATGCGCTTTATCATGCATTTTGGCGTGGACGAAATGGTGGCCGACCGCATCAAGGCCATACCCGACGAGGGAATGAAACTCGACCTGCAAGGCTGCCCCTTGCTCATCCTGCCCGCCCACTTTATGCACTCGGCAGGCAACTTTCAGGTATACGACCCTGTGTCGAAAATCCTCTATTCGGGCGACCTGGGCGCATCGCTGGGGCAGACCTATACCGTCGTGGACAACTTTGACGACCACATCCAGTATATGGAGGGCTTTCACCGGCGCTACATCGCCTCTGGCAAGACGCTCAAGCTGTGGGCAGGGATGGTCAGGCAGTTGGACATTGACATAATTGCTCCGCAACACGGCGCCATGTTCACCCGCAAAGAACACGTCACCCGCTTCATCGACTGGGCCGAAGGTCTGGCGTGCGGCATTGATTTGATGGACAACATCTACCAGTTGCCCCGCTAGAAGCGCAAAAGAGGCAATATGGCCAAAGCAAACGTCCTGGTAGTGGATGACGACCCGGCTATACGCGACAGTCTGCGACGTATCCTGACGGCCCAGCAGTATGAGGTAGACACCGCCGGCACCGCCGAAGAAGCGCTGATGGCCCTGCCCGAAAAACCTTTCGACGTGGTGTTGACCGATTTGCAAATGCCGGGTATGGATGGGCTGACGCTACTGGACGAAATCAAGCGCCGCTCGCCGGAAACGCCGGTGGTGATGATTACGGCGCACGCCATGACGGACGTTGTCATCCAGGCTTTGCGACGCGGCGTGAGCGATTTTGTGACCAAGCCCTACAAGCCCGACGAACTGCTCATCATCGTCGAGCGCGAAGCCGGCCGTCGCAAACAGCTCCAGGCCGCTGCGCCCGCCGTCGCCCCGCCGGCGCTGGGAAGGCAACTCAGTCCCAGGCAGTTGGATGAGATCGACAGCCTGATGGCCGAATTGCGCGTCGAGACCGGCGCGCGCTGCGTGTTGATGGTCGAGGGCAGCGGCCACGTCATAGACGCCAAAGGCGTCATCGAAGACCTCAACGTCTCGGCGCTGGCCGCGCTGGTGGCCGGCGACCTGGCCGCCACAGCCGGCATCGCCTCGCTCATCGGCGAAGGCACCGCCTTCCGTCTGAACTATCACGAAGGCGAACGCTACAGCGTGTACCTGGCCCACCTGACCCCCGACGTGTTTTTGTTGATTGTGGTGAGCCAGGAAGTAAAATCGGGCATGGTGCTGTATGCCACCCGCCACACCATCCCTCGCCTCAAAGGAATCCTGGAACAGGCGCCCGTCGCGTCTGCGCCTGTCATCACGCCGGCGCCTGCCGCCGCGGACTATGCGCCGTCGGAAGCCGAACTGACCGCCGGGCCAGACGAACTGTTCACCCTGGACCAGGTGCTGAGCAGCGGATTGCTGGACGACGACGCCCTGACCGCTCTGGATGAGCAATTCAAAAGCCTGTGGAACTGACCCGCCGCCGTGGGACAGGTTGTCAATCTGTCCCACTTTTTCAACAGGGTCTTAACCGCTCCCTGGCGTAAGTTTTGTGCAACCAGAAGCCAGGCTGCTCTTTGACCAGGACCAGGCGGCGATGGTCAGCATTGCACAGTCCCACCTAAGGGCTGTTCTGGCTATCCGTGGCTCCTCTGTTGGCCACTCAACAGACTGGGTATTGCAGTTACTATTGCCTTTCTCGGAAGACGCTCATTTTGTCCGTTTATAGAACTTTGTGCTCTGGTTGCACAACCGTTACGTTAACTTGATGCGTATGGGGCAAGCCGGTGGCTCGCCCCCGGTCGCCCCACCGTGGGCGACCCAACGGGTCGCCCCTACAGGGAACGCCCGTCCGGGGCGCCGTAGGGGCGAGCCGGTGGCTCGCCCTCCCCGGTCGCCCTACCGTGGGCGACCCAACGGGTCGCCCCTACTTGACGCCGAACGGCTTTTCGCCCATAATACAGCCAGTTCAGAAAAAGGAGCAAGAACCATGCCCGCTATCGAAATCCGCCCCGGCATCTACTGGATCGGCGTCAACGACCGCACCACCGACCTTTTCGAGGGCCTCTGGCCGATCACTCACGAGGGCGTTTCGTACAACGCCTATCTCGTCGACGGTGAGAAAAAAGCGCTCATCGACCTGGCCAAGGGCTTCAAGACCGAAGAGTTCCTGGGCCACATCGCCGAGGTCGTCGACCCGGCACGGCTCGATTACATCGTCGTCAACCACACCGAGCCGGACCATACCGGCATCCTGGGCGTCCTGCGGCGGATCGCCCCGCAGGCTGCCATCCTGGGAACGGCCAAGGCGCTGGAGATGCTGCGAAACTTTTACCACATTGACGGCACCATGCGCGCCGTCGAGGACGGCGAGACGCTCTCGCTGGGCAGCCATACCCTCCAGTTCGTCCATACGCCCTTCGTCCATTGGCCTGAAACGATGATGACCTATGAGACGAGCCAGCAGGTCCTCTTTTCCTGCGACGGCTTTGGCGGCTATGGCGCGCTGCAAGGGGCCATCTTTGACGACCAGTGCAGCAATCCGGCCTTTTACGAGCAGGAGGCGCTGCGTTATTATGTCAACATCGTGGCCAGTTTCAGCCGGCCCGTGCTCAAGGCCATCGACAGGCTGAGCAGCGTGCCGGTACAGGTGATCGCCCCCTCGCACGGGCTGATCTGGCGGCAGAACCCCGCCCGCATCGTCGAGCTGTACCACCAGTGGGCTGGCTACGCCACCGGCGAGGCCGCCTTGGGTGTCACCCTGGTGTACGGCTCGATGTACGGCAACACCGAGAGCATGATGAACGCCGTCGCCCAGGGCATCTCCAAGGCCGGCGTCCCGGTCGAGATTTTCGACGCGGCGCGCCTCCACGTCAGCTACATCCTGCCCTCGCTGTGGACGCGGCGAGGGGTGGTCATCGGCGCGCCGACCTATGAGGGCGCCCTCTTTCCGCCCGTCGCCCACGTGCTCGACATCGCCGCGCGCAAGCGCATCCACAACCGCAAGGCGGCCTACTTTGGCAGCTACAGTTGGAGCGGCGGGGCGCGCCGCGAGCTGGCCCAACTGGCCGAGACGCTCAAGTGGGAAATCGTCGACTCCCTCGACTTCCAGGGCGGTCCAACGGCGGACGACCTCAAGCGCGGGGAGGAGTTTGGGGCGCGCTTTGCCGAGGCGTTGAAAACCCCATGACCCCGCTGCCAGTCCTGGCAGTGCTGGCGGGTCACAGACCCGCCAGGAGCGAAAATCGGACACGGACCGGCGCGGATCCAGGGTGAATTCGAGCCAAACGCACAGGCAGAAAACTCAACGCGCCGGCACCGCCACGAGCGGCACGGGGACAAAGATCAGGATAAAGATCACCAGCAGCAGGATTCCCACCAGCCTGCGCCCGCGGCCAGGCGGCGTGACGTCGTTGAGCGGCGGCGGGTGGCGCGGGCCAAAGACCAGGCCCAGAAAGGCCCACAGCAGCCACGTCCCGCCGGCCATATTGCCGACCATCAGCAGGCTGGCCCCCAAGGCCGCCAGCAGGCCGATCGCCACGTAGGAGAGCGTCCAGGCTCGCCGGCCCAGCAGCGCATAGGCCACGTGCCCGCCGTCCAGTTGGCCGATGGGCAGCAGGTTGAGCGCCGTCACCAGCAGGCCGGCCCAGGCAGCAAAGGCCACCGGCCCGCCCGGGCTGTCGGGCAGCGAGAGCCAGACATCCTCCCCCTCCGCGCCGGGCAACACCCGCCCAAAGACCAGATACTTGGCCGCCAGATAGGCCAGCGAGTTGCCCTCCTGGGTGACCTGGTCCATCTCCTGAATGTCGATAAATTCGGAGGGGCGGCCCACCTGGGTAAAGAGCAGGCCCACGATCAGCAAGGGGACCGCCACGAGCAGGCCAGCCAGCGGGCCGGCGATGCCGATGTCGAAAAGCGCCTTGCGGTCGCGCCACGGCGCGCGCTGAAAGATCACCGCGCCCATCGTGCCCAGCGGCGGCAAAGGGATGGGGATAAAGTAGGGCAGGCTGACCGGCGAGCCGTAACGCCGCCCGACGAAATAGTGCGCCAGCTCGTGGGCCAGCAGGATCGCCATCAGCGACGCGGCAAAGGGCAGGCCGGAGAGATACCAGCGCGGGTTGGTCGGGTCGACCTCGGGCGACATGCCGATCAGCATCGTCGTCACAACCGTCGCCGCAAAGAGGAGCACATTGACCCAGCGGCGCGTCGGGCGCTGCTCGATCAGCCCCTTGACGGCCAGCACCTGCTGCCGTCCTTCCGCTTCCGACAGCATGGCCGTGTAGCCCAGACGGGCAAAGCGTTCCAG
>Ga0129299_1002659_pt1 | contig 11804 bp, 6 predicted proteins | sample ConPoolayeCmetaG_FD_94477 | JGI IMG/M metagenome (GOLD analysis project Ga0129299, IMG submission 94477) | Hot spring microbial mat communities from California, USA to study Microbial Dark Matter (Phase II) - Cone Pool mat layer C metaG ... | reverse complement strand
GCAAGGCTGGGGGACGTGCCCCATGCCCGGCCGCTCCAATGGCCGGCACGGCTGGGCATCCACAACCGTATTGGTCCGATAGCCTCGGGCTGCCCTGGGCGGGTGCGTTGCGTATACGTCAACGCGACGGTTACATAACCCGATGGGATTTGGGGCGTCTTCGCGGCCTGCACGCCGCTTTGGAGCTGACATGAAGCAGGTATTGCAGAACCTCAAGACCGGCGAGATCGAAGTCGCCGAGGTGCCATGCCCGCCGGTTCGGCCCGGGCATCTGCTGGTCCAGTCGCGGGCCAGTCTGATCTCCGCAGGCACCGAGCGGATGCTGGTGGAGTTCGGGCAGGGCAGCTTGCTGGCCAAGGCCCGTGCTCAGCCGGAAAAGGTCAAGCAGGTTCTCGACAAGATACGGTCCGAGGGTTTGTGGCAGACACTGGATGTCGTCTTTTCGCGGCTGGACGAACCTCTCCCGCTCGGCTACTGCAACGCGGGCGTGGTGGTCGGCGTGGGCGACGGCGTCCGGGGTTTTGAGGTGGGCGACCGAGTGGCCAACAACGGCCCGCATGCGGAACTGGTCTCCGTGCCGCGAAACCTCTGCGCCAAGATCCCCGAAGGCGTGTCCGACGAGGCCGCCGCCTTCACGGTGCTGGCCTCCGTGGGTTTGCAAGGTCTCCGCCTGCTGCAACCGACGCTGGGCGAGTGCGTGGTGGTGATCGGCCTGGGCCTGATCGGGCAGATCACCGTGCAACTGCTGATCGCCAATGGGTGCCGAGTTCTGGGCATCGATCCCAATCCCCAGCGGCTGCGACTCGCCGAGCAATTCGGGGCCGCGGTGGTCCGCTTGGACCAGGGCGCTGATCCCGTCGAGGCGGCCACGGCCTTCTCCGGGGGCCGCGGCGTGGACGGCGTGCTGATCACGGCCTCGTCCAAGACGAACGACATCATGAGCCAGGCCGCCCGCATGTGCCGCATCCGCGGGCGGATCGTGCTGGTCGGGGTGGTCGGGCTGGAGCTGAACCGCTCCGAGTTCTATAAGAAAGAACTGACCTTCCAGGTTTCCTGCTCCTACGGGCCGGGCCGCTACGACCCGGCCTACGAGGAACGCGGGGTGGATTACCCGCTCGGTTTCGTTCGCTGGACGGAGCAACGCAACTTCGAGGCCATCCTCGATCTCCTCGCCGCGGGCCGCCTGAATGTCGCTCCGATGATCGACAGCCGCATCGAGCAGGCCCGCGCCGTGGAGGCCTACCGGACGCTGACCGGCGGCGGCGGCACGCTCGGGATCGTACTGACCTATCCTCGGGAAGGCCCGCCGCGGACGGCGACCGTGGCTCACGCGGCGGCGCGAGAGCCATTGCCCGCCGCCGGGCGGGTCGTGGCCGGCGTGATCGGGGCGGGCAACTTCGCCAAGGTCACGCTGCTCCCGCGGCTGAAGGGCCTGCCGATCATCTGGAAGACCATCGCCGACGCCAACGGCGTGTCCGGCGTGCATGTCGGCCGCAAGTTCGGTTTCCGGCAGACGACCTCCGACTATCGTTCGATCCTCTCCGACCCGGAGATCAACCTGGTATTGATCCTCACGCCCCATCACCTGCACGCGCGGATGGTGATCGAGGCCCTGGCCGCCGGCAAGAACGCGATCGTGGAGAAGCCGCTATGCCTGAACGAGGAGGAGCTGCGGCAGGTCCGCGAGGCCGTGGAACGGGCCAGGGGCGTGCAGCTCATGGTGGGCTTCAACCGGCGATTCTCCCCGCACGGGATGAAGATGAAGGCCCTGCTGGCCAATCGGACCCAGCCGCTGTGCATGAGCATGATGGTGAATGCCGGCGTCAGTCCGCCGGATTCCTGGGTGCACGACCCCAAGATCGGCGGCGGGCGGATCATCGGCGAAGGTTGCCATTGGATCGACTTCATGTCCTTCCTGGCCGGCGCCCCGGTGACGCGGGTGACGGCCGTGCGGATCGGCGACGCCCCGGCCCTGCCGATCCGTGACGATAAGGTGACGATCACCTTGTCTCTGGCGGACGGCTCCATCGGCACGCTCCACTATTTCGGCAATGGGCACAACTCCTACCAGAAGGAGACCTTCGAGCTGTTCTGCGCGGGCAAAGTGCTCCGCTCCGACAACTACACCGTGCTCCGCGGCTACGGCTGGCCGGGGTTCTCCAAGGCCAAGCTGCGGCGGTGGGACAAAGGTCATCGCGGCGAGTACGAGGCCCTGGTGCAATCGATCGCCGAGGGCGGGCCGCCGGTGCTTCCCTTCGAACAGATCGAGAACGTCATGCGGGCCACCTTCGCGGCCGTGGAATCCGCCCGGACCGGCCGTCCGATTGAGTTGGGCTGATCCCAGTCAGGCAAGGGTGGCCCCAAGGCCCGGAGAGCTTTCCCGTGTGCGGCATCTGCGGATACGTCGGCGACCATCAGCCCGAACTGCTGGAGGCGATGTGCGCCGCCATGGCTCACCGCGGGCCGGACGACCAGGGCCGCTGGACCGACGAGGCCGCGGCGGTCGGTCTGGGCCACCGCCGCCTGTCCATCATCGATCTCAGCCCCGCCGGGCATCAGCCCATGTCCAATGAGGACGGCACCGTCTGGATCTCCTATAACGGAGAACTTTACAACTTTCAGGAACATCGCCCCCGCCTGGAAGCCAGGGGACACCGCTTCGTCAGTCAGACCGACACGGAGGTGCTCGTCCACCTGTACGAGGAGGAAGGGCCGGACTTCCTCCAGTCCCTCAACGGCATGTTCGCCATAGCCATTTGGGACGCCCGCCGCCGGCAGTTGCTGCTGGCTCGCGACCACGCCGGCATCAAGCCGCTGTACTACTGGGAAAGGGGCGGCCGGCTCTACTTCGCCTCCGAGATCCGGGCCTTGCTGAAGGCGCCCGGGGTTCCCCGGGCGCTGAACGCCGCCGCCGTGCCGGCGTATCTCACGTTTCTGTGGCTGCCGGGGCGGCAGACCCTTTTTCAGGAAATCCGCAAGGTCGAGCCGGGCGGCTGCCTGATCTGGAAGGACGGGCGGACGGAGGTGCGGTCGTGGTTCCGCCTGGCGTATGAGCCGGATGAGTCGGTCCCCGAGGCGGAATGGGTCGAGCGGGTGCATGACACGCTGCTGGATGCGATCCGCCGCCAGATGGTGTCGGACGTGCCGCTGGGCGCGTTTCTTTCCGGCGGGACGGACTCCTCCTCGATCGTCGCCTGCATGAGACAGTGCCACCCGGACCGCGAAATCAAATGCTACACCTACGACGTGCCGCCGGACGCCTGGGCCAGGGACCAGATGGAGCCGGACTATCCCTACGCCTGTCGGGTGGCGGAACTGCTGAATCTGAACCTGCACAGCATGGTCTTGCAGCCCGACGTCATTCAACTCCTGCCGAAGATGATCTTCTCGGTGGAAGAGCCGGACGCGGATCCTTCGGTCTTCCCGAACTACTTGATCACGAAGCAGGCTCGCGAGGACGGGACCACGGTGCTGCTCTCCGGCATGGGCGGCGACGAGGTTTTCCTGGGCTATCGCAGTTTCCAGGCTTTGCGGCTCTTCGAGCGGCTGTCGTGGATTCCCCGGCCGCTGCTCTCGCCCGCGCTCCGCGGGGCCATCGCCGCCTCCTCGAGACTGCTCGGCGCCCAGAGCGCGCTGCCCAGGCGGCTGCGAAAGTTCCATCAGGCTTCGCTGGGCGACGGCCTGCAACGCTATCTGGCGCTGTCCGACTGGTCCAGCGAAGCCGTGCGGCAGCGGCTTTATTCCCCCGCCCTTGCCGACCTCCTGCGCACGGCCGACGATCCCGCAGCCTGCCTGAACGACTATTACGCCGAATTCCAGGGTCGCGGCGAGATGAATCGTCGGAGCCACGTCCTGGTCAAGACCTTCCTCGGAGCGCACAATTTCATATACTCCGACAAGTCGAGCATGGCCAACTCGCTCGAGGTTCGCGTCCCGTACATGGACCTGGAACTGATGCGGCTCTGCGCCGCCATCCCCGAGCGGCTGAAGCTCAAGGGCCTGACCACCAAATTCCTCCTGAAGAAGGCGATGGAGCGTTATCTCCCGACCAACATCCTCTACCGCAGCAAGGCCGGCTTTGCCCCGCCGCTCCGCAAGTGGATCGCCGAGGACCTGGCGGAGGTCGTTCGCGACCTTCTCTCTCCACAACAGGTGGCCGCCCGGGGGTTGTTCAGGCCCGCCGAGGTCGAGTCGGTGGTCAGCGAAAACTGCCGCAACCAGGCTGATCACGCCTATCTGGTCTATGCCCTGGTCACGCTGGAGCTGTGGACTCGAATGTTCATCGACCGGGCCGCCGAGGAGGTCGTCCTGTGACGGAACCCGCCGGACCGCCGCCGAACGACGAGTTGAAGGACCGTGTTCGCGACCACTGGAACCGCCACGTCTGCGGGTCGGGCTACGGCCGTACGGGGCCGGCAGGGGACGTCGACTTCCGGCTGATGTCCGACACCCGCTATCGACTGGAACCGTATATTCTCGAAGTGGCCGATTTTCAGTCCGGCCGGGGCCGCCGCGTCCTGGAAATCGGTGTCGGCGGCGGAACCGACTTCGAGAACTGGATCCGCTTCGGGGCCGAAGCCACTGGAATCGACCTGACGGAGGCCGGCGTTGAGATGACGCGGCGTCGCCTGCGGCAGAAGGGCATCCACGAGCAGGCCTATCGCCTTTTCGTCGGTGACGCCGAGAATCTCGCTTTTCCGGATGGTTCATTCGACATCGTATACTCCTACGGGGTGCTGCACCACACGCCCAATACGGAGCAAGCCTTCCGCGAGGTCTTTCGCGTGCTGGCGCCGGGCGGGGAGTTTCGTGGGATGGTGTATCACGTCCCTTCCGTCGTGGGCTTCATGCTCTGGGTGAGGTACTGCCTGCTTCGCGGGCAGCCGGGCCGCACGGCGAAGCAAGCCATCTTCGAACACCTCGAAAGCCCCGGCACGAAGGCGTATACCGTGGACGAGATGCGTGACCTGCTTCAGCGAACGGGTTTCGTGGATCTGGACATCCGTCCGAAGCTGAGTTTCGGCGATCTGCTCTTGAACCGCCCCAGCGCGAAATACCGGTCGTGGGTGTATACCGTGATTTGGAGGCTCTATCCGCGGTGGCTGGTTCGCCTGCTTGGCGACCGCTATGGGAACGCCCTGCTCATCAAGGCCCGGAAGGGGGGCGTGCTCTCCGGGGTCTCGCCGCGATAGCCGGCCGCCGTCACGCGGAGGCCCCGCGGCGGCCTGCGACGCCGCGGCTTCCCTGCTATACTCCCCGGCGGCGACGGCGGCAGCCGGCGACGCCTCGACAGGAGATCATCTATGTACGGAGCGCTGGCCCTGCTGTCCACCGTGTTGCCCCTCGTCGGCATCGTTCTCCGACAGCGATACTGCTGAGGGGAACCCCTCGCGGCGGTCGGTTCGATCGCCCTGCTGATGGGCCTGCCGGTCTGTGTGGGTCTGGCTTCGAAGGCGATGTCACTTCCCGCTCAGCGGGTCGCGGGCATCGCCGCTCTGGCGATCCTCGGCCTTCAGATCGCCGTCTTCGTCGTGCTCTCCGCCGTCGGTTTCGCCCAGACGGCGATACAGTAGAATGGCGGCGTGCCAGCGGCCGACCTGACTAACCGCGTTTTCCTCGACAACATGCGCCAGCTTTGGCGGCACCACCCGCGGCTGGCCCACCTGATCGACGTCTTTCCGCCGGAAGCCTCGCTCGCCGTCCAGCCGTCGAAGGCCGGCCCGCCGACCGCGACGGTCACCACCGCCGAAGGCCGCGTGTTGTATCTCCACAGCCGCCACGACCCCCTCCGCGAGGCGGTCGACTTCTGCAAGACCCTGGGCGACCGCGAAATCAACACCGTCGTCCTCTTCGGGCTGGGCTTGGGCTATCATGTCAAGGCCCTCATGGAGGCCTTCGGCGAGGAGACCGTCATCTTCGTCACCGAGCCGGACCTCCTCACCATCAAGACGGCCCTGGAGCACACCGATCTGTCTCGCGAGCTGGGCACCGGCCGCGTGGAGATCCTGCACACGCTCCAGAAGGACCTGCTGCACGAACGCCTCCAGCGCCACGCCACCACGCTGATGCTCGGCACCGTCTTTGCCGTGCCGCCCGTGGCCCGCACGCACCACGCCGACTTTCACAACACCGCCCGCCAGGCCATTCTCGACTTCGCCGCCTTCGGCCGGATGTCGATGGTGACCCTCCTGCGCAACGCCGAGATCACCGGCCGCAACGTGGCCAACAACCTCCCGACCTACGTCTGCTCGCTGCCCCCCGATGTGTTCCGCCGGAGCTTCGCCGGCCGCCCCGCGATTCTGGTCGCCGCCGGCCCGTCGTTGCCGAAGAATGTCCACCTGCTCGCCGACCTCGCCGGCAAGGCCGTCATCATCGCCGCCCAGACGACGCTGCGGCTGCTGCTGGCCCGAGGCATCCGCCCGCACTTCGTCACCTCGCTCGATTTCAGCGAGATGTCCCGCCAGTTCTTCGAGGGCGTCGACCTGCCCGACGACCTGGTGCTGGTGGCCGAACCCAAGGCCACCTGGCACGTCATTGACGCCTTTCGCGGCACGCCCGCCATGGCTGGCCGGCGGGTCGCCCTGCTGGACAACGCCTTCGCCCACCAGTGCCTCGGCGAAGACCTCGCTCGACGGACGCCCATGGAAGCCGGCGCGACCGTCATGCACCTGGCTTTCTACCTGGCCCAGTGGCTCGGCTGCGACCCCATCATCTTCATTGGGCAGGACCTGGCCTTCGGCGGGCACTGCTATTACGCGCCCGGCGTGGCCATGCATCGGGCGTGGTATCCCGAGTTGGGCCGCTTCGGCACGTTGGAAATGAAGGAATGGGAGCGGATCGTCCGCTCCCGCACCATACTCCGCAAGGTGAAAGACATCCACGGCCGCGACGTTTACACCGACGACCAGATGTTCACCTATCTTGAGCAATTCGAGCGTGATTTCGCCAAGGCGGCCTGCCGGATCATCGACGCCACCGAGGGCGGCGCTCGCAAGGCCGGTGCGGAAATCATGACGCTGGCCGAGGCGGCGGCCCGGTTCTGCACCCAGCCGCTTCCCGAAGACTGCTTCGCCTATCTGCGGCTGCCGTGGTACGACGCCGCGCGGCTGGTCCCGGCCCGGGCCGTCTTGGCGGGGCGATTGGATGAGCTGGACGCTTTTCGCCGCCTGTGCCGGGAAACCCGCGACGTCATTGTGGAGCTGGAAGGGTTGCTGGACCGCCCCGAGCAGTTCAACCGCCGCATCGTGCGCGTGGACGAGCTGCGGACCATGGTGCAGGACCACGAACGCATCTTCCGGATGGTTCGAGACATCTCCCAGATCGGTGAATTGCAGAAATTCGCCGCCGACCGCAAGCTGGCGACCACTTCCGCCAGTGCGGAAGCCGTTGCGTTACGACAGTTGCGGCGCGACCGGCAGTTTCTGGAGTCGCTGCTCGACGGCTGCGAGCGGCTGGACCGGTTGCTGCGCGACGCCCTGGCTCGCTTTGACGCCGCCATCGAGGCCGGCCCATGAAGTTCGTTGCCGCCATCCTGGCTGATCTGGAGACCACTCCGCTGGGCACGCGGTCCCGCCTGGCCGACGACTTGGTCGGCACGCCGGTCCTGCGGCGCACCGTGCAGCGTGTCCTCGCGGCGAGGTGTTTCTCCTCCGTCCATGTCCTCGCCCCGCTGGACCAGGCGGCCGCCGTTGCCCGCCTGCTGGACGGTTTGCCCGTGCAGCACGAGCGGCACGTGGGCACCCGTTCGCCGCACGCCGAGCTGGTGCGGGCGGGCCGCTGGTGGGGCTTGGATGGCTGGCGCGGCGGAATCGGCTCGATGTGCGTCTTCGACGAGGATGTGCATATCGCCTTGCTGGCGGCCCTGGTGGAGCAGACCGGCGCGGACGCCGTGATTCCCGTGCCGGCGGCGGCAGCCGTCGCGGATCCAGCGCTGCTGGACGCCATCGCCGGCCATTTCGAGGGGCTGGGCGAGTCGGCCCGCATCACCATCGTGCAGGCCCCTCCGGGCCTCGCGGCCGTCGTGCTGGGCCGGGTTCTTTTGCAGGAGATGCTCTCGTCCAACCTGCCGCCCGGCGCTTTGCTCACTTACCACCCGGACCAGCCGGCCCCGGACGGGACCGGCAAGGAGATTTGCCACCGGCCTGCCGCGGAGGTGATCGAGGCCCGCGGCCGTTTGCTGTGCGACACGCGGCGGGGGTTCGAACGTGTTGCCGACCTGCTTGCGGACGGCGGGGAGGCTTGGCCCGCCGCGCGGATCGGGGCGTGGTTGATGGAGCGGCATCGTCGCCGTGTCGAGGCGGTCCCGGAGGAAATCGAGATCGAATTGACGACGGATGACCCGGACGGCGACAGCGTGTTGCTTCGCCCGCGGGGGGTAGCCGTGGGCCGCCGCGGCCCGATCGAGCTGGATGCGATCGCCCGCATCGCCGAGGCCGTGGCCGGTTACGACGACGTGCGGATCGTGCTGGGCGGGTTCGGCGAACCGTGTCGGCATCCGCGTTTCGCGGAGATCTGTCGCGCGCTGCGCCGGTCGGCTGCGTCGCTGGCCGTCCGCACGAACGGGACCGCCGCCGACCCCGCGGTCGAGGACGTGCTCTTCGAGACGCCGGTCGATGTCATCGAGGTGACCCTCGATGCCGCCACGCCGGAAACGTATCGGCGGGTGTACGGCATGGATCGTTTCGGCGAGGTGTCCGCCCGGCTGGAGCGGTGGATCGCCCGGCGGGCCTCCAGCCAGCGGGTTCGCCCCCTGATCGTGCCCTCCCTGGTGAAAGCGCTCGAGACCTTCGACGACCTCGAACCGTTCTACGACACCTGGCAGCGGCGGCTCGGCGCGGTCCTGGTCACCGGCTACAGCCACTGCGCCCGGCAGCGTCCCGATCGGGCGGTGACCTCGACAGCCCCGCCGCATCGTGAACCGTGCCGGCGGGTCCGCTCGCGAGCGTTGATCCTCGCGGACGGGCGGATGACGACGTGCGATCAGGATTTCGCCGGTCGCCAGGCCGTCGGCCGCGTCGGCGATCAGGATTTCGCCGCCCTCTGGCACGGCGTCGGCCTGGAGGCCGTGCGGCGGGAGACCGTTGCCCACGGCCCGCTTTGCGGCTCGTGCGACGAGTGGCATCGCCCCTAGAATAGTCATTCTTCACGAATCGTGGGGAGCCTCCGCATGGACCGCTTCGAAGTCGCTGCCACGCCGGTGCCCGCCGGGGACCAGCCCAGGGCCATCGCAACCCTGGCCGACAACTTCCTGAAGAAGCGGCGGCGGTTCCAGACGCTGCTGGGCGTGACCGGCTCGGGCAAGACCCTGACCATGGCCCACGTGATCGCCCGACTCCAGCGGCCCACGCTGGTCATCTCCCACAACAAGACGCTCGCCGCCCAGCTCTACGAGGAGTTCACCGAGCTGTTTCCCAACAACGCGGTCGAGTACTTCGTCAGTTACTACGACTACTATCAGCCCGAGGCCTACATTCCGGCCCGCGACATTTATATCGAGAAGGACGCCTCGCGGAACGACGACCTCGACCGCCTTCGCCTCGCCGCCACCAGCGCCGTGGTTTCCCGCCGCGACACCATCGTCGTCGCCAGCGTCTCCTGCATCTTCGGCCTCGGCTCGCCCGACGAGTACAAGGCCAGCGTGGTGAACCTGGAGGTCGGCCGCCGCGCCGAGCGCGACGAGCTGCTGCGGCGTTTCGTGGACTTGCAGTACGATCGCAAGGATCTGGCCCTGGATCGCGGCACGTTCCGGGTCCGCGGCGACGTGATCGAGCTGTATCCCGCCTACGAGGAGTTCGCCTACCGCATCGAGCTGTTCGGCGACGAGATCGAGCGCCTGGAGACCATCAATCCGCTCACCGGCGCCACCCTCGAACGCCACGCCCAGCTTTACCTCTACCCCGCCGTGCATTACGTCATGCCGCCGTCGCGGATTGAAGCCGCCGTGGAGAGCATCCGCGCCGAGCTGGAGGAGCGGCTTCAGGAATTCCGTCGCCAGGGCAAGCTGCTCGAGGCCCAGCGCCTCGCCGCCCGCACCAGGTACGACCTCGAAATGCTCCTCGAGGTCGGCTATTGCAGCGGCATCGAGAACTACTCCCGGCACCTGGCCGGCAACCCGCCGGGGGCCAAGCCCTACACCCTGGTAGATTACTTCCCCAAGGACTTCCTGCTGATCGTTGACGAATCGCACGTCACCATCCCGCAGATCGGGGCCATGTACAACGGCGACCGGGCCCGCAAGGAAGTCCTCGTGGAGCACGGGTTCCGGCTGCCCAGCGCCCTCGACAACCGCCCCATGCGCTTCGAGGAGTTCGAAGGCATGTGGTCGGACGTGCTCTTCGTCTCCGCCACTCCGGGGCCGTACGAGCTGAAGAAATGCGGCGGCGAGGTCGTCGAGCAGGTCATCCGCCCGACCGGCCTGCTCGACCCGCGGATCACCGTCAAACCCGCCCGCGGGCAGGTGCCGGACCTGCTGCACGAGATCCAGGCCCGGGCCGCGATCGGCCAGCGGACGCTGGTGACCACCCTCACCAAGCGTCTGGCCGAGGACCTCTCCGGCTACCTCCAGCAGACCGGCGTCAAAGGGGCCTACCTGCACAGCGAGATCGACACCGTGGAACGCGTGAAGATCCTCCGCGAGCTGCGGGCCGGCGTCTATGACGTGGTGGTGGGCGTGAACCTGCTGCGGGAGGGACTGGACCTGCCCGAGGTCTCGCTGGTGGCCATCCTCGACGCCGACAAGCAGGGTTTTCTCCGCAGCGCCACCAGCCTGATCCAGACCATCGGCCGCTGCGCCCGGCATGTGGACGCGGAGGTGTACCTCTACGCCGACAAGGTGACCGCGGCCATGCAGCAGGCCATCGACGAGACCCGCCGCCGCCGCGACTTGCAGGAGGCCTACAACCGCGAGCACGGCATCACCCCGGAGGGCATCCACAAGGCCATCCGCAGGGGCCTGGAAGGCCAGATCGCCGCGCGGCGGACGGTGCGGGCGGCCATCAAGGCCAGCGAGGACGCCTTCGACCTGACCGAGACGCTGGCCGACCTGGAAAAGGAGATGTTCGCCGCGGCGGAGGCCCTGGAGTTCGAGAAAGCGGCCCGGCTCCGCGACCGCATCAAGGCCCTCAAGGAGTCGCCCACGCTGTTTTCGGGGCTGCCGCCGCGGGATTAGCGGGGCGACCCCGGGCCGGCCCGCCGCCGGGCGGGAACCAAAGGCCGGAGGACGGCGTCCAAGGGGATGGCGGGCGGTATGATGGCCGCCCGCGAGGGGAGCGGCCGCCGGCCCCGGCCGTGCCGCCGCTCGCGGCGGGGTGTTCGGTCCGCCGCCGGGAACGAGCCGACCGGCCACAACCCGGTCAGAGAAGGAGTCAACTCATGAGTCGTCCCCAATCCGTGAAAGCGTCCTGTGCCGGGCTGGTCGCCCTGGCCGCCGCCGTGTCGCCTGCCGTGGTGAGCGGGGAGCCGCCGGCCGTGGAGGAGGGCGTGGCCCTCACCGTCTATTCCACCGCCGACCCCGCGGGCTTCGACCCGCAGCGCTTCATCGCCCAGCAGCGGCAGGGCTACGACCCGCAGTACGCCTGGCAGGTGCCGGGCTTCGGCGTGGTCAAGGAGGTGCGGAGGATCAAGGTGGCCGAGGGCCTGAACGAGCTGCGTTTCCCCGACGTGGCGGAGTTCATCGACCCGACCACGGTGAGCTTCACCAACCTCGACGACCCCGCCGCGACGGCCGTGCTGGAACAGTGCTTCCAGTTCGATCTGGTCAGCCCCGACAAGCTGCTGGAAAAATACCTCGACCGGCCGGTCGAGGT
>Ga0129299_1002654_pt1 | contig 11821 bp, 10 predicted proteins | sample ConPoolayeCmetaG_FD_94477 | JGI IMG/M metagenome (GOLD analysis project Ga0129299, IMG submission 94477) | Hot spring microbial mat communities from California, USA to study Microbial Dark Matter (Phase II) - Cone Pool mat layer C metaG ... | reverse complement strand
GGCAAATTTTTGATAGTTTCTCAATTTACTTTGTATGCAAACACAAAAGATGGTAATAGGCCAAGTTTTCTTGAATCCCAAGAACCTGAAAAAGCGCTCGTACTTTATAACTATTTTGTTGAAAAAATGAGATATTTTAAAGCCAAAGTTGAAACTGGAATATTTGGTGAATATATGAACATAAAACTAGATCTTGATGGGCCTGTTACAATAGCTCTGGAAACATGAAATTAATATTTCGCTCATTAATTTATGTCTCAAAGGTTTTTGCATTATCAGCGTTATGTTCATTAGTTCTTAGCTTTACTTACTTTTTAGGCTACATAAGTGGATATTCTTACTGCGCAAATAGCGTTTGCCAGTTTTTATCTGATACACAGGATAAACCAATTGTTGAATTTACACCTTCACCTTTTCCGTCTTTTTTGCCTACACCAAAATCTACCCCTACGCCCAAGACTATGGTTGTAAAGCCGGAAACAAAAGCCAATTGGTCGGGGCCAGAACTTTGGGAAGCAGTTAATGCTCGCAGGCAACAACTTGGAGTTAATCCTTTAAACAGTCAAAGCGAGCTTTGCACTATTGCTTCTATTAGACTGAATGAATTGTTGGATTTGGGGAAGCTGGATGGTCATGAGGGTTTTAGCAGTTTGGCAGAAAGAAGGCCAGACTTAAAATGGATTTTTGAAAAGTATAATATTTCAGAATTTTTGGTTTCAGGAGCCAAAAGCGCTCAAGATGCAGTTGCCTTATGGGAAAACACACTTGGTCATAAGAAACTTCTCACTGGAGGAGAGTATGTATGGGGTTGCGTATACGCGCAGAACAGTTTTGGAGTTGCAATAGCGGCGTATTAAATTAAGTTATGTTCTTTCAAAAACTGTTTTAATTTTGCTTGACTTTTGTGTTGCCGACCTATTGAAACGAATAATTTATTTATGTCTCGCCAGTATTTTTTAGGAAGAATTTCTGTAAGCTTTCTTTCTGTCTCTTCCGGATTTTTTGTGTGTACCCAGCCTAATAAATTGCTTATTCTATGAACGTGGGTGTCCACAGCAATTGCTGGTTTCCCGAACGCGCGATTAAGGACAAGATTGGCTGTTTTTCTGCCAACTCCGGGCAGTTTTGTGAGTTCTTGCAGATTGTCAGGAATTTGTCCCTGATAGTTTTTGGTTATAATGTCAGCTAATTTTTTTAGTTGTTTGGCTTTAGTCCTGTAAAATCCTACTGGGTATATTAAGTTTCTAATTTTTATTTCTTTTAGTTTGCAGAGTTTAAAAACGGTGGGGGCTTTTTCAAAAAGTCTGTTTGCGGCTGAAAGTGTGGTATCATCGTTTGTTCTAGAAGATAGCAAAGTAGAAATTAAAGTTTTATAGGGATCATTTCCAAATACCTCTAATGGTACAAGTTTATAATTTTTCTCAAAAATATCAAAAACTTTTTTGTACTTTGTCATGTTATACTTGACAGGAGTAACAATACAAACTTACAATGGTTGAGTTAAATTGTTACTCAAGTTTTATTTTACTTGAGTGGTGGGTGAATTAACAGATCTTTTACTAATTATATTTGTTGCCCTTGTTTTATGGCTTGCCGGCCTTTCGTATGCTTATTGGCGATTGCTAAACCATTACAAAAAAATTGCCAAAAAAAGCGGCGGCGGAGATTTATTACAAGCAATTAACGAGGTTTTAAAGAATGAAGAAAAAAACAGGCTAGAAATTAAAAAGACAAAAGATACCATATCAAGAATTGAGGAAGAGAATCTCGTTCATTTGCAAAAGCTGGGTATTGTTCGTTTTAATCCTTTTGGTGAAACAGGCGGAGAATTAAGTTTTTCAATCTGTCTGCTTAATGGTATGAGCAACGGATTTATTTTGACTGCCTTGCACGCACGAGAACGAACAAGGGTTTATTTAAAAACAGTTGAAAAAGGAAAAAGCAAGCACGAGTTATCGGTTGAAGAACAAAAAGCTTTGAGTCAAGCGCAAAAAACAACATGAGAAATTTTTTAAAAACAAAATCAACTCTGATACTAAGTCTTTTGGGTTTATATTTACTTACAACAGGAGCTTCATGGCTTTTCTTTTCTTATACAAAGGGAAAGCCGCAACTTTCGGATTTGGGTTCGGCTCGTTCACAAATAGCCTCTCTTCCGAAAAATGAAGAATGTCCTCTTAATGGATTAATGTATACAAATGCGGAAAAAGCAATTTGGGAACAAAGGCGCCCCATGGGTGTCATGATTGAAAATCATCTTGATTCACGGCCCCAGTCAGGTCTTTCTAGGGCAGATATCGTATATGAAGCGGTGGCTGAAGGTGGAATAACGAGATTTTTAGCGCTTTATTATTGTGCGGCCGCAGCCAGCGATGTGACCATTGGCCCAATAAGGAGCGCGCGGGTTTATTTTATTGATTGGATTTCTGAATATGGAGAAAAACCTCTTTATGTTCATTTTGGGGGCGCAAATAATATTTGTACTAACAGCGAAGACCCTGCCTGTACGCAAAATGGTACAAAAAGACCGGGGGTTGTCGATCCTCGTGTTATGGCAATTGAGAAACTTATTGATATGGGCTGGAGACATAGCAATGGTAATGCTCTTGATGGCGGCGCAAATGCGGGGGCGCCTGCTATAGTGAGAAATCAATACAGAATTTCAGAAACCCCTGCCGCTTGGGAGCACTCAGCCGTAGGTTCAACAGACTTGTTGTTTGAATTAGGAGTAAAAAGAGGATTTGCGGGTGGTTGGAAAAAGAATTTTGAAAGCTGGAATTTTTCTGAAGATCAACCCGTCATTAGTTCTAAGGTAAACTCGATTTCCTTTGCCTTTTGGAATAACAAAAAAGACTACGATGTGGAGTGGAAATATGACGAGCGCACCAATAGCTATTTGCGCATCAATGGAGGCAAGCCCCACACAGATTGGGAGTTTGATAAGCCTCAATTGTCAGCAAAAAACGTGTTGATTATGTTTGTTAAGGAAGAGGGGCCGGTTGATGAGGAGAAGCACTTATATTACGAAACAATAGGAACCGGTGATATTTTACTTTTTCAAAATGGTGAAGTAATAAAGGGTACTTGGGAAAAGCCATCTCAATATGCGCGCACAAAGTTTTATGATGACTCTGGTCGTGAAGTAAGTTTTGTAAGGGGATTAATTTGGATTGAAGCATTGCCCAAGGGCAATAAAGTTAATTATTGACAATCTTCTGCCCTGCCTTAATTTTAAGGCTTGGAATTTTTGTTAAATTTAAATGGCAGACTTAAGTGACATTATAACTTCAAAAGTACGAATTAAGTTATTGGAGTTATTTTATGGCAATCCCAAAAATATGTACCATGTCCGTGGAATTGTTCGTGAATTAAAGGAAGAAATAAATGCGGTAAGACGTGATTTGTTTAGATTAGAAAAAGCGGGTATTGTCAAAAAGGAGCCGAGGGGCAACAGGGTTTATTATTGGTTAAATGAAAATTATCCAATGTATGAAGATTTTTTGTCTATGGTTAGCAAAACTACAGGTTTAGGAGCTCAAATAATAGCAAACAGAAATAAGCTGGGGAAGATTAGTTTTTTAATGTTTTCCGGGCGTTTTGCAAGACAAAAAGAAAGAAAGCGAGAAGACGAGGTGGATATTTTAGTAGTTGGAGAAGTTGTGTTGCCAGAACTTGCTGCGGTTGTACGTGCAGAAGAATCTAGGCGTAATCAAGAAATAAATTATACAGTTATGAGCCGCGAGGAGCTTGAGTTTAGGAAGAAGAGGAGGGACCCTTTTATTCTTGGGGTTTTAGCCGCAAGTCGTGTAATGATTATAGGTGATGAGGAGGGTTTGGTAAATTAATATGTATAAAAATCCTATTAGAAGGCTTTTTTATGTTTTTGTCCTTTCTATTCTTGCTTTGGCAATAGTTCTTCCTTCAAAAATAAAAATTTTTGGCCAAGAGCTTAAAAGGCAGCCTTTAAATATTAAATTTGGGAATATAAGTATTTTTAGAGATTTTGAACTAAAAAGGGGGCTAGACTTAGTTGGAGGAAGTCACTTTGTATATGAGGCTAAGACAGAAGGTTTGAGCCAAGAAGATAAAGAGATGGCAATGTCCGCACTTGTTGAAGTCGTTTCTCAGAGAATTAATTTGTTTGGAGTTAGCGAAGTAAACGTTCAAAGAGCATCTTATGAGGATAAAGATAGAATTATTGTTGAATTACCGGGCATATTTGAACCTCAAAAAGCAAAAGATTTGATTGGCACTACAGCCCAGCTTCTGTTTGCAAGTTTAAATGGCGAATCATTGATACCAACAGAAATTACCGGTGCGGATGTCGCTAACGCTCGCCTTGCGTTTAATTCTCTTGATGGTTCACCAGTTGTGGGGATTGAATTTACTCCGGAAGGAGCCCAAAAATTTGAAAAGTTAACAGAGGAAAATGTTGGCAAACCGCTTCCTATTGTTTTGGATGGGGAAGTTATTTCGGCGCCAATGGTTCAGGAAAAAATTGCAGGTGGAAGGGCTCAAATTTCTGGAAATTTTTCAATAGATGAGGCAAGAGAGCTTTCCATTCAGATTAATGCTGGCGCGCTTCCTGTAGAAATTGACCTTATTGAAGAAAGAACGATTGGCCCTACTTTGGGTGCTGAATCTATAGAAAAAAGCGTCAAAGCAGGATTGGTGGGCTTAATAGCTGTAGCGTTATTTATGGTAATTATGTATGGCCGTTTTGGATTGATTGCAAACTTGGGTCTTGTACTTTTTGGAATCTATACACTTGCTCTTTATAAATTAATTCCTGTTGTCCTAACCCTTCCTGGTATTGCCGGTTTTATACTATCTGTGGGAATGGCAGTAGATGCCAACATCTTAATTTTTGAACGTTACAAAGAAGAGCGGAAAAAAGGATCTTCGGTACAGTATAGTTTAGAATTGGCATTTGGCCGCGCTTGGGATTCAATTCGTGATGCTAATATTGCGACACTTATTACTGCCTTTGTTCTAGCCAACCCGCTTAATTGGTCATTTTTGCATACTTCTGGGCCGGTTCGTGGTTTTGCGATAACTTTGGCATTGGGTATATTAGTAAGCCTTTTTACAGGCGTTTTTGTTTCAAGAAATTTAATGCGTGTTTTTATTAAGTAATTAAATATTTTTACAAAAGCATAATCTTTAACAATGGCAAATCAAGAAGATATTAAACAAAGAAATTGGTTGAGATATACAAAATTGTATTTTGTTATATCCTTTATCTTTCTTGTCTCGGGAGTTTACGCAATTTTTTCTTGGGGGTTGCCGTTGGGTTTGGATTTTGTCGGTGGGGCTATTGTTGATTATAAAATTCAAAATGGCGAGCAAATTGATTCCCTGAAAGACAAATTTGAGGAAATTAAAATTCAAATAGAACAGGTTCAAACTTCCGAAGACAGATTGTCAATTAAAACTAGAACATTGAATAATGATGAGCAGAAGTTAATTTTTGAAATTGCAAAAGACTTGGGTATTGAACAGTTAAGCCTTCAAAACGTCGGCCCTTCGGTTGCTCCGGAAATGATTAAAAAAACGGCAATTGCGATAATTATGGCAGGGGGAGGGATATTATTTTGGGTAGCAATTCAATTCAAAAAAATCATTTTTGGTATCGCCGCAATTCTTGCAACCGCCCACGACACAACTATCCTTATTGGTTCTTTTGCAATCTTGGGTAAATTTTTTGACGCTAAGATTGATTTTTTGTTTGTTACGGCCGTGTTGACTACATTGTCATTTTCTGTGCATGACACGATAGTGGTTTTTGACAGGGTTCGTGAAATTCAAAATAAGCATGGCGGGGAAATTGAAAATGTTGTCAACAGAGCGGTAACTGAAACTATGAGGAGGTCAATAATTAATTCTTTAACAATAATAATAATGTTAGTTTCTTTGGTGGTTTTTGGAGGAGCAACAATTCGTTGGTTTGCGACAGCGCTTTTGATAGGAGCTATTGCAGGAACTTATTCATCGCCGTTTGTGGCCGCCCCGTTATATGTTAAATTGTCTAGACTGCAGAAAAAATTGAAAAAGAAATAGTTTAATTTTTTTATGAAATCTCCTTAAGTCTTTTTAATAAAGCTTCTCTTTCATTTTCTATTCTTTTTTCTACAACTTCTTCAAACAATTTATTTAACACCTCTCCAATTTTTGGTCCGGGTTTTAGATTTAATTCGTGCATGACATCGTTACCATTGACTTTTAAGTCGTGAACTGTAAATGGCTGTTTTTGGACTTCAATAAGTCTTTTTTTGAATTCTTCAAGGCGCCAAGAAGTTTCTGCCGCGCCTCCGCCCAGCCTGTCGCCTACTCTTAAGGCAAGCATGTCTTCTATATTTTCTAATCCAACATTTTTTATAAATCTTCTTATTGCTTTGTCTGTTTGGCGTTCATCAACTGTAAATTGATGCCAGCGCACCAACCTCCAAAGTTTTTCGGAATCTTTCTTGGAAAATCTAAGGCGGGAAGCTATATTTTTAGCAATTCTTGCACCAACTACTTCGTGGTTATAAAAAGTTATAACCCCATCCTTTACCTTGTAAGTTGTAGGTTTTCCTATATCGTGAATAAGAGTTGCAAAACGGGTTATCTTATCGGAGGATGGACAATTTTTAAGAGACATCAAGCTGTGAGTCCCTACGTCATAAATATGATGTCTGCCCGGTGATTTTTGTTCAACACCAAAGGATTTACTTAGCTCTGGTAAAACTTCATCCATTAAGCCAGAAGTGTGAAATAACATCATGCCTACATGGGGATGTTCAGAAGAAACTATCTTTAATAATTCGTCTCTGATTCTTTCTTTTGATATTTTATTAATCGCCCCAGCATGCATCTTTATAGCGTTGAATGTATTTTCTTCAATGTTAAATTCCAGCTCTCCAGCAATGCGTACCGCTCTTATCATGCGTAAGGCATCTTCGGAAAATCTTTCAACCGGATCGCCAACTGCCCTAATTATTTTTTTTTCAATATCTCTTTGTCCGTCAAACGGGTCTATTATATCTTTGCAATCTATTTTCTTTTTTCCATCTAATCTTATGGCCATTGAATTTATGGTAAAATCTCTTCGTTTTAAATCTTCTTCAATAGAATCTCCCCATTTAACATTGTCTGGTCTACGCGAGTCTGAATATCCAAACTCGGAGCGAAAAGTGGTAATTTCTAATGGGCGGCTGCTGTCTTCAATAGGATATCCAACAGTTCCAAACCTGTTATCGTAAAAAGCGTCTTTTCCAAGTATTTTTAAAGTAGCTTCAGGTGCTGCGTTGGTGGTAAAATCCCAATCATATATTTTTTTGTTCATAAGGCAATCTCGAACTGCGCCGCCAACTAGATAAATCTCATATCCTGCGCTTAAAAATTTAGAGCTTAAATTCACAACCTCTTGTGGTATCCTTAATTCCATGAACTCATTATACTATGGATACAGTAATTAAGTTTTAAAAGAAAGTGCTTTTAAAATTTCAATACACAAAACCATATGCTTAAGCAAGAGTATTAAGTTTGCCAGGTAAAGCTAGGAAGGCGAATGTTTGAAATTAAAAAGCGGTTGTCTAAATTGTTGTTGGTTTATAGGTTTAGTTTATTAAATTTATGTATAAAGATAGCTGGAAGATATTAAATAAATTAAACGGCAAAGATATTTTGGATGTTCTTTTGGAAAATCGAGGAATAGTATCAAAAAGACAAAAGAAAGAATTTTTGAATCCAATGCACCCATACGATATTAGTCCTGATGAGGTTGGTATAGACAGTAAAGAATTGGAAAAAGCCGTAAAGAGAATCAAACTGTCTATAAAGAAAAAAGAGCAGGTTATTGTTTATGGAGATTATGACGCAGATGGAGTTTGCGCAACCGCCATAGTTTGGGAAACATTGCATGCTCTTGGCTCAAATGCAATTCCTTTTATTCCAGACAGGTTTGAGGATGGCTATGGGATAAATAAGAAACGGGTAGCAAGTATAAAAAAAGAGAATAAAAATACAAAGTTGATTATTACTGTTGATAATGGGATTGTTGCCCACGATGCTATAAAAGAAGCTAAAAGATTAGGTATAGATGTTATAGTTTGCGACCATCACACTTGTGACAAAAAGCCAAATGCATTTGCTGTGATTCATACTACAAAAATAAGCGGCTCGGCAGTGGCATATTTTATGGCAAAATGCCTTAAACCTGAAATTTTTAAGAGAGACAGCTTTGTTGAGCTTGCTGCCATCGGCACTATTTCTGATCAGCTTCCGCTTTTTGAAGTTAATCGGTCAATCGTAAAACATGGTCTCTACTCGCTTAATAAAACGAAAAGAATTGGTCTTAAAAAATTAATGATGGTTTCAGGACTTTTGGATAAGGAGATTGGCACATACGAGGTTGGTTTTCTAATTGCCCCAAGAATTAATGCAAGCGGTAGGCTTGCTTCCGGAATGGATTCGCTACGTCTTTTATGCACTAAGAATAGCAAAAGAGCAGAAAGATTGGCAATAACTCTTAATAGTTTAAACATGGAAAGACAGGATGTAGTAGAAAGCACAATGAAAGAAATTGAAGAGAAATTAAGCGCTAGTTTAAGCAACGTCGTTGTTTTGGCTGATGAAAAATATCACGAAGGAGTAATTGGTCTTATTGCAAGCAAAATTGTGGAAAAAACTAACCGACCCGCTATTGTTCTTGCTATAAAAGGCAGTTTAGCTAAAGCTTCTGCCCGTTCAATAAAAGGGTTTAATATAATTGAGGCAATACGTGCTCATGAAGAATATATTGTTGGCGGGGGCGGGCATGAAATGGCGGCTGGTTTTTCAATTAAAACTAAAAAGATTAAGGTTTTTTCAGAAAAAATAAATGTTTATGCAGATAATATTTTGAATCCTGAAATATTAAAAAAAGAGATTAAAATAGATTGCGAATTGCCATTTAGTTATATTAATGACAAGGTTTATAATACAACAAAGTTGCTTGAACCCCACGGTGTTGGCAATCCATCTCCTTTGTTTGTAACAAAGGCAGTAGAGTTGGTAAGTCAAAATTTTGTGGGAAGGTCTTCCAAACATTTGAGATTGGTTTTAAAGAAAGACGGGTTAGTCAAAGAAGGCATTTGTTTTAATAAGGATAATAAAATTAAGAATAAGAAGGTAAATATTTGCTATCGTATTAGTCAAAACTTTTGGAATGGCAGGGAAAGTGTTGAGTTGATAGTTAAAGATATTAAATATGGAACAAAGATTTAAACATTTGATTTCGTTAGTATCAAAGTCTGTCTCCCACCCCAATCTTTCAAGAATTGAAAAAGCTTGGGAGCTTAATAAGCTCGCCCACATTGACCAAAAACGTCTTAGCGGAGAACCGTATGCTCAGCATCCGCTGGAAGTAGCTATAATTTTAGCAGGATGGAAACTGGACGAAGACTCAATAATAGCCGGGCTTCTTCATGATTCAATTGACGATGGTGGAGCTACTAAAGATGATTTGCTTAAAGAGTTTGGAGCAGAAGTTGCTCTTTTGGTAGAGGGAGTCAGCAAAGTAGCTTCTATCAGATGGAGCAAGGGCACCCAAGAGCATTTTACAGAAAATCTTAGAAAAATGGTTCTTTTTATGGCTAAAGACATACGGGTAGTCCTTATAAAAATTGCCGACAGGATTCACAACATGAGAACTTTGTGGGCTCTTGCAGATAATAAAAGAGCAAGAATTGCAAGAGAGACTTTGGAAATATATGCTCCTCTGGCTGAAAGACTTGGAATGGGAGAAGCAAGCGGCGAATTGAACGATCTTTCTTTTAAGTATTTGTACCCTCAAGAGTATGAGGAATTGGTTAAAAAAAGCAGGCCTTTTTATAAAACTGCTGCTGTTCACATACGAAAGATGCGCCATACTCTGTTAAGATATTTGTCTGAAGAAAACATTAAAGCCGTAGTACAAGGTAGGCAAAAGAGACTTTATTCATTATGGAGAAAACTTTCAAGGCCGGAAATAGATGGTGATTTTAACAAGATTCACGATATTGTAGCGTTAAGAATCCTGGTGGATACAACCCCTCAATGCTATGCCGCTTTAGGCGTAGTTCATGCCCATTTTAGACCGGTTCCTTATTTGGGGGTGAGTGACTTTATTGCACAGCCCAAACCTAATGGATACCAATCTATACATACAAAAGTTTTTGGCCCCGGCGGGCGTATAGTGGAGGTTCAAATAAGAACATATGCCATGCATGAGCAGGCTGAATATGGTGTGGCGTCTCATTGGGCTTATTCTCAGGCAAAATCACAGGGAGCAAGTGACAAATTACTGGAAGAAAAAGGAGTAAGCGTAGACAAAGAAAAGCTTGGCTGGGTTAGGCAATTGGTTGAGTGGCAAAAAGAGTTAACGGACTCAAAAGAATTTCTAGAAGCGGTTAAATTTGATGCCTTTAGTCATAGAAATTTTGTGTTTTCTCCTAAAGGAGATGTTTACGATTTGCCTGCTAATGCAACACCTGTTGATTTTGCTTTTGCAGTGCATACTGATTTGCCGGAATATATTCAATCTGCCAAAGTTAATGGAAAAATAGTGCCTTTGAACTACAAGCTTAAAAGTGGTGATATTGTGGAAATAATTAAATCTAAAAACAAAAAGCCTTTAAATCGCGATTGGCTTGCCTTTGTGGTCACCTCCGCCGCAAGACGCCAAATAAATAAACAGTTGAGGAAAGGAGGGCAACAAGGTAAAATTGGGTTCAAATGAACAGGACGCTTGTAAAAGAAACAACACAAAAAATTGGCAAGGAAGTTCTTCTGAAAGGTTGGATAGCTTCAATACGTGATCATGGTAAAATAACTTTTATTGATTTAAGAGACAAAAGCGGCTTGATTCAATGTGTTGGTCAAAACCTCCCTAAAGTCACCGCAGAAAGTGTCGTTGAAATAAAAGGTATAGTCGAAAAGCGGCCAGAGAAGCTGATTAATAAAGAACTTGCCACAGGAATAATAGAGATACAAATTATTAATTTAAAAATTTTATCGGAGGCTGAAGAATTACCCATTCCTATTGATGAACATGTTAAAGACGAAGCCGCGATACAAAAAAGGCTTGATTGGAGATGGATAGATTTGAGGAGAAACGATAATAAAAGAATTTTTGAAGTTTGGACATCTCTTGAAAAAGGGTTTAGAAAACATATTTATAATAGCGGATATATACAAGTTTACACCCCGTCTTTTATGAAATCGGCAAGCGAAAGCGGAGCACAGGTTTTTGAGGTTAATTATTTTGATGGTAAAGCTTACCTAGCACAATCTCCCCAGTTTTATAAACAGCTTGCCATGGCGGCAGGTTTTGAAAAAGTTTTTATGGTAGGACCTGTTTTCCGAGCAGAGCCAAGTTTTACGACCCGTCATATGACCGAGTTTACAGGTTGGGATTTTGAAATTTCTTTTATAGAAAGTCATCACGATATTATGGATGAAGAAGAAAAAATGATTGTTTCCGGATTCAAACAAGTCAATAAAGATTTGGGTATTAATTTAGAAATTCCGAAAACGCCATTTCCCAGAGTGCCGTTTACGAAGGCAAAGGAGATGCTTAAAAAAGCAGGAATTAATTCTGAAAACGAATTTGATGTTAGTCCAGAAGAAGAACGAGAGCTATCCAAAATTATCAAAAATGAAAAAAATCACAACTTTGTTTTTATTATTGATTGGCCCTATCAAAAAAGAGCCTTTTACCATATGAGATTGGAAGAGGACCACAAATTAACCAAAGGATTTGACTTGCTTTATAAAGGTCTTGAAGTAACAACAGGCGCTCAAAGAGAGCATAGGGTTG
>Ga0129299_1002651_pt1 | contig 11830 bp, 8 predicted proteins | sample ConPoolayeCmetaG_FD_94477 | JGI IMG/M metagenome (GOLD analysis project Ga0129299, IMG submission 94477) | Hot spring microbial mat communities from California, USA to study Microbial Dark Matter (Phase II) - Cone Pool mat layer C metaG ... | reverse complement strand
TGCCCACCGCGAAGCTCGCCGCGGAGGATGCGGACCCCAGGGGGTGCCTCGATGCCGATTCGGACCGAGCCCCGTTTTACGCACAACACCCGAATGGCGATCTCCTGCCCGACCTGAATGGCTTCATCTGTCTTCCTGCTGAGCACTAACATCGCATTTCCCTCCTTGGATACGCTGTGCCATACACCCGGGATCGGACGAAATCCTTCTCGGCGGAAAACCCCGGGAAACCATGAGACGAGGAGACTTGGAACAACCGGGCAACCTGAATTCGGCAAACTCGCAGGAGTCTGCTCAAAGGTCGCTTTGTGCAGACGTCGTGCCAAACCAGAAGGAATGGCAGCCCAAAGCGGTAAGTCACTTCGTGGAAAGCGGTTACAAGCAAGCGTTCAGGAACGGGCTAACGCCAGCCAACGTAGAGACTTCCAATCGGCTTCAAACCTGCCCCTTAGGTTCAGCCGGCCCGCAAGGGCACAAGCGTCTTTTCCGCCCGAAACCGGCCGGAAAAAAGGTAGTCCCCGGCCTGCGAACGGTTACCCGGGGTGAAGACAACTCGGAACCAGTCGCCGACCCATTGACGAGCCAGTACATCCCGTCCTTGGCGATTCCTCATCACGGAAAAGTCGGCGGCCGTATAAAACAGAACTCGCCGGCGGTCGCGCCGGCCACCGGTTAGCTTTCTTGAGAAAAGCGGCGCTGTTGTTTCTTTTTGGCAAGGGCCGCTTTGTCCGCTAGTCGACGCCTGACCGAAGCGTGCGTAGGCTTGGTTGGCCTTCTTTGGGGACGGGGCTTCGCCGCGTCCGCTACCATGCGACGAAGCTTCTCCAGACAGTCGGCCCTGTTCAGTGCCAGTTGCCGGTACCGCTGGCTTGTGATGATCAACTCACCGGCCGACGTAATGGATTTCCGGTGCGCGTTCAGCAGCCTTTGGCGAACTTCGTCGGGCAGGTTCGGACTTGCCGCTATTTTCCAACGAAGTGTCGCCTTCGTGCTAACCTTGTTGACGTTTTGCCCCCCTGGCCCGGAGCTCCGCGCAAAGGTAAAACGCAACTCGCGCAAAGGGATCCGGATTCGGGAACCGACAATCAACATGGCTGGGAAAGCTGGGCAGAATAGGCCAAACCCGCAGCGCGGAAACCGACGTCCCGCCCTCTCAGGGCGCCATAAGTTGATCAAACGCCTCTTTAGAGTGCATCAGTAAGGCCCGGTAGTCTTCGTGCTCCATTTCCTCGCCCAGCAGCTCTACGTCGTAGTAGCCTGCGTAACCAGCGGCTTGAAAGGCAGTTGCGATTTCCTTAAGCGGGATAACGCCTTCGCCGAGCCGGCAGCGGTTCTGTTCGCCGCAGGGGGGACGGCGGGCGTCTCCAAGTTGCACAAGCGCGGTCTTGGGCACCAATTGGGCGATTCTCGCAGCGATGTTCTCGATTTGCCCCAGGTGATAGGTGTCGAAGACCATTTTGGCCTGGGGACAGTCAACAGCCTCCAACAGCTCAAGCGTATCGTCAACCGAGGTCAGAAAGGTAAACTCCGCTGCGCAGCCTGGATGCATGGGTTCTACAGCCAACCAGACTCCCAGTTCAGCGGCCTGGGGTGCCAGTTCAAGCAAGGCGTCTTTGATCAAGCGACGGGCGTGGTTAAAGGTATGTCCGGCTCGGCTGCCAGTGTAGACCACCAAACTGGGGGCTCCAAGACGGGCCGCTGATTTCAGGGCCTCGGTGGCGTCCTCGACAGCAGCGCGGAAGGAGCGTCCGTCACTGCCCGTAAAGCCGCCTGCCCAAAAAAGGTGAGAGACCCTCAAACCCGTTTCTGCCAACAGCTCCACCGCGCGCGATTCCCCGCAATCAGCCAGTTTTTGCCGCCAAACGCCGATCGCGGGGATGCCGGCAGCCGCGTAATTGGCCACATCCTGCTCGAACGTCCAGCGGAAAGTCGTGGTCTCGTTGACGGATAACAAAGCCATTGGCGTTTGCTCCCCGAAGCACACCCCCAATCGCTTGGGCCGATGCTGTCTGCCGGCCTGTAGTATGGGGGATTCGCGGCCAAGTGTAAACCCGCACCATACAATACTAGGAGCTTGGAAACCCCGTTGGAATCCAATACCCTAAAGCTTGTGGCCACCGGCTGGCAGCAGCCTATAGTTCACGGTGGGGGACGCGGTGGGCGAGACGGCCAAAGGGCGGCGACACCGCGGGGGCGTTCAGAGGTTTACGTTCCCCTCACGGGTGGGATATGAGCGAGAAGACACTTGCCTCTACCGGTGCAAAACCTCGCAGCTTGGGAGACGTTTTGCAGGAGTTCGCCCAGCACCGGCGCATGATGCAGGAGGAGCTGGGCAAGGTCATCGTGGGCCAGACCGAAGTGATCGAGCAGCTTTTTGCGGCAATTTTCACCCGGGGTCATTGTCTTCTCCTGGGTGTGCCGGGACTGGCCAAGACCTTGATGGTCAGCACGCTGGCACGCATCCTGGACATCCAGTTCAAACGAATCCAGTTCACGCCCGACCTCATGCCTTCCGACATCACGGGCACCAACGTGTTGGAAGAAGACGAGCACGGGCGGCGGGATTTTCGTTTTGTGCCGGGCCCGATCTTCGCCAATATCGTGCTGGCCGATGAGATCAACCGTACCCCACCCAAGACCCAAGCCGCCTTGCTCCAGGCGATGCAAGAACGGGAGGTGACGGTCGGGCAGACCACTTATCCTTTGCCCGATCCGTTCTTTACCATCGCCACGCAGAACCCGATCGAGCAGGAAGGCACCTATCCGCTTCCCGAAGCCCAGTTGGACCGCTTCATGTTCAATATCAAGGTAGATTATCCCACTCCAGAGGAAGAAGAGCGGATCCTGGCTGTGACCACGCGGAGCGAGAAGGTGGAGGTGCGCAAGGTATTATCGGGCAAGGCGATCCTGAACTTGCAGAAGCTAGTAAGCTCGGTCGCGGTCAGCCAATACATCGTCCAGTACGTGGCCCGACTGGTCCGCGCCACGCGCCCCAAGGACCCTTCGGCGCCACCCTTCGTGCGAGAGCTGGTGGACTGGGGAGCCGGCCCTAGGGCCGGGCAGTTCTTGATTCAAGGGGGGAAGGCCCTGGCCGCCATGGATGGGCGGTTCTCCGTGGCCATCGAAGACGTACAGAAGATCGCCGTGCCCGTGCTCCGCCACCGCATCAGTACCAATTTCCAGGCCCAGGCCGAGGGCATCAGCAACGACGACCTCATCCAGCGCCTGGTGCGCGAAACACCGCCGCCGTTGATTCCGAAGTTCGAGAGCTAGGCACTGGGGTCGGCAATGGGAGCTGCGCAGTTTGAGACGAAGGTCGTCCAGGAGCCACACATGCCGTAGCGTGACGGTCATCGTCTGGTTCGCAGTCCGGGAGCAACTCAACCGTCAGCCAGGGTGTCGCTGAAGCGCCAGTTGCTGATTTCCAATCCGCTGCCATGTCCACCGTCGAGCGTTACCTGAAGCCCGAGGTCATCCGCCAGATCAAGCGGCTGGACTTGCGCGCCCAATTCATTGTCAAGGGGTTTTTGCACGGTTTGCACGCCAGCCCGTTCCACGGCTTCTCTGTCGAATTCAGCGAGCACCGCAAGTACACTCCCGGCGACGACCCAAAGGACATCGACTGGCTGGTCTATGCCAAGACGGACAAGTACTACGTCAAGAAGTTCGAGGCGGAGACGAACATAACGGGCTATCTGGTGATGGACCTGAGCCGGTCGATGGGCTACACGTACCGCCAGGAGCTCACGAAGTTCGACTATTGCATTTGCCTGGCCGCGGCGCTAGCGTACCTGATGATCAGCCAGCAGGACCCGGTCGGGCTGTTGGGGTTCGACGAGAAGGTGCGCCGCAGCCTGGCGCCGAAATCCAAGCGGAGCCACCTCGGAGATCTGCTATCGATGCTGGCCAACTTGCGGCCGGCCGGGAAGACCGACGTGGCCCAAAGCCTCGGCCAGATCGCCGCCATGCTCCGCCGCGCAAGTCTGGTGATGGTCTTTTCCGACCTGCTGGTCGAACCGGAGCCGGTGTTCCAGGCGCTGCACCGGCTGCGCCATCGCGGGCATGACGTGATCGTGTTCCATGTGCTGGACGAGGCCGAGGTGCGTTTTCCGTTCGACGGCCTGGTGGAACTGGAGGAGCCGGAGACCAGCGCGCGGCTCCAGGTAGACGCGGCCCACTTCCGCCGGGATTACCTGGCCGAGGTGGAGGCGTTCCGCGAGGCCTATCGCCGGGAGTGCTTCCAGTCACGTGTGGATTACGTGGCGTTAGACACGAGCATGCGGTTTGACCGGGCCTTGACCGAGTATCTGATGGGGCGAAAAGCCCGTTTCTGATCCGGAAACCTTCGGTCCTCTGATGACCTTTGTCAACGCCTCACTGCTGGCCGGAACGGCGCTGGTTGTGCTGCCGATCGTGCTGCACTTGGTGATGCGCCGCAAGCCCCGGCTGATCGAGTTTCCCGCGCTGCGCTTCGTCCACAAACGCCACCAGAGCAACCGGCGCCGGCTGCGTTTGCAGCATTTGCTGCTTTTGGCGCTGCGCGTGGGGGCCATTGCGCTTTTGGCGCTGGCCCTGGCGCGCCCCAGCATCAGGCTTTCCGGCGCGCTGGGCAGCCAGGAGGCGCCGGTGGCGGCTGTGCTGGCTTTCGATACGTCCATGCGCATGCAGTACCGGCACCAGAACCGCACGCGGCTGGAGGCCGCGCAGGAGATCGGCCTGTGGCTATTGGCCCAGCTCCCCCAGGAGAGCCAGGTAGCCGTGCTCGACAGCCGGTTGGTCTCCGGCGCGTTTCAGGCGGATCGCGGGGCCGCCAAGCACCGGATCGAGCGACTGGAAACCGTAGCCAACAGCCAGCCGATGACAGCCGTGGTGGCCGAGGGCCTGCGCCTGCTGGCCCAAAGCGAGCTGGCACGCAAAGAGATCTATGTGTTCAGCGACATGGCCCAGGTCGCCTGGCCTGCGCATGCTGCGCCCATGCAGGAGCGGGCGAGCGCGGTGCCCGGCGCGGGGGTGTACGTGATCGACGTGGGCACCGGTGAACACGTCAACTACGCTTTGGGCGACCTGCGGCTGTCCTCGCAAGTCATCTCCCAGCGCAGTCCGCTGCGCATTGAAACCACGTTGACTCATCGCGGGCCGGGCGGGCAGCGGACCATGGAGCTGTACCTGCTGGACCGCAACAGGCAGCCCCTGAAGCGAAACGAGAAGAGCGTGAAGGTGGAGTCGGGCCAGTCCGAGCCGATCGAGTTCGGCGTGGAGGGCCTGGCACTGGGTACGCACCAGGGGTACGTGCAGATCGCGGGCGAGGACTCCTTGGCCTGCGACGACCGGCGGTACTTCACGGTCGAGGTGCGGCCTGCCTGGCGGGTCTTGATTGCGGCCCCCAGCCCGGCCGACACTCACGCACTCTTTCTCAGCCAAGCCCTGGCCCCAACCGAGTTTCGCCGCGCAGGCCGGGCGCGATTCGACTGCGAGGTGATCCCCCTGGAAAAACTGGGCGAGCATCGCCTGGAAGGCTATGCGGCCGTGTTCGTGCTCGACCCGGCCCCGCTGGGTCCTGCTGTTTGGAAGAAACTGGCGGATTTTGCCTCGGATGGGCAAGGGGTGGGGCTTTTCTTGGGGCGGCGCGCCGAGAGCATCGATTCCTTCAACGAGCTGGCCGCCCAGACCCTCTTGCCCGGAAAACTCCTCATCCAGGCCCGACGTCCCGACGGCGATCTGGCTTTGTCGCCACGCGACTATCAGCATCCGATTCTGTCGCCCTTGCGCAGCCAGGCCGGCTTGATCCCGTGGGATGACTTCCCGGTGTTCCGCTATTGGCATTTGGACTCGTTGGCACCAGGCGTACACGTGGTGGTGCCGTTTACCGACGGCCGGCCTGCGATTCTGGAACGACCGCTGGGCCGCGGCAGGGTGCTCACGATGACCACCCCCATCTCCGACTTGCCCAGCCAGGAACCCTGGAATCTCTTGCCCGTCGGCGACCCCGGGCCGTTTGTCATTCTGGCCAACCAGATGGCCTCGTACCTGGTGGGCGCCAGCGACGAGCAGTTGAACTATTTCGCCGGCCAGACGGCCGTGCTCGCCTTGAGACCGAACCAGCCGTTCCGCTCCTATCTGCTGACCGGCCCGGACAATACGGAGTTGCGCCTGACCCCCGACGCCAGACAGAACGTCCTGGTGGTGACCTCCACGGATCGGCCTGGCAATTATCGGGTGCAAGCCGGCGGCGCAGGCGGCGTCGACCGCGGGTTCAGCGTCAACCTGGCTGCTGCGCAGACCCAGTTGGATCGCATCACGGACGAGCAACTGGTCAAGCTTTTCGGCCAACTCCCATGCCGCATTGCGCGTAGTCGTGAGCAGATTGACCGGGACGTGAGCGCCGGCCGCGTTGGCCGGGAGTTGTTTCCCCTGTTGATCGGTATGGTAGTCGTGGTGTTGGCGCTAGAGCACGTGGTGGCCAACCGGTTTTACCGGCCATGATGCGGCCGAGATCAGCGCGGATGCGTTGGGCCTGAAAGCGAATTCGGCGTTGGCTTTCCATGACCAGTATTCGCCTTTCCTTCTATCCGCTCGGAGACAGCTACCTGCTGGTGGGGGTGGCGGCGCTGGTTTTGTTGGGGCTTTTGGCCTTGGGCCCGCCGCGCGCCAAGCTGAGTGCCGGTCGGCGCTGGGTGTTGTCATTCATTCGGCTGCTGGTGGTGGCGGCAATAGTCTTGGCGATGCTCAGGCCCACTCTGCTGTACACCCAATCCAAGAAGCAGGCCGCCACGCTCATCTTGCTGGCCGATCGGTCGCGGAGCATGTCGGTACCTGATGAGGAGGGCAAGAGCCGTTTCGAGGCTTTGCGGCACGCGCTGGACGACGCGCGCGTGGCACTGCGCAATCTCGCCCGCGATTTCGAGGTCAAGGCGTACACTTTCGATGCTCGCGTCCACCCGGCGGAAATCGTCGGCGGCCAGGTCCGCATCGGGGACACTCCCGACGGCTCCCAAACCGCTATCGGCGCTGCCCTGGAGGACGTGCTGCGCGAGCAAGCGGGCAAGCGGCTCTTGGGGGTGATTATTCTCAGCGACGGGGCGCAAAGGGCATATCCCCCCCGCGATACCCTTCCCCAAACCGCGGCCAACCGCCTGAAACAACTGGGCTATCCGCTGTACGCATTTCGCTTCGGTCAGGCCCGCGGCCTCGGCCAGGTCCAAGACGTTGCCGTCAAGGAAATGGTGGCCTCAGACCGGGTGTTCGTCAAGAACGAGCTGACCGTGGCGGGGCGGATCCGTGTTGATGGGTACGTGAATCGGGAGATTCCCGTCCGACTGCTTTTTGAAACCTCACCCGACAAAATGGAGCCCGTCGCCCAACAACTCCTCCGCGCCAGCGCCGACGGCGAACTCCTCCAGGTCAAGTTCCACTTCATCCCACAACTGCCCGGCGAGTTCAAAATCACCCTGGAAGCCGCGGAACAGCCGGGCGAACTCGTGACCACTAACAACCGGATGACCACGTTTGTCAACGTGCTGACGGGTGGGTTGAAGGTATTGTACCTGGAAGGCGCGCTGCGGGTGGAGCAGCGCTTCTTGCGGCGTTCGCTGGACGCGTCGCAGGATATCCGCGTCGACTTCTTCCGGCTCGACCCAAAGCAGCCCGAAAAGACCAGACCGCCCGACCTCGCCGACCAGTTCAAACCCGGCAAATACGACGTCTATATCATCGGCGACCTGGACTCTACCGCTTTTCAGGAAAAGGAGCTGAGGCAGTTGGCTGAGACGGTGTCGCGCGGGGCGGGGCTACTGATGCTGGGGGGGTTTCACAGTTTTGGTCCGGGCGGCTACGCCAAGACCCCCTTGGCCGACGTCCTGCCGGTGAGAATGAGCCAGCTAGAGCGCCAGCCGCTAGGGGAGCCAATCGCCACGGACCTGCACTTGCGCGGCCCGCTCGCCATGAAGCCGACTGACCTGGCCCTGGCCCAGTCTCACAGCGTCGTCATGCTGGCGCCGGATCGCAAGGAGACCGTCCGCCTCTGGAGCCGCCTGCCCCCGCTGGACGGAGCCAATCGGTTTCGGGAACTCAAGCCCGCTGCGCTCGTTCTGGCCGAATCCGGTAGCAGCCAGCCGCTGTTGGCAGTCCTGTCGCTGGGCGCAGGCCGTACCATGGCCTTTGCCGGCGATTCCACCTGGCGGTGGTGCATGCACGGGTTCGGCGAAGCACACAAGCGCTTCTGGCGCCAAGTCGTCCTCTGGTTGGCTCGAAAGGACGAATCCCAGGAAGGCAACGTCTGGGTCAAACTGTCCGAGCGACGCCTGTCACCGAATCAACGTGTGGAGTTCACGGCCGGGGCTAATCTGGCCACCGGCGAGCCGGTCAAGGACGCTGCGTTTCAAGGCGAGGCCCTGCTGCCGGATGGCTCGCGCCGCTCCCTGGCCCTGGTAAAGGCCGGCGAACAGGCTACCGGATCGTTCCACGACACGCGAACGCCGGGCGACTACGCGATCCAAGTAAGCGCCAATGAAAGCGGGAAGCCGCTGGGCACCTCGCGCGCCCGGTTCGTCGTCGTAGAAGAGGACCTGGAGTTGGACAACGCCTCTGCCGATGCCACACTGCTGGATAGCCTGGCCGCGATGACCGGCGGCAAATCGCTGGCCCCGGAAGAACTACCCAAACTCATCGAACGTATGACCCAACAGACGGAGCATCTGGTCGTACAGACGGAAACGAAAGAGACGTTCTGGGACAGTTGGCCCTTCTTTCTTGCGGTGGTGGGGCTGTTAGGGATCGAGTGGTACCTGCGCAAGCGGTGGTCGCTCGTCTGATACCCGCTAGTCAAGAAACCCCACTAGTTCCTGGCTTCGGCTGGGCTGTTGGAGCTTGCGCACGGCCTTGGCCTCGATTTGGCGGATCCGCTCGCGGGTGACCTTGAAGATGTGGCCCACTTCTTCCAAAGTGTAACTATACCCGTCGCCCAGCCCATAGCGCAATTTGATGATCTCCCGCTCCCGATAGCTGAGGGTCTTCAGCACCTTGTTGATCCGCCTACGGAGCATTTCGTGAGCTGCGCCGGTGGCCGGGTTCTCAGCCGAGCTGTCCGGGAGGAGGTCGCCGAAGTGGCTGTCCTCGCTGTTGCCGACGGGACGATCCAGGCTGATAGGGTAGCGGCTCATAGCCAGCACGCGTCGGGCCTCGTCCACGGCCGTTTGGCTCGCCCTGGCAGTCTCCTCGATCGTAGGCTCGCGCCCCAACTCCTGGATCAGCTTGCGCGAGACATTCCGCACCCGAGACATGGTCTCGACCATATGTACGGGTATCCGAATCGTACGGCTTTGATCGGCCACGGCCCGCGTGATTGCCTGGCGGATCCACCAGGTGGCATAGGTGCAGAACTTGAAGCCTCGGCGGTACTCGAACTTGTCGACCGCCCGCATCAAGCCCGCGTTACCCTCCTGAATCAAGTCCAAAAAGCTCAAGCCCCGGTTGCGGTACTTCTTTGCAATAGACACGACCAGACGGAGGTTCCCTTCTGACAGGCCCCGTTTGGCCTCCTGGTAAAGTGCGTAGATTTCCTTTAGCCGCCGGACGCGGTTTCGCAAGCTGGTGGGGGTTTCCTGGGTGGCGCGCAGGATGTTGCGGAACTCGATGAGGCAGGGCTCGCGCTCCTTGGCGGGACGGTTGGAACGACGGTGCTCTTCGATCCGGGCCTTCAGTTCGTCGACCCGGCGGCTGAAGTCCTCCAGCATCTTGATCATCGGCTCCAGTCGCTGGGTGCGCAAGCCCAGTTCTTCCACTAGGCGGACGGCTCGCTTCCGCACCCGCCCCAGGCGCCGCCAAGCCCGACGCCGCTCCGCCATAGGCCGTGAACGGCTGGTCGCCACGTTGTAGTCGCGCCGATTGCGCTTAAGCAGTACGGTTAGCGTCTTGAGGTTCTGCGGCAGCCGGCCCAAAATCTGCTCTTTCTCGAGCCGGTCCGTGACCGATACCTGAACCGTCCGGTCGAACGGCAGCTCCCCCTCGTGGACGCTTCGCAAGACGCGCACGGCCCGCTGCATCACGAAATCGCACTCCAAAACCGTGCGCCGAAACTTCGCCCGCGTAAGCTCAATCTGCTTGGCCAGGGCAATCTCCTGCTGGCGCGTCAAAAGCGGAATCTCGCCCATCTGCGTCAAGTACATCCGCACCGGGTCGTCCGACCAGGATTCTGCCGCTTCTGCGCCGAGCAAGCTGTCGACGTTATCATCCAGGTCGGGCTCGATGTTCAGGTCGTCGTCGGCAGCAGCAGCCGGCTCACCCAATTCAGGGTCGAACTCCAGCTCGTCCTCGGTCTTCTCCACCAGCTCCAGTTCGTCTTCCGGACGTGGCGTAGGTTCGTCCTCGAACTCGTCCAGCAAGGCATCAGCGTCAAACAATGGACCGCTCCTCACTTGTTTCCCATCTACCAGGGTCCCGCGCGCGACCCGCGGCCACGACACGCTACCCAAGTCTACCACTGAATCCCATCAACGACGTTTTCGGACACCTTTTGGCAAGGATGTCGGTTGGCACAGAAAAGAACGAGTGAATCTGGCAGGCCAGCCGGCTGCGCGCACCGGAAGCATCGGATCACTTGAGGGAGTCCCCAAGCACGATAAAGCGCAGCGGCGCAATTAGTGCGCAAGTCCCCGATCGTGAAACTCACAAGAGACCTTGGCACCCCAAGAGAATGTCGGCGCAAAATGGACTTTTGGACGCGGGGGCCGCTCGGGCAATCGGGGCGGGACAAATCGACTTTTTCACCCGCCGCGCCTCTTTTTGCCGAGGCTGGGCGTTCGAGGGCCGGGCATTTAATTCTAACCGTAAACTTGCAATCGTCCAGTGGCCAGACCCCCTTTTTCTGCGCCAAGCTTATACTCCGCGCGGGCCAAAGTGAGGCGTTTTTTCCCGAAAACGGCCCGTTCTTGTTCGCGCACAGGCTGACGCAGCCATTGCTCCGCCCAGCCATGGCAAAATACATAGATTGGGCAGTCTGGGAAACCTTTCGCCGTGGCTTTCTTCCGCACCTTGTCGAATGCTTACCAGCCACCTGGTCCCAGCCGCCCGGCCACTCATAAAACGCAGACCTCGGCAAAAAACGTCCGGTTGCGTACACTGAGAAGAAGTGGTCTCGCGCGCGGGATTGATGGACATTTGGAGAGCTGCTGTGAGCGCCAAGTATCTGCTGCGTTGTACGTGTGGCTTGGAAGTCTCAGTCGAGGCCGTCCAGGCGGGTCAGAAGGTCACGTGTGTGTGCGGCAGACAGCTTGACGTGCCCACAATGCGACAGATGGCCGAACTCGACCCGGCCACACCGGACATCCCGGACCGCTCTTCCAAGCAGATCACATGGGGATTACCCCACGCCCTGGCATTACTCGGGACTCTGCTTATTGTGCTGGCTATCGCCGGGGTCGTGTATCTGTTGATCAACCGGCCCAAGCCCGCTCGCCTTGAACAATTGACTTTCGGCCAGACCTGGCAAATGTGGGAAGAACTCCGCCGGGGGGTCAATCGCGGACCTTTTCCGGACCAGGAAAGATACAGCCGGGCTGTCCGCTCGATGTACGTTAGAGTGGGTGGGGCCTTGCTGGTGGGGATACTGGGGATCGCTTTCATCGCCGGAGCCCTGCTGTTCCGTCGAAATGCCCTGCATTCGCCCAGCACGAGCACCATCACGTCTTCCCTACATCCGTCTTCTATGCAACAAGCAACAAACCAGAGCGAGCCATGAAAGCCGCATTCATTGAGCGCACCGGGCCGCCGGAGGTAATTCAATATGCCGACCTGCCGACGCCAGCGCCTACCGCCAGCCAAGTGCTTATCAAGG
>Ga0129299_1002649_pt1 | contig 11833 bp, 10 predicted proteins | sample ConPoolayeCmetaG_FD_94477 | JGI IMG/M metagenome (GOLD analysis project Ga0129299, IMG submission 94477) | Hot spring microbial mat communities from California, USA to study Microbial Dark Matter (Phase II) - Cone Pool mat layer C metaG ... | reverse complement strand
GGGCTGGGGTGGGGGCGGTGCCTCCATCCGACGCAGAAACGGTCACACGCCCTCGCCAAGCCACGGCGGTCCTGCGGCTCTCGCGTGGTCGCAGCGGCCTGTGCTATGCTCGGCACGATGCGCAGGCGCCATCCCAATCGCTTCGACCTGGAACGTCTCCGCCGCGGGCTTGGGTCGGTCCCGCTCTTCTGGTATCCGTGCCTTTGTTCCACCAACGACCAGGCCGCCCGGCTGCGACAGCGAGCACAGCTTTTCGCCCCGGCCGTTGTTCTGGGCGGGCGTCAGACGGCCGGGCGCGGACGCGGGCGCAATACCTGGTGGTCGGCCCCCGGTTGTCTGACCGTTACGTTCGTGCTGCCGGTGGAAGAGCGTCTGGGCGTGCATCAACTGCCCCTGGTCGCCGGACTGGCCACGCGACAGGCGGCCGCCGAGCTGGCCGCCGAGCCGCGTATCGCCCTGAAGTGGCCCAACGACGTGGTCTACGCCCGGGGCAAGCTGGCCGGCGTGTTGTGCGAGCGGATTGGCGGCGTGGACCTTGTGGGCATCGGGCTGAACGTCAATCTCGAACCACAGGACGCTCCGCCGGCGCTGCGGCGGCGACTGACCTCGCTGAGTCAGATCGCCGGCGGCGAGCTTGACCTGACCGACGCGCTGCTGGCCCTCTGGAGACACCTTGGCCAGACCATGTTGCGGCGGCGCGGTTATCCGTTTGCGGCCATTCTGCGCGAGTACGAGCGGCACCATGTGCTGAACGGGCGGCACATTCGGGTGGCCATCGACCAGCGGCATTTCGTGGAAGGGGTCTGCCGCGGCATCGACGGAGAGGGGCGGCTGCTGGTCGTCAGTGCCGGCAGCGTGAGGCGGATCGTGACCGGCAGCGTCGTGGAGGATGGCGGCAGCGGCGGGGACTGTGGGGATTGCCTCTGACATCGGCGCGGCGTAGGCTAGCGTCATGCCCCTGCGGATTCTGTGCCTCGGCGACATAGTGGGCCGGCCCGGCCGTCAGATCGTGCACCAGAAGCTGCCGGCGCTGGTGCGCGAGAGGCAGATCGATCTGGTGATCGCCAACGCCGAGAACATCGCCGGGGGCAGCGGCATCACGCCCAATCTGTTCAACAAAGTGCGCTCGTACGGAGTGGACGTGGTGACGCTGGGCGATCACGCCTACCGCCGCGCCGACATCGTACCCACCCTTCAGGCCAGCGAGCGAATCGTGCGCCCGGCCAATCTGGCCCACGGGGCCGCCGGACGGCGCTATACGGTGGTGACGACCAATGGCGGCGTGCCGGTGGCCGTCTTCAGCCTGCTGGGGCGCATCTACATGAACCTGCCGGCCGACGATCCGTTCGCCGCGGCGTGCTGGGTGCTGGGGGACCTTCCACCGTCGGTCCGCTGTCGCGTGTGCGACATGCACGCCGAGGCCAGCAGCGAGAAAGTGGCGATGGGCCACTGGCTGGACGGGCGCTGTTCGATCATCTTCGGCACGCACACGCACGTGCCGACGGCCGATGCCCGCGTGTTGCCGGGCGGCAGCGCGTTCATCAGCGACGTGGGGATGTGCGGCCCGTACGATTCGGTGCTGGGGCGGCGCAAGGACCGGGTGCTGAAGTACATGACGACGGGGATGCCGGTCCCCTTTGAGGTCGCCACCGGCGACGTGCGGCTCTGCGGGCTGCTGGCGGAGATCGACCCGGAAACCGGCCGGGCGCACAGCGCCGAGCGGATCGAGGTGTGCGGTCCCAACGTCGAGCAGGCCTACGACGCGGACGATGCCCGCAATCAGCACGGCGAGTGAGGTGCTCATGACCGGAAGCGAAATCGAATCCAAGCTCGCGAGCCTGGGACAGTTTCTCGAGCGCCACCGCTACGAGGCGGCGCTGCTGTCTCATCCGGCCAATTTCGCCTGGATCACGGCCGGCCGCGACAACGCGGCGGCGGATCCGGCCGAGCACATTCCGGCGGCGATCCTGGCGACGCGCTCGCAGCGCATCTGTCTGGCGAGTTCGGCCGAGGCGCAGCGCATGGAGGCCGAGGAGCTGGCGGGCACGGGGATACCGGTGGTGAGCTATCCGTGGCACGATCGGGCGGCGGCGCAGAAGGCGGTGGGGGAGGTGCTCGGATCGCGGCGCGTGGCCTGCGACGCGGATCTGCTGGGTCTGGGTCTGCCGTTGCTGCCGCCCACTCTGGCGGAGCTGCGCTGGAGCCTGGGGGAGGGCGAGCTGGCCCGCTATCGCGAGGGCGGACGGCGCATGACGGCGGCCGTGCAGGAGGCGTGTCTGCAGATCAAGTCGCAGATGAGCGAGCACGAGATTGCCGCGGCGCTGTCGTTTGCGCTTCACCGCCAGGGCCTGTCGCCGCGCACGTGCCTGGTGGCCGGCGAGGAGCGTCTGGAGCGATGCCGCCACGCGCCGCCGACGGAGCGCAAGGTGCAGCGGCTGGCGGTAATCGCCGTCAGCGCGCGGTATCGGGGGCTGATCTGCGCCATGTCGCGGGTGATCTGTTTCGGGCGCCCCTCCGACGAGCTGCACAAGCGACAGCAGGCGGTGTGCAACCTGGAGACGACGCTGATCGTCTCCAGCAGGCCCGGGCGACGGATGTCGGAGCTGTTCGCCCTGCTGGAAAAGGCGTACAGCGAGAACGGTGCGGCGGAGCAGTGGAGGCTGCTGGAGCAGGGCGGCTCGGCGGGCTACCAGCGCTGCGAGTTGACGGTCACGCCCGAGGGCACGGCGACGGTGCGCGAGGGGCAGGCGTTTGCCTGGCACCCGTCGGTCGGCGGGCTGCGCAGCGAGGATACGTTCGTGGTCACGCCGCGCGGCCCTGAGATGATCACGCAGATCAGCGGCGACTGGCCGAAGCTGATCGGATACGGCGCGGGCCAGAGCCTGCCGCGTCCGGATATGCTGGTGCTGTGAGCGGGGCGCGGATGCTATAATGACGATGGGCGCGTCGTGGAGCGAAGCGCGCCGGGAGTGTTGACCATGTCAGAGAAGCAGGAGCAGGCTGGACAGGGTGATTCGGGCCAGACGGCTGTGCAGACCAAGCCGGCGCGCAAGCGTCGGCGCAAGCCGCGGCAGAAGCCGCCGGCGCCGCTGCCGCCGTGGAAGGTGCTGCTGCACAACGACGACGTGAACAGCTTTCAGTACGTGCTGGCCACCATTGTGGAGCTGACGCCGCTGAAGCCGGAGGACGCCTTCCGGCGCATGATGGAGGCGCACGAGACGGGCGTGTCGCTGCTGCTGACCACGCACAAGGAACGGGCCGAGCTGTACAGGGACCAGTTCCAGTCCAAGGGGCTGACGGTGACCATCGAGCCGGCCGAGTAGCTCACACAAAGCGGCACTGTCTGGCCAGGGCCTCGCGCAGCAGGCGCATGTAGGCGCGGGCGGGCACCTCGATGCAGCCGAAGCGGCGCAGGTGCTGTGTGCTGGCCTGGGTGTCCAGCAGCAGGTAGCCTCGCTCGCGGAGGCGCTGCACGAGATGAACCAGGGCCACCTTGCTGGCGTCGCGGCGCAGGTGGAACATGCTCTCGCCGAAGAACGCGCCCCCGATGGAAACACCGTAAAGCCCGCCCACGAGCTGCCCATCCTGCCAGGTCTCCACGCTGTGGGCGAAGCCCAGCTCGTGCAGGCGCACATAGGCGCTGATGAGGCGCGGCGTGATCCACGTGTGGCCGGCGCGGCACTGCATGCAGGCCCGCATGGTGGCGGCGAAGTCGGCATCGATGCGCAGCTCGTAGGGAAACGAGCGGCTGCGCATGAACTGGGCGAGGGAGCGGGGGATGTGAAAGCGGTCCAGAGGGATGATGCCGCGGGGGTCGGCGGTGTACCAGCGGATCTGGCCGTCGGGGTCCGCCATGGGGAACACGCCCCGGCAGTAAGCGCTGAGCAGAGTCTCCGGATCGAGAGTTCCCACGCCTCGCATGCCATCAAGCATAGCGGGGCGGGAGGATTTCGTCAGGAGTCCGTGGTCAGTTGTCCGTTGTCGGGTCAGTGGTCCGTTGGTTAGTTGTGTCGAACGCCAAGGCCAATCTCACCTTCGTGGCTCCGTGCCCTTGTGCCTTCGACATTGGTGATTCGTCATTTTTCGGGGCTTCTGGTTTCAGGCTTCGCCATTCCCCACTGAATCCTGAACCCTGAACCCCGAACCCTGAACCCTTCTCCCACCGCTTCCGGCCGCGGCGCCGCCGGACTATGCTTATGCCATGCGACGCACGCGAAGCTTTACCGCATTGATTGTGGCGCTGCTGGCGCCGGGGCTGGTGGCCGTGGCCGCAGAGCCGGCGGGGCCGCAGACTCCGCCGACGGCTCCGCGGATTCCAAAAGTGGCGGTTCCGCCCGGCGGCGCGATTCCCGATCCGGCGCCGTCCCGCCAGCCGATCCCGCGGGCCTCGCTGGAGCAGATGTACCGCTTCGACCTGGCCGACATGTACCGGCCGGAGCTGATGGACCGCATCCTCGATGCCCACCGCACGCTGGAGGCGTACTTCGCGGCCGGCAGTGCCGAGCAGCGCGCCGAAGCCGTCGAGGCCCTCAGGAAGACCGGGCTTGACCCGAACCTGCTGGGCCGTCTGTGCCGCATCCGGCTCAACTGGCCCGAGCTGGCGCCGGGGGTCTACTACGTGAACGAGCGAATGGGTCCGCATCCGGTGATGTACTTTCTCGGTGTCCCCCAGGGCTACGACCGCAGCCGCCCCTGGCCGCTGGTCATCGCCCTGCCGGGGATTCATCCCTTCGTGACCCAGCCGCCGCCCAGCGCCGATGAGGTCGTCAGGATCTACACGACGTGGATTCAGAACGACCTGCGGGCGCATCCGGACGCGCTGGTGCTGATGCCGCTGATCAACCTCAGCGAGCTGTGGGGGCCGAGCCTGGCGGGGATGAACGCCGCGATACAGCCGCTGCTGCACGTGGCGGGGCGCGTGAACGTGGACCCGCGCATGGTTTACATGCTGGGCCACGCGATGTGCGCGCACGCGACGTGGAGTCTGGCGCTGCACTACCCGACGTACTTCGCGGCGATCAATCCGATGTCGCCGGGGGAGCTGCTGCCGTTTCAGGCGCTGCGGCTGAACAACCTGCGCAACGTGCTGACGGTCGTCTGGCACGACCCGGCGGATCCGAATATTCCCGTGGCCGGCTCGCGGCAGATGGTGGAGCTGGCCCGGCGGCAGCAGTGTCCGGTGGAGTATGAGGAGAGCTCGGGCGTGGACCACACGCCGACGGACGCGATCGCCGAGCGGCTGTATCAGAAGATGCGCGCCCGCACGCGCCAGCTTTATCCCCGGGAGCTGGGCCTCTCCTCCAACCGTCGCGAGGCGATCTTCAACCGCGCCGACTGGCTGCAGGTATTCGACCTGCACGACACCGGCGGCGAGCGGAGGTACCTCATGCGCGTCGGCTCGGGCGTGCTCACGATGTACAACGACTTCTACCGCGTCAGCGCCTCGATCACCGCCCCCAACCGTTTCGAGATCACCGCCGACAACGCGGCCGCCCTGCGCGTGCTGGTGAACGATCAGCTCGTCGATTTTTCCAAGCCCGTCACAGTCATGGTCAACAGACAGTTGCTGTTCCAGGGCAGCGTCAAGCCCGACCTGGTGGAGATGCTCAGGGACCAGTTGTTCCTGGGGCGCGGTTGGCGCTATTACACGGCGGTGATCGATCTGGACGTGCCGGCGCCGCGCCGTGCGGCTTCGCAACCGGCCCGCGGAGGCGGCGTGGAGCTGCCGCCGAACCGCTGAAACGCCCGCGCGGGGCTATTCGTGCCGCAGAGCCTCGATCGGGTTCATCCGCGCCGCGGTGACGGCCGGGTACAGCCCGAAGCCGATGCCGATCAGGCCGCTGATCACGAAGCTTCCCACCACCGACCAGGTGGCTATGTGGGTAGGGTAGTGCTGCGAGCTGAGGTAATGGACGATGATCGGCAGCACGGTTGCTCCCAGCGAGCCCAGGACAATGCCGATGATGCCGCCGGCCAGCGAGATGACGGTGGTCTCGACGAGGAACTGAAGGGTGATGTGCTTCTGTTTGGCGCCCAGGGCGCGGCGGATACCGATCTCGCGCGTGCGCTCGGTGATGCTGGCCAGCATGATGTTCATGATGCCGATGCCGCCCACGACCAGGGAGAAGCTGGCGATGCCCACCATGATGAAGTTGAACATGCGGTTGAGCCGCTCGGCGTTGCGCAGGATTTCGATGGGGACCTTGACCTCGAAGTCGAGCGTCTCGCCGTGGCCCTTGCGCAGGATGTTCTCGGCGATGGCGGCGATCTGCTCGACGTTGTCGACGCTCTGCGCCTGGAGCCAGATTTCGGTGAGCTGAATGGTCTTGCGCTCCTGCGAGCCGGCGGTGCGGCGGATGATGTTGTCGCCGAAGGCGCGCTGGGCCAGCGACAGCGGGAAGTAAATGTCCTGGTCGATTTCGCGGTTGATGATGCCCGAGCCCGGCCGCAGCCCCGTCCGCTCCAGCACGCCCACCACCTCCAGGAAGAGCTTGCCCGACTCGCTGCCGCCCACCTCGACCCGCTCGCCGATGGGGTCCTGATAGGGGAACAACTGCTGCGCCGCCAGATTCCCCAGCACGCACACGTGCGCCTGCGTGAGGAAGTCGACCTCGTTGAAATACCGGCCGCGCTCCAGCGGGAGATTGACGACGTTGAAGATTTGAGGCTCGGTGCCGATGGCGTTGACCGGAGCGCGACGGTCCCCGATGGCCACGCGCTGCTGGGTGTCGCGCATGGGGACGACGGCGGCCAGACCAGGCAGTTGTTCCTTGAGTCGGCGCAGATCGAGGCGCGTGAGGCCGTATTCCAGCACGCGCTGGCTGCGTGCGGCGGTGTCGCCGGTTTCCGGGGGCGGCACCGAGCGCAGAAGGATGTTGCGCGCTCCAAGCTGGCGGAGCTGTTCCAGGGCCGCCTGCTTGGTCCCCTCGCCGATGGCGACCATGATGATGACGGCCGCCACGCCGAAGATGATGCCCAGCGTGGTCAGGAGGCTGCGCAGCTTGTGGAGGTGGATGTTCTTCAGCCCGAGGGCGAAGGTTTCCACGAAGAAGTTCAACACCATTGCGTGGGATTATACATGCGGTGGGGGCGGGGCGTTGGTCGGCTTGTCAGGGTTCGGGGTTCAGGGTTCAGGGTTCAGTGGGGAATGACGAAGCCTGAAACCAGAAGCCAGAAAGAATGACGAATGTCGAATGTCGAAGGCACGAAGGCACACAGGTGAGCCACGAAGGCACGAAGGCTCGAAGGCATGGTGGTTGGCCTTCGCGTTCGCCACAACGGACCAACGGAGCACTGACCCGATACCTGACAACGGACAACTGACCACTGACTCCTCACTCAGCACTCAGGACTCAGCACTCAGCACTTCAGGACAGGCACGAAGCCACGGCACCACGGAGCCACGAAGACACGAAGGTGAGCCTGGCCTTCGCATTCGACACAACTGACCAACGGACCACTGACCCGACGACGGACCACGGACCACGGACAACGGACGCATCCCGAAACCAACAACGGACCACTGACCACGGACCACTGACTCACCTCTGTCCGTGTTCGAGCCGCAACTGCTCATCGGGCTTGCATCCCCCATTCAAAAATCGAAAATCGAAAATCGAAAATCGAAAATGACCCCGGAGCCAACGATGGAAGAATCCCTTTTCACCCGCATCATCAAACGCGAGATTCCCGCCAGGGTCGCCTATGAGGATGACCGCTACATAGTCATTCACGACATCAACCCGCAGGCGCCGGTCCATCTGCTGATCATCACCAAACGGCCCATCGCCACGCTGAACGACCTTCAGCCGGCCGACGCCGAACTGATCGGGGGCATGTTCGTGCTGGCGTCGAAGCTGATGCGCGAGATGGGGCACAGCGACTACCGCACCGTGTTCAACTGCGGCAGAGGCGCGGGTCAGACGGTCTTTCATCTGCACCTGCACGTCCTGGCCGGCCGGCCCTTCACCTGGCCGCCGGGATGAGGCGAGAGGGGAGAACGCGCCGGGGGGAGCGGCTGAAGAGGCTGAGCGAGGAAGCGACGAAGCGACGAAGGGAGGGAAGGCACGAAGGCCCGGAGGTGCGGGCGTTCGGCACAACGGACCAACGGACCACTGACCCGACAACGGACAACTGACCACTGACTCCTCACCCAGCACTCAGCACTCAGGACTCAGGACTCAGCACTTCAGGACGGGCACAAATCGAAAATCGAAAATCAAAAATGCCCGGCCACACGCTACAGCCACTTGTGCTTCGGGTAGCGCCGCGCCAGCTCTTTCCTGAGCTGCGGATACAGCTTCTTCCAGAAATTCGGCAGGTCGTCGGTGAGCTGAAGAGGGCGGTTGCTGGGGGCGAGGATTTCCAGCGTCAGCCGCAGCCGGCCTCCGGCGATCGTCGGTGCTTCTTCAAGCCCGTAGAGGTCCTGAATGCGCGCCCGCCCGCGCGGCGGGGCGCCGTCGCTGTAGATGATCTTCATGCGCCGACCGCCCGGCAGCGTCAGCCACTGGGGGGCCATCTGCTCGACAAACTGCCGGTCCTCCCACGATAGCGCCGACTTCACCGCCTCCAGACACGGCCGGTCCTCCACCTGGCTGAAGCGCGTGGCTCCGGCGCAGATTTCCTCGACGATCAGGCGGATGTCCTGCGGCTCGTAGGTGAGCAGTCCGCGCTGCGGGAACCATCGCGCCACGCAGCGCGTGCGGGCGATCCACTGCTCCACCGCCTCATCCCAGCGGCGCAGCCTCAGCGCGCCGGCCACGATCTGCTCGGCCAGCAGCTCCGTGGCCCGCGAGGGCGGCGGCTCGCCGCTGATCGATTCCTCGATCACCAGATCGAGAAACGTGGCCCGCTCGAGCTGCTCGACGGCCCGGGTGTCGGGGTTGTAGACGGTCAGCCGCTCTTGCCGCAGCAGCGTGGGATGGACCTCCCGCAGCCACTGCGGCGCGATCTCGCTCGCCACCGACAGCACCGTGCGCGCGCTCTGGTCCGACTGGCCGATCTGACTGATTTCGATGGGCAGAACCAGCCCGGCGCGCTGTGCCACGCTCGCCGGATCGAGCGCGCCGCGACGGCCGGCCGTCAGGGCGCAGGCCGGATTCCTGTCGCTGCGGCGATGGGCCAGGTGGTCGGGAAACGCCACCAGCAGACACTTCACGAGCGGCTCGACGGCGCCATCCTCATGGCGGGAAGGCCGCAGGCCCGCATCGTCCAGGGCCTCCAGAAACAGGCGCTGCGTGCGCTGTACGTCGCGGCAGGCGCCCGCCCGTATGCCCCGGGCCTCGCACCGCGCCGGGTCGAAGCCGCAGTCGCGGGCCAGCTCCCAGGCGGCCTCCAGCACCAGCAGGTCGGTTGCGGGAAACTCGCGCGAAACCTCCTGCGCAAATCGGCCGGCCGCGCCGGGCGCCAAAACGTCGCGTTCGCTGATCAGCGCGGCCCACAGGACCGCGCGGCGCAGACACCCGCGCTGCTGCGCCTCCACCAGCATCCGCGAGAGCCGCGGATGCATCGGCAGACGGGCCATCGTCCGGCCCAGTTGCGTCAGCTCGTGGGGACGGCTGACATCGACCGCGCCAAGCATCTCCAGCGTCCGCTGGGCCTGCGCCAGCGCCTCGCTCGAGGGCGCCGTCAGCCATTCAAACGCGGCCGGATCGCCGATCCCAAGGTCGTAGAGCTGGATCAGAACCTCGGCCAGATCCAGCCGCTGGATTTCCGGCGCGGGATGGGCCGGCCGATGCCGATGCTCGCTCTGCGGCCAGAGGCGAAGACACGTGCCCGGCGCCGTCCGTCCGGCGCGCCCGGCTCGCTGATCCGCCGACGCCTGGCTGATCGGCTCGACGGCCAGCACGTTGATTCCCCGGCGCGGATCGAAGCGATGAATCCGCGCCAGCCCCGAGTCGATGACGTGGCGGATGCCGGGAATGGTGATCGAGGTCTCGGCCACGTTGGTGGCCACGATGACCTTGCGGCAGTCGGCCGGCGCCAGGGCCGCATCCTGCTCGGCCGGGGAAAGCTCCGAGTACAGCGGGAAGATGGCCAGCGGCCGCCGGGCGCCGCTCAGCGCCTGACAGCGTTCGATGGTGCGGCGGATTTCATAGGCGCCGGGCATGAAGATCAGAACGTCGCCCTCCTCGTGGGCGTCGAGGATGTCGCGCAGGGCATCGGCGGCCAGATCCCAGGGGGGGACCAGGCTCCGCGTGCTCAGGCGGCCGGCCGTGGTCCGCGCCCTGGGCACGGGGCGGGCGGGAAGATACCGTACATTCACCGGATAGGCGCGCCCGTGGGTTTCGACGGCCGGGCAGTTGAGGTATTCCCGGATGAGCTGGACGTCGAGCGTGGCTGACATGACCAGCATGCGCAGGTCGGGGCGGGCGGACTCCTGGAGCCTGCGGACCAGGGCGATGCCGATGTCGCCGACCAGGCTGCGCTCGTGGAACTCGTCGAAGATGACCGCCCCGATGCCGCGCAGGTTCGGATCCGACTGAAGCAGGCGGAGCAGCAGGCCCTCGGTCATGAAGCGGATGATGGTGGCATCGCCGATGCGGCTGTCGTGGCGCGTCTGATAGCCGACCAGCCCGCCCAGTGCGCAGTTCATCTCGGCCGCCACGCGGGCCGCCATGATGCGGGCGGCCAGTCGGCGCGGCTGGAGAATGACGATCTGTCCGGCGATGAGGTTGGAGCGGTGCAGGAACTGGGGCACCTGCGTGGTCTTGCCCGAGCCGGTGGGGGCGCAGATCACCAGGCGATTGCAGCGCGTCAGATGCTGGAGAATCTGCTCCCGCAGCGAATGGATGGGAAGCGGCGGAGTGTCGGCTTGACGCGGCATGGCGGATGGTCGCAGTCGGTTGTCGGTGGTCGGAAGGAGGGCCCTCAGTTGCCGACGGCAGCCCGGCCGAAGCAGATGTTCCTGATGCACCAGCCGGCGTCGCTCGCCCTGCCGCCGACCAGCACCAGCATGAGTTCGCCGCGAGCCGGGCCATCCTCGGTGGGCCGCTGCCAGAGGGCGATCAGGCCGACCGGCTCGCCGCCCTCGGTCCCCAGCATCCGCCCCAGCCACTGGCGCGCCACCGCGTTGGCGCGCTGTTGGGCGGCGTCGCCGACGGGCGTCAGCCAGCGCTTGATCTCCGGCGGAAGGGTCGAGCTTTGCACCTGGCGGGCCATGTCGGAGGCCAGGGCGGCCGGCAGGGCATCGTACGCCAGCACCACCACCGCCTCGTGCCCGCGGGCGCCGGCCAGCAGCCGCAGGGCATCGCTCGCCCTGCCGTCCAGTTGCTGAATCCTCGCATCCTCGCCCAGACACTCCGCCAGCGCGGCCGGATCGCCCTCGGCCAGGGCGACGGCGATTTGCGCGATGGTCTGCGCCCATCGCTCATCGGTTTGGGCGGCTGGGGCAGCGCGGGGCATCAGCGCAGGCATTATGGCCAGGCACAGACCGATCCAGCGCATGGGCATTCCTCCGCGGCTGATATCGTCCATGGGCATCGCCGACTTTTGTCGGGTGCCCGATAATCCCGCCTGCGCCTCTGGTGGCAAATGGAGCCGAGCGGACTCGAACCGCCAACCCCCGCGTTGCAAACGCGGTGCTCTCCCAGTTGAGCTACGGCCCCTGCGCCAGCGATGGGACTATAACCGCTCGCAGGGGCGCAGTCTACCGTCCCGGGCGTCCCCGGCGTCCTCGCCCGTGCCCAACGACGTTGCGCCCCACTGTAGCACGGGCGTCCTCGCGCGAGACGCCCGTGCCAACCACCAACGTGACCGCAGACGTACAAGGAAAGGTGCTCGGCACGCTCGGCACCGGCAAGATGGCAAGACGCCGTGCTACGCGTGCTACGGC
>Ga0129299_1002644_pt1 | contig 11841 bp, 7 predicted proteins | sample ConPoolayeCmetaG_FD_94477 | JGI IMG/M metagenome (GOLD analysis project Ga0129299, IMG submission 94477) | Hot spring microbial mat communities from California, USA to study Microbial Dark Matter (Phase II) - Cone Pool mat layer C metaG ... | reverse complement strand
GGGTACTCCAGGATCATCTCGAAATTGTCGGGCACGTCCCGCCCATCCGGCCAGCAGAAGATACCGCCCATCCCCACACCACAGACGGGGTCCGTCAGATCCAGGGCGACCATCATCCGGGCGATGCGGTGAACGAACAGGTCCGTGCAGATGCCGCCCGAATAGTCCCAGTAATTCCGCCAGTCCCAATACCGGCGGGCGTCCCAGGGCCTCTTGGGGGCCGGTCCGAGCCACATCTCCCAATCCAAATCGGCGGGTTTCGGCTCGTCGCTTCGGTGACCGGTCCGCCACAAGCCCAGCGCCGCATTCCAGTTGCCTTTGTCGTCCGAATAGCGGCGGACGTAGGACGTCTGCGCATGGACGATCTTGCCGAGCCCACCCTTCTTGACGTAATCGCGGGCGGCGCGATAGCTGTCGTCGCTCATCCCCTGGATACCGACCTGAACGATGTTCCCCGTCTTGTTGATCACGTCGAGGAGGTCGTTGGCCTCCGGAATGTGGTGCGTGAAGGGCTTCTCGAGATAGATGTACTTGCCGGCCAGACAGGCATCGATGGCCTGCCGGGCATGCCAGTGCTCCGGGGTACAGATGACGACCTTGTCCACGTCTTCCCGCTCAAGCACCTTGCGGTAATCCTTGATCGTGGCGGGCTTGTTCCCGAACTCCTTCTCGACCGCAGCGGCGTATTCGTTCATCCGTGTCTCATAACAGTCGCAGACCGCCGTGATCTTGATCTTGTCCTCGCCGGCGATGCTCCTCAGGGCCCCTCGGTGGGCGTTGGCAATGCTCCCGCAACCGATGACACCGATGTGAATGGTGTCGTTGGGACCCAGCTTGCGCCGCGCCTTGGCCTTGCTCACGTCGTGGGCCTGTCCGGTGCCGCTCGCACCGGTTTTGTCGGCGGCGGCGCAACCTCCCAGTCCGGCAACCGCCAACCCCAGGGCCGACTTCGCAAGCAGGTCGCGTCGAGACAAATTCCGTTCCTGATCCACGGTTCACCTCCGGCGGGCCGAACCCGCAACGAAAAACGAGTTAACGACAGTCCTGCGTCCTTACCATAAGTCCCCCATGATGACACGGAAAACCGCTACCGTCCAGTGCCCGATCTCCATTCGACCCCGCCGAGAGAACCCGGTACTCGGCCCCCGCCCCACGGGAGGAACAAACACCCCCGTCGAGTCATCCAATGCGTTGAGACCCGGGTGAGGGCACCCTGGACTCCGCCTTGAAAGCATCCGGACGTGCCCGTTGTGACGGGATCGAACGGGCGCTATAATCAAGTGTCTGATTCCTAGAAACCAGGAGACCCTATGATGGCAGACACCACACAGCCTGAACCGGCGGCCGGAGGCATCAGGGAGAAGGTATCCGGCGTGATCGACTCCATTCGTCCGGCCCTGAGGCGCGACGGTGGCGACATCGAACTGGTCGACGTCACCTCCGAGGGCGTCGTCAGCGTCCGATTGCGCGGGGCGTGCTCGGGTTGTCCGTCGGCGGCCATGACGCTTTCGATGCTGGTCGAACGAAAACTCAAGACCGAGGTCCCCGAGGTGAAGCAGTTGGTGTCTGTCAAATGATCGAACCCGCCGGTGGCCCGTTTTCGGCAAGCGGTGCCGTCCTACGTTTTCTCATTGACGCGCCATGGTCCTCGGCTGGCTAGGGGATGGACATGCGTATCGCTCAGATCGTCTACTTCGACAAACCGGGCGCTGCAAACACCGACGCCACGCTCCAAGCGGTCAACGAGCGCCTCAAAACCGGTGACATCCATCACGTCGTCGTGGCGACGAACACCGGCGCGACGGCGTTGCGGGCGGCGGAGGTCCTCCAGGCGCCCGAGGTTCGGATCTGCGGGGTTCACCACCAATCGAGTCAGTGGGGCCGAGACGCCCGCGCCCGACCCGACCCTGAGCAACTTGAGAGGGCCCGCCGGCTTGGCGTGACGTTCGTCCCCGACTCGCCTGCTGTGACCTACTTCCGCCAGATCAAGGGCGAATCCGCCGAAACCCTTCGCAAGCTGGGTCAAGGGATCAAGGTCGCGGTAGAGGTCGTCCTGATGGCCGCTCAGACCGGTTTGATCCAGACCGGCCAGATCGTCATCGGCGTCGGCGGCACCGGACGAGGGGCGGACGCGGCAATCGTCTGCACGGCCACGACACCCGACAAGGTCGGCAAGTTGTTCATCCGGGAAATACTGGCCAAACCAATTGCCCCGGCGTAGTGCCGAGGCGAGAGCGGTCTGTCTCAGCGCAGACAATGACGTGAACAGTTCCCGGACGATCATACCTCCCACCGAGTCTGCTCCCATTTATCGGGGAATTGGTCCCGGAGGGTCCGGTCAGGGTCCGGCGACCGGTTGGGAGGCCGCCGGTCCACCTTGACCCTCCACACGTGCACGGGGCGGTTCGGAGAGCATCCGCGTAACCCACGGCACGAGGGCGTCGGCCGCCGCCGCGTGTCCAAGGGCGTTCCAGTGCGGATCGTTGGGGAAGTCGTGCCGCCGTTGCGCCTGCCGGATCCGATCCAGCAAGGCACCCGTCAGGTCGAGGTAGGGGATACCGTGTCGGCGGCAGATGGGTTCGAGCTTCTCGCCCATGTAGTATCGCCGCTCGCCGAGGCATTCGGGATCCCGATCGCGCGGGATCGGTTCAAACGGTCGGTCTTGCCAGGCGGCCTCCAACGCGGGTTGAAGCCCCTCCCAAACCAACCCCAGTCGGCTGCCGCGCCGTCGGCATTCATCGGCTGTCGAGGCCAACAACGTGTCAATCAGCCGCCAGGACTTGGCCTGCCGTTCGAGCAGATCGTTGCCGGCCAAGTGTTCGATCGGGCGATGCGGTCCGAACTGCTCACGCGGCATGTCGGCACCGTGCCCCGGGCTCACCAGCCGGTTGACCAACCCCGCGTGAAACAACCCGTAACGCACCAAGGCGGAATGCGTGAACACCCGCCGCCAGAACGGCAGCTCGAACGGTTCGCAGGGCAGCGCCTGCAAACGACCGTCGGGCGTCAGCGTAAATGCCGGGACGTACCGCGGGATCTGCGTCAGATACGGCGACGTGTCGTACACGTCGTTGACGATAAACAGCAACAAGACGACGTCCGGATTGTAGTCGAGCACGCGGTTCCGCACCAGCAGGTATTCCTGGGCCGTGCCGAACCCGGAGCACCCGAACGCATACCATTGACTTCGTACGCCCTGTCGGTTCATCCTGACCTCGGCCTGCTCGACGAACCGGTCGCGGTTGGGCACGCGAAGTGCCTCCACAAACGAATCGCCGACCACAGCCACCCGGATCGTTCCGGGGGACTTGAGCGGCGTGTAATCACGGGAATCGTTGTACCCCTGTGCGTTGAAGTGATAGGGGACGCGCACGTTGTGGTCGATGTACACGCCGCGCTGGTTCGGCTGCCGCACGGGTCCGACGGCGGGATCCCACTCGTACCGAGGCACGTCCGTAACCCGACCCGAGAGCCTCAAGCCGATCTCCAGCCCCCCCAACGTGAGGAGCACGCTGGCCACCACCGCGACCGCGCGGAACAGGAGGCCCCGCTGGACGGTGACCTTCGGCAAGGGAACAGCGACGGGGGTGGCCACCTCGACCGCCGGCACACCCTCCACCGGAACGAAGTAATCCTGGAGGGCCGCCACCTGCCACGGTTCTCGACGCAGCTCGGTAATGGCCATCACCAACGCCCGCGCCCCCGTGATGGTTGTGACCAGCAGGCGGTTATGGGCGATCGCCGCCGCCCGCAGGTGTCCCTCGTCCGTATTCCGCCCCTTACGGGTCGGCGTGTTGATCAACAGGTCCACCTGACCGGACTCGATAAGGTCCAACATGTTCGGCTTGGCGCCTTCCTGAATCTTGCCGATCGGCTTGGCGTGGATTCCCGCCCGAACCAGAACGGCATGTGTGCCGCGGGTGGCCAGGAGCTCGAACCCCATGTCGGCCAACTGACGCGCCACGGGCACGATCAACGGCTTGTCCGCATCGTGTACGCTGATGAACGCGGTGCCCTTCGTCGGGAGACGATACCCCGCCGCCATCAACCCCTTGGCAAAGGCGACACCGAACCGCCGCGCAATACCCATCGCCTCGCCGGTGCTCCGCATCTCCGGACCCAGAATCACATCCACCCCGGGGAACTTGCCGAACGGAAAGACGGGGGCCTTGACGCTCACGTGGCGGGGGTTGGGCGCATCGTCCAGCCCCCATTCCGCCAGCAAGTCGGCGAGTCGGCGGCCAAGCATGACCTTCATCGCCAGCTTGGTCCACGGGATGCCGGTGGCCTTGCTGACGAAGGGAACCGTCCGTGAAGCGCGCGGGTTCACCTCCAAGACGTAAACCTGTCCGTCCTTGACGGCGAACTGAACGTTCATCAAACCGCACACGCCGAGCCGCATCGCCAGACGATAGGTCTGGTCCTTGATCTGGTCCACCACGGCCGGAGAGAGGGCATAGGGAGGCAGGGCGCAGGCGCTGTCACCGGAGTGGATACCGGCCTCCTCGATGTGTTCCATCACCCCCGCGACGACGCACCGCTCGCCGTCCGCGATACAGTCCACGTCGACCTCCGTGGCGTTGAGCAAGAACTTATCGACGAGGACGGGATGACCCCTGCCCCCGGATTCGGTGCGGTCGGTGGCCAAAATCGCCCGCCGCATATACCGTTCGAGGTCCTCACGCGAGTTGCAGATTTCCATCGCCCGACCGCCCAAGACGTACGACGGACGCACCAGAACGGGGTAGCCGATCCGTTCGGCCACCTCGATCGCCTCGGCCAGGTTGTAGGCAATGCCGTTCGGGGGTTGCTGGAGTCCGAGCTCGGCAAGAATCGTGGCGAACTCCTGGCGATCTTCGGCCAGATGGATCGATTCCGGTGGGGTGCCGATGATCGGAACGCCGGCGTCCTTCAATCCCTGCGCAAGGTTCAGAGGGGTTTGTCCTCCGAATTGCACGACGACGCCCCGGAGCAACCCCTCGCCCCTCGCGCCGTCGGAAAGCCCGCCCTCCGGTATCGCCCGGCGGTCCGTCGCCCCGGTAGGACCCAAGGGGCGGCCGTTCAACCGTTCACAGATGTTCAGCACGTCCTCATGCGTGAGCGGCTCGAAAAAGAGCAGGTCGCTCGTGTCGTAGTCGGTGCTGACCGTCTCGGGGTTCGAGTTGATCATGACGGTCTCGTACCCCTCCTCCTTCGCTGCCATGACCGCGTGGACGCAGCAGTAGTCGAACTCGATCCCCTGCCCGATGCGGTTCGGTCCGCCGCCCAGGATCACGACCTTCGGCCGGTCGGTAACGCGGATCTCGTCATCCACCTTACCTGAGTCCACAGGACCCCGACCCGGCAAACGGCTCGATGTGTCGATCCGAACCTGCACCATGGGGGCTTCATAGGAGGAGTAGTAGTAGGGCGTGTACGCTTCAAACTCCGCGGCGCACGTGTCCACCAGCTTGTACGTCGGTTCGATCCCGAGTCGTTGACGGGCCTGCCGCATGGCCGTGGGGTGGAGGTCCCATACCCTGGCGAGTTGAGCGTCGCTGTATCCCCACGCCTTGGCCCGTCGGATGAGATCGGCCAGACCGTCGGATTCGGCGGCGGCCGGCACGCCGTCCCGCGACGCATCCGACGGCCTCGCCAGCGCGGACCTGGCCCGGGGCGCGGCGCGAACCAGCTCCTGTTCGAACTCGACCAGCTCTTTGATGTTCTCAAGAAACCACGGGTCGATTCGGCTCAGCTCGTACACCTGGTCGACGGACCAACCGAGCTTGAGGGCGTATCGCACGTAGTACAACCGCCCCTGACTCGGAATACTCAGCTTGTTGCGAAGCACCGCATCGGGGATGGGCCACACCTTCGCCGCCGCTTCCACCGTGTCGGCTGGAGCCTCCGATGCGCGCGAACCACCGAGGCGAGGGGGTTCCGCCTGTCCGGCCTCGTTCGCGCGAGATCGCTCCGCCGCACGCTCGGCCCGCAACCACTTGTCGATCCCGTCCAAACCCAGACCGAACCGCTTGATCTCCATCGATCGAATGCCCTTCTGCAGGGCTTCCTTGAACGTCCGACCGATGGACATGGCCTCCCCCACGGACTTCATCTGCGTGGTCAAGGTCTCGTCGGCCTCGGGAAACTTCTCGAACGCCCAACGGGGGATCTTGACGACGCAGTAGTCGATGGTCGGTTCGAAGCTGGCGGGCGTCTTCTTCGTGATGTCGTTGGGCAGCTCGTCCAGCGTGTACCCGATGGCCAGTTTGGCCGCCATCTTGGCGATGGGAAAACCCGTCGCCTTGCTCGCCAGCGCCGAACTCCGCGAAACCCGCGGGTTCATCTCGATGACGACCATCCGGCCGGTCTGCGGGTGAACGGCAAACTGGATATTGCTCCCACCGGTCTCGACGCCGATCTCCCGCATGATGGCGATCGCCGCGTCGCGCATCCGCTGGTATTCCTTGTCGGTCAGCGTCTGGGCCGGGGCCACGGTGATCGAATCACCCGTGTGCACGCCCATCGGGTCGAGGTTCTCGATCGCGCAGATGATCACGACGTTGTCCTTCTTGTCGCGCATCACCTCCAGCTCGTATTCCTTCCACCCCAGCAGGCCTTCCTCGATCAGAATTTCGCTGATCCGCGAGTACTCGAGCCCCCGCTTCGCGATCGCCTCGAATTCCTCCGGCGTGTTGGCGAACCCGCCTCCCGTGCCGCCCAGCGTGTATGCGGGCCGCACGCAACACGGTAGACCGATCTCCTGGAGTACCGCCTGCGCCTCCGGCCAACTGCGGGCAATCCCGCTGCGAGGCAGGTCCAGACCGATCCGCTGCATGGCGTTCTTGAACTCGATGCGGTCCTCGGCCTTGTGAATGGCCTGGCGATTTGCGCCGATCATCTCGACGCCGTAGCGGTCGAGGATGCCCTGATCGGCTGCTTCCGCGGCGCAGTTCAGACCCGTCTGACCCCCCAACGTCGGCAGGAGGGCGTCGACGGGTTGGCCCATCTCCGCCTCACGGACCAGGATCTTCTCAATGGCTTCCGGGATGATCGGTTCGATGTACGTCCGATCCGCGAATTCCGGATCGGTCATGATCGTGGCGGGATTCGAGTTGATCAGGACGACCTGGATGCCCTCTTCGCGGAGGGCCTTGCACGCCTGGGTCCCGGAATAGTCAAATTCGCAAGCCTGGCCGATGACGATCGGCCCCGACCCGATGATCAGGACCTTGTGCAGGTCGTCACGCCTGGGCATGGGGTCGCTCGGTGCAGGGTCAATCCGTCCATGGTTCCACGAGCAGGTAGAATAACATCCTCCGCGTGGTTGGGCAACGATGGGGACAACAGATTCAAACGGACCGGTTCGGATCGCCGCGACCCTGCCGTGCCGCCCCGACATCTTGCGATCCCCGATGCCCACCCGGTCACTTTCCCTTTTTGTCGGACGTGGTATAGGATAGCTCGAAGCCGACGAACTGCGACTCGCCCGTTATGAAGCGCCCCGGATTGCAGGAGCGACGAATGGAACTCAGCGAATTCCAGCGGTTGATCGACCGGATGTACAGCGACAAGGACCGCCGGCGCGGTTCGGCCGCGACCTACCTGTGGTTCATGGAAGAGGTCGGTGAACTGGCCGCCGCTCTCCGGGAGGGCGACCCGGAGGACAAAGCCGAGGAATTCGCCGACGTGCTGGCCTGGCTTGTGACCCTGGCGAACGTCGAAGGCGTCGATCTCAGTCGGGCGATCGCCAAGTACACACGGGGCTGTCCCGGCTGCGGCGGCATGGTCTGCACCTGCGACGAAAAACCGTAACGCCGGCCAAGGCGTGCGAAGGGGACAAAGCCGCTTTCACGTATGGTTGGACTCGTTTTTCAACAACCGACGTCCCGGTTCCAGGGGGTGAATGTTGAACCGGCCTGCAATTTTTGTCACCCGTGATGGGGAGGACTCGCCGTGAACGGTACGGATCTTCGTGGCCGACCGATCACCGCGGCCGACACGCCCGCCCTGCTGCTGGATCTCGACGTGGCGGAGGCGAATCTGGCCCGGATGGCCGCGTTCTTCAAAAACCGCACCGCCAAACTGCGGCCGCACTTCAAGAGCCACAAGTGCACGATGCTGGCGAAGCGTCAACTGGCGGCGGGGTCCGCCGTGGGGATCTGCTGCGCCAAACTGGGTGAGGCGGAGGTGTTGGCCGCCGCGGGCGTCGAGGACATCCTGATCGCCAATCAAGTCGTCGGACCTGCGAAAATGGCGCGATTGGTCGACGTAGCCCGCCGGTGCAGGGTCCGCGTGGCCGCGGACAGTGCAGCCAATGTGGACGAGTTGTCCGCGGCGGCTACGGCGGCTCGGGTGGAAATCGGCGTGCTCGTAGAAGTGGATATCGGCATGCACCGATGCGGCGTGGCGCCCGGAGAACCGGCGTTGGTTTTGGCGCGCCGCGTCGACAAGTCGCCCGGATTGCGGTTCGACGGCATCCAAGCCTACGAAGGACACCTGGTCTGCCGCCCGGACCGCGAGGACCGCGAGCAGTCGGCCCGGCGGGACATGCAACAGGCCATCGAGACCCGGCGGCTGATTGAGCGGAGCGGGTTGAAGGTCCGCATCCTCTCGGGCGGCGGAACGGGCACGTACGATATGACGGGCGTGATGGAAGGTGTCGACGAGGTTCAGGCCGGCAGCTATGCGCTGATGGACTGCTCGTACGTCACGGTCCGACCCGAGTTCGGCAACGCCACGGCGGTGCTGGCCACCGTGATCTCGCACCCGACAAAGGACCGTGCCGTCTTGGACGTCGGATTGAAGGGGTTGTCCGGCGAGTTCGGACCGCCGAAGCTGGTAGACCGCCCGGGCGATGAGATCCCGTACCTCGGCTCCGAGGAGCACGTGTGCGTCAAGCTCGGCGGTGGGCAACCGATCGAGATCGGCCAGAAGCTCCGCGTGATCCCATCGCATGGGTGCACGACGTGCAATCTGTACCGGCAGTACGTCGTCCATCGAAGGGGCATCATCGAAGACCTGTGGCCGATCGACGGCGCGGGAAGACTGACGTGAATGCCGGGCGATTTTTGGATCTTGTGTGAAGGAGCTTGCTGATGTCCATGCCGACCATCCGGGAGCTGTTTGATCTGTCTGGCAAGGTCGCCCTGGTGACCGGCGGTGCGGGCTGGTTGGGCACGGCGATGTCCGAGGCACTCGCGGAGGCCGGGGCACATGTGGTCGTCGCATCACGGAACCTGGAGAAATGTCAAGCACTGGCTGCCCGTTTGACACGGGGCGGCCAGGAGTGCATCGCGCTGAAGCTGGACATCACCGACGAGGCCAACGTACGGCAGGTCGTCGATCAAGTGGCCGAACGATTCGGGCGCTTCGATGTCCTGGTGAACAACGCCTATAGCGGCAAGGCGCCCGATCTGGACGAGGCAACGGGGGATGACCTGATCGCCAGCTTTCGTGGCAACACCGTGCACTACTTCGCCGCGGCCCAGCAGGCCGCAGGCCATATGCGAAAGGTCGGCGGCGGGGCGATCATCAACATCGCCAGCATGTACGGCGTTGTCGGCAGTTATCCGGAAGTCTATGTCGGGTTCCCCGTAAACAGCCCGGTCAGTTACCATGCCTGCAAGGGGGCGGTGGTGCACCTGACGCGCCATTTGGCCGTCTACTGGGCCAAGGACAACATCCGCGTGAACACGGTCAGCCCGGGTCCGTTCCCCAAGGACGAGACCAAGCGGGAGTACCCCGGTTTCATTGAGCGGCTCGAGAAGAAGGTCCCCATGGGGCGGATGGGGCTGCCGCACGAGGTCAAGGGCGTGGTCCTGCTGCTGGCCAGCCCGGCGGGAAGCTATATCACCGGTCAGAACATCCTCGTGGACGGCGGTTGGACGGCCTGGTAACCGGCTCGAACGGACCGGTCTTGATCTGGGTGACCAGACCACGCGGAAGGGGCGCGGGATCACCATCGCGCTCGAAAACCGCTTCCACCCGGCCTGTTATTCCACGCCTCGGCCCGAATCGCTAGAATGACAGGCGAATAGGCACAGGGGGTACGATGAACCACCTGTCTTGGCCGAACCGAATCACCTTGCTGCGGCTCCTGCTGATCGCGCCGTTTGTCATCGCGATCATGAGCATCCAGCAGACGGACTCGGCCCGATGGGTGGCCTGCGGGGTGTTCTTCCTGATGGCCCTGTCGGACGGTCTGGACGGGTGGCTGGCCCGGCGGCTCCACAGCCAAACCCCGCTCGGCAAGTTCCTGGACCCTCTGGCCGACAAGCTGTTGGTGACCTGCGCGGTCATCCTGCTGGGTCACCACGAGACGTGCGTACCCGGCAAACCGATTCCCCACGCCGTGGTGGTGGTCGCCATCGGCAAGGACCTGTTCGTCGTCGTGGGATTCATTCTGGTTTATCTCGTGACGGGTCAGGTGTTCATCAGGGCGCAACGATCGGGCAAGTGGTGCACGGGCATCCAACTGGCCACGGTCGTCTCGGTGTTGTTGTGGCCGGACCTGAAACGGCTCGCCCATATCCTGACCTGGTTGCCCGATGTCCTCTGGTGGACGGCGACGGTTCTGGCCGTTACGGCGGCGATCGATTATTATCGAGTGGGGGTTCTCCACACCAACCGGGTGAGTCAGGTCGGTGCGGGCCTGCCCGAGCAGTAAAGGAGCACCATGAGCAGCCCCTTCTGCACCATCGACGAGGCGTTGAATGAGCTCCGCCAGGGGCGGATGATCGTCCTGGTGGACGACGAGCGCCGGGAGAACGAGGGCGATCTGGTCTGTCCCGCCTCGACGATTACGCCCGAACAGATCAACTTCATGCTGAAACACGCGCGGGGGCTCCTGTGCCTGGCGCTGACGTCCGAGCGGTGTAAGGCGCTGGACCTCCATCCCCAGGCGGCCGAGAACACGGCGACATTGGGCACGGCGTTCATGGTCAGCATCGACGCGCACCCTCGCTACGGGACGACGACCGGCGTCTCGGCCCGCGACCGGTGCACCACCATCCGGACCGCGGTGGCCCCGGACGCACGGCCAAGCGATCTACTTCGCCCGGGCCATGTCCATCCGCTCCAGGCGCGGGAGGGCGGTGTGCTGGTCCGCGCGGGGCAGACCGAGGGGTCCATCGACATGGTCCGACTGGCGGGGTTGCCGCCGGCGGCGGTGCTGATCGAGATCATGAACGAAGACGGAACGATGGCCCGCGTGCCTCAACTGACCGAGTTCTGCGCCAAACACGGCCTCCGGATGTGCACCATCGCGGACCTGATCGAGTATCGCCTGGCCCGCGAGAAGCTGGTCCGCCGCATCGAAACGGTGAGGCTGCCGACCTCCTATGGGAGTTTCAACCTGATCGCATACGAGTCCCTGGTCGATCCCGAACCGCATCTGGCACTGTGTTGCGGCGGGGTGGGCGAGCTGGACAACGAGGGGGTCCCCGTCGCTTTCGACGAGCCCATCCTCGTGCGGGTCCATTCCGAGTGCCTCTTCGGGGATGCCTTCGGTTCGCTCCGGTGCGAATGCGGAGAACAGCTTCGCAAGGCCATGCGCCTGATCGCCAAGGAGGGACGCGGCGCTCTGGTCTACCTCCGCCAGGAGGGACGCGGCATCGGTCTGGTCGCCAAGTGTAAAGCGTATGCGCTTCAAGACGCGGGATTGGACACGGTCGAGGCGAACGAACACCTCGGGTTGCCGGCGGATCGGCGGGACTACGGCATCGGAGCGCAAATCCTGCGCGACCTGGGGTTGAGACGGCTCCGCATCCTGACCAACAACCCCAAGAAGATCGGTCGTTTGGAGGTCTACGGCATCGAGATCGCCGAACAAGTGCCCATCATCATCCCACCGAACGAGAT
>Ga0129299_1002642_pt1 | contig 11846 bp, 7 predicted proteins | sample ConPoolayeCmetaG_FD_94477 | JGI IMG/M metagenome (GOLD analysis project Ga0129299, IMG submission 94477) | Hot spring microbial mat communities from California, USA to study Microbial Dark Matter (Phase II) - Cone Pool mat layer C metaG ... | reverse complement strand
CTCTTCACCCGCCCGCGATGCGGCTCGAGAGGAACGGCGCCTGGCGGGTCGCACCGGTTTTTCCTCGGCGGGGGCCTCCGTTCGACCGGCCTTGCCTTCCATGACCGCGTCGGCCAGTTGGCTCAGGATGACCTCGATGGCCCGCATCGCATCGTCGTTGCCGGGGATCGGCAGATCGACCAGGTCCGGGTCGCCGTCCGTGTCGATCAACGCGATGGTGGGAATGCCGAGCTTCCGGGCCTCTTTGACGGCGATGTGCTCCCGGCGGACGTCGACCACCACCAGCACCCCCGGCAGGTGACTCATCCGCCGAATCCCTTCGAGGTTCCGTTGGATCTTCCGCCGCTCGCGCTTGAGCGTGGACTCCATCTTCTTGGAGTACCCGCTCATCATGCCACTGGCGTCCAGCGCCTCCAGTTCCTCCAGGCGGGCCAGTCGGGAGCGAATCGTCTGGTAGTTCGTCAGCGTGCCACCCAGCCATCGCTCGGAGACGTAGTGCATCTCGCAGCGCATCGCCTGCTTCTTGACGATCTCCCGGGCCTGACGCTTGGTGCCGACGAACAACACGTCCTTTCCACCGGCCACCACGTTCGTCAGAAGTCTCCGGGCCCGCAACAGGCCCTTCAGCGTCTCTTTGATGTCGATGATATGGACCAGACCTCGCTTGCCGAGGATGTAGGGCGCCATCTTGGGATTCCACCGGCTGACACGGTGGCCGAATTGAACGCCCGCATCAATCAGCTCGCGCACCAACGGCTTAGTCAAAACCCACCTCCACCACACCTGTACCACTTCATCGAACGGAATGCAAAGACCGGTACCTTAGAGGATTATCATCGGCAGGTCAAGAACAAATCCCGACAAAAAAGTCGCCCTGGGGGTAATCCCCATCCTCCCATCCGACATCCCAATGCTACCTGCCGAGCAGCCGGAACGTCCTGACCTCATACGGCTTGATCAGGAAGGTGATCTGGCCACCCTTAGCGCGCAGCTTGCGCTCGTCTTCCTCCACCAAGTTGCATTCCAACACGGACTCGATCGGGATGCCGCAGCGGACGCGGACCGTCCCCCGCCCTCCGTGGGATTCGTAGACGCGGAGAATCCACCCGCGACCGTCTTCGGCCCGTTTGAGCGTCTCGAAGACCATTCCCTCCCCGTCGATCGTCAGGAACGAGTGCGATGCGGGCAATCCCCCGCTGCCGCCGCGGCAAACCACCGCGACCATCGGGACATTCAACTCCATGGCCCGACGGACCGTTTCGCCCTGACGCCAATCGCCGGGATGAGGCAGGAGCGAATAGGTGAACTCGTGTCGCCCGAGGTCGGCCCGCGGATCGGGAGACTCCGGTCCGCGGAGCAGCGTGATCCGCAGCACGTTGTCTTTCACATCGTGACCATATTTGCAGTCGTTCAGCAGACTGACGCCATATCCTCCTTCGGACAGGTCCGCCCATCGCTGGGCACAGACCTCGAACTTTTCCTGCTCCCAGGAGGTGTTCCGGTGCGTCGGACGGTCGAGCGCACCGAACTGGATCTCATAGGTGGCCCGCGTGCTGAGCACGTCCACCGGGAAGGCCGCCTTGAGCATCGTCTGCCGTTCGCGCCAGTCCACCCGCGTGACGAAGTCGATCCGCGGCAACCGGTCGTACAACGTGACGTCCTGTTCGATGATCGTCTGACGATGCCTTCGGGTGACGCGAAGCACCGCGCGGACGGGTCCGCGTTCCACCACGCGGAGGGTCGTCTTGCCCTCAAAGGGGTACCGGCGTTTGTGGAACGTATCGTGCACGTTCCAGGCCGCCTCCTCCTCCGGACCGTCCTGAAAGAGCTGAAGATCGTTCGCCACCTGTCCCGGTGCGACGACCTCCCGGCCGACTCGCTTGTCCAGCAGCCGTGTGATCCCTCCCTCGGAGTTCAGTTCGATCCGATAGCAGCGGTTTTCCATCGACCGGGCGGACACCCGCAAACCGCGGCCGGAATCGGCGGACATGCCCCTGCCGCGAGGCCTCAATGCAAACGTCGTGTAGCCTACGGATGGGACCTGGTCGGCCACGAAGATCGCTTCGGGCTTGCCCTCCGCGCCGCGCACCACCTGCGACGGAACCTCCCGTCCGCCCGCATCGAGCACGGTGATCGGCGGACCTTTCGGAGGCAGCGGCACGCGGACGAGATCCGACCGGGTCCACCCCAACGAATTGAACACGCAGAGGGTCCGGCCCTTGCCGATCGGCGTGATCTGTCGGGCGATGGTTTCCAGGCTGCGCCGAATGATTCGATTGCCCACCGCGGCGATCCGTCCGTGGTCGGCTAGCGTTTCCGCATAGACCTCGCCGATGCTGCTGCCCGGCAGGATGTCGTGAAACTGATGCCGCAGGATCGTGTGCCAACCCTCCAGCAGGTCGTCGATGGGCACCTTCCCGCCGAACTGCGACGCGAGGACGCTGAGGATCTCCGCGTCTCGATAACGCAGTTCGTTCTTTCGGTTGGCCCGTTTGGTTCGACCCTGGGTCGTGTAGGTTCCGCGATGGGTTTCGAGATAGAGCTCGCCGTCCCATGTCGGAAGGTCCTTGGCCTTTCGCATCGCCTCGGCCAGGTAGTCTTCCGCCCCGGCCTGGCGGCACCGCGGCAACCCGGGAAACGCCCCGGCCCGTCGGGCGAATTCGAGCATTCCGGGCGTGGCACCACCGCCGCCGTCACCGTAGCCGAACGGCACAAGGACCTCCTCGTATTCGGCCTTCTGCAAGAAATCGTTCCACGACCGGCGCAACCACTCCGGCTTGGGGTCGCTGTTGTAGCCGTTCGGGATGAGCGGGACGTGGGCAAGGACGCGCGACCCGTCGATGCCGCGCCACCAGAACAGGTGGTCGGGGAACGCGTTGCGGCTTTGCCAGTGCAGCTTGCAGGTGAAGAAGTACGGCAACCCGCATCGTCGGAGGATTTGCGGCAGGGCCGCGCTGTATCCGAACACGTCGGGTAGCCACAGGCTCCGCGGCCGCGTGCCGAACTCCCGTCGGAAGAACGCGATGCCGTACAGCATCTGACGCACCAGGGCCTCACCGCTCGTGGTGTTGCAGTCGGCCTCGACCCACATCGCGCCGGTGGTCTCCCACCGCCCGCGTTTCACCCACTTGCGGATCTCCCCGTACAGTTTGGGGAAGTACCGCTTCGTGTAGGCATAGAGCTGCGGCTGGCTGCAACTGAAGACGTAGTCGGGAAACTGCTCCATCAGGCGGCACGCGGTCGAGAACGTCCGCCCGCACTTGCGGATCGTCTCGCGGATCGGCCACAACCATGCCGTGTCGATGTGCGAGTGTCCGGTCAGGCAGATCCGGCCGGCCTCGGCGTCCGTGCCGACGCGGTTCAACTGCTCGGACAGCCACCTCCCCATCGCCTCTACGTCCGCGACGAATCGGCTCCTCGGGACGGTCAGGTCGATCGACAGCAGGGCCCCCTCAAGGATCGCATGGAGCCGTCGCCGTCGCCGATCGTTCGGCTCGCTGGTTTCGGCCTCGTAGAGAAACTGCAGGTCGTAGTAGGCCCCCTCGACGGTGCGGTTGACCCGGACCAGGCGTGCCTCGTCGAACTGGCCGAATTCCCTCAGACCCGCCGGATCCCTGAAACACCACGGTACGCTGTTGAACTCCAGCAGCAGGTCGTGTCGGCCGGTGCTTGGTAGTGTGGTCCACGTATGAAAGCGGTCGATCCCCGCCCGGGGCGCACCGTCGAGGCACAGCATGCCCTCCATATCACGAAAGGCCAGCTCGATCCGCAGGTTCTTTGTCGGCAGGGCGGCAGGGACGTTGACGGCCGCCCGGAGGAATACCGTCTTGCCGCCTGGGAACCGCGCGGGCAAGGCAACCCGGCGCCAAGGTCCGTCATACCGGTACCGACCGGGCGCGAGAAAGTCGGCTGTCCGCGCCTGCCAGGGTCCGATGGACCACGTCTGGTCCGCGATGCGCGAGCGGATCGCCTCGATCTTGGCTCGAACGATTCGATAGTCCATACCTGGGCTCCCGATCACCCATCCGCCGACAAGCGGGGTGCCAGTCTACCCACACCGCCGGAGAACGGCTAGTATGCCGGCGCTTCCGGTCCGATAGGGACGCAGGAAACCCGGAGACGCTCCGACGGCCTCCATTCTGCACGATTCCTTGTGAAGGCTCAGCTCCGTTTCCGAACGTTCGCCGGACGTCGCGGTACCAGACGGACGAACCGTTCAGCGGGATAGCCGATCGCCACCGTCGAGTAGATGTGGTGCTCCGGTGGCAGCTCAACGACCCGGCGGATCGGTTGGCTGCGGGCGGCGGCGGAGGTGATGTAACCGATCAGACAGGACCCCAACCCCAAGGTCTCGGCAGCCAGGATCAGATGGTACGCGGCAAAGGAGCAGTCCTCCGGCATCGTTGGGTAGAGCTTCTCGCCATGAACCAGGACGACCACGGGGGCGGCGTGACAGTACCCCGCCTCACCGCGGTCGACGCGCTCCACGTCTCGTTTCAGATCCGGCAGACCCTTCAGCAGGCCATCCAACCCCTTGGCCCCCGCGTAGAGTCGCACCAACCATCGACCGGTGGGACGTTCCAGCCGCCGGATCAATTGCCGGTAGAACTCGGCCGTGACGACCTCAAGCTGCCGAATTCCCTCCCCGGTGACGACGGTATGGTGCACCCCTTGCATGTTCTTTCCCGTGGGGGCGTACCGGGCAATGTCGAGCATGCGGTCGATCTTGGCCGGTTCGACCGGATCGGGCTTGAACCTTCGGATGCTTCGGCGGCGTCGCAAGAACCGCTCAAGCTGTTGGTCCGTCAGCTCAACCGCCTCACTGAGGGGTGCCGCCTCCGTCGGTATGGCCGAATGCCGCACGGCACCGGGTTCGCACACGGCCACGCAGTGCCCGCAAAGGATGCATCGGTCCGACAGGTCGTCGACGGGCTTGACGCGATCGCCCTCCCGAACAAGCAACCTTCGCGGACACGTCACCACGCACCGTCCGCAGCGGTTGCATTGCTCGGCGGAGATCTCGACACGAATGTGTTCGGCGGGGTCGAAGGCGCTCATGATCGTTGCTCACCTTGGATCACAGAGGAAGAGAAGCTCAGACGATCTCTCGCAGCTCGACCCCCAAGGCCTCTCCGCGGTTCGCCGAAGCGTGGCCACCTTCGACCGGTCGGGTTTCTTCGGCACACGGTTGATGACGGCGGGCGTAACGCCCAGCATCTTGGCGAACTGCTTTTGGGACATACCCCGCTTGGCAAGGACGCTTCGCAGACGCCTGGCCGCAGCCTCCGCTGGAAAATCCGGTGTAAACTTCGTACGGTCAGGGCAATACCCCCCTTCGTTCCGGTGGGAACCAAGAGGGTCGCGCCGGCGGGTCCCATGGAGCAGGCCGATTTCGGTACTTACCCTGCCGTCTGTTGGTACGAGCCCAAACATCCGCAGCCCATTCCGGTGGGTCCGGATTGTCGAAGACGTCCTTCAACCACCCAACTATCTTGACATTCATTTCTTGGCGGCCAGCGCCTTCTTGCCGGCCGCCCCGCTCTGCGGTCGCAGCGCTCGCACGGTTGCCCCGGCCCGCCACATCTCGGACTCGCGGATGGCCCGGAGCTCCTTGGCCAGTCGCTCGCGGTAGTCCGGGGCGCTGTTGGCCTTCAGAACGATCGCCGTCTCCTTGCCGGTCTTGACGCGGTTGTACAGTTCCTTGAACAGCGGTTCGACGGCTTTGCGGAACCGCGGGGCCCAATCCAGCGCACCGCGCTGTGCAGTGGTGCTGCAGTTGGCGAACATCCAGTCCATCCCGTTCTCGTCGACCAGCCGAATCAGGCTTTGGGTGAGCTCTTCGACGGTTTCATTGAAGGCTTCGCTCGGAGAGTGACCGCGGCGACGCAGCTCGTTGTACTGCGCCTCCAGTACCCCGGCCAGGCACCCCATCAGGACGCCCCGCTCCCCCGTCAGGTCGCTGTAGACCTCGTGCTCGAAGGTTGTCGGGAACAGGAACCCTGAGCCGATGGCAATGCCCAGGGCCAGCGTCCGCTCCTCGGCCCTGCCGGTGGCGTCCTGATGAACGGCATAGCTGGAGTTGATCCCGCTGCCGGCCAGGAAATTCCGCCGCACGCTCGTGCCCGATCCCTTCGGAGCCACCATGATCACGTCGATGTTCTTCGGCGGGATGACCTTCGTCTGCTTGCGATAGACGATGGCGAACCCGTGCGAGAAGTAGAGGGCATCGCCGGGATGGAGGTGCGGCTTGATCTTCGGCCATTGGGCCACCTGTCCGGCATCCGAGATGAGGAACTGGACGATCGTGCCTCGTTCGGCGGCCTCCTCCAGACCAAACAGCGTCTTGCCGGGCACCCAGCCGTCCGTGACCGCCTTCTTCCAGTAGTCTTTCTCCTCCGGCCGCTGACCGACGATCACTCGGATCCCGTTGTCGCGCATGTTCAGCGCCTGGGCCGGTCCCTGAACACCGTATCCAAGGACGGCCACCGTTTCGTTCTTGAGCACCTGACGTGCCCGACTCAAGGGAAACTCGTCGCGGGTCACGACCGTTTCGACGACGCCGCCAAAATCCAATTTCGCCATTGTAGGACCTCTCCTTTGGTACCGCCGCTCGATTAACCGCAGGACGTATTGTCGCCTTCGAATCGTTGCATTTCAACCTCCGCGCGCCGCGTGCCAGCCGACGTCGCAAGCGGTTTCGCGCCGTGTGATTCCCCCGCCCGTCGAGCGGGATTTTGGGCATGGTTCAAAAACGGGGACTCACCTCCGAGCCAACCCTCGACTACGACCCAGAAAACGGGTTCCGGCGAGGTGCCTGTCCCCGTTTTTGAACCATGCCGGATTTTGTCCCTGTTAGACCCTTTTAAAAAAGCGCAGCGTTCAAGGAAGGGGAACTCCCTCCGAGCCCATGGGACACGTGGCGTTGGTGCATTCGTCACGGCGCGGAGCAGTCCGGAATGGGGGTTTCGAGGCTGTCAGAGGTACGCGCCGGAACGAACGCCACGGCGGGACGCGGGCGGCGGCATTGTTCAATCCAGAACACACCGTCCAGCGCGCCGGAATTCCCCCGCGTGTATACCCAATCCACACGCCCGTCGCCGTTCAGGTCACGAGCCTCGAAGTGGTCGAACATCCCCCGGATCCGGCGAGAGATATCGTGCCGAACCCATCGGCCGCGCGGGTCCTCGGGGTGCTGAAACCACGCCATCCGTCCGAGGCTGGCGATGTTCGGATCAATGGATGGCGGGTCGTGGTGCCGTGGCCCGCCGCTGTATCCGCCCACGATGACATCCGGTCTGCCGTCGCCGTTGACGTCCGCAACCCCTATTCCGGTGGCGGAGTCCGGCGCGACGCACCCGATCGAGAACGTCTTCCATTCGAGCACGTGCCGTATCTGGGCGACGTCGGGCACCTCGGCCCACCCCACGCCGCTCTCGTCGATCGCCAGAACGAGGTCCTTCCGCCCGTCCCCGGAGATATCTCTCAAGACCACGTTGAAACCGTTGCCATGCTGTGTGACGAGGTGCTCGGGCCAAGGCCCCCCCTGGCCGGATCGGAGGATCGCGGGGCCGGGGTTCTCCAGCCACTTCACGACGTTCTCGGCCTTTCGGCTGCCCACGATCGCGTCCACGTCTCCGTCTTCGTCCACGTCGTGGGGAACGATGTTGATGGGTTCGCCGTTCGTCCTGCCGATGATGAACTTTGTCCACCGGCAGCCGATGAACGGATCACCCTCCGAACGAAACCAACAGAAGTCCGTTCCGCCCTTGTTTGCCGCGAGGATATCAGGCCATCCGTCGTCGTCCACGTCCGCGACTTTGACCCGGATCCATGAGCCGGATTCCTTCGATGCGGCGGGTTGACACCGGAACCATGCCGAGCCGTCCCTACAGGAAGCCCCCGGGTTCCTGAACACCATCAGGTAGCCCGCCTCGTTGGCGGTCACCAGGTCGACGAATCCGTCCCGATCAAGGTCGCCCGCGGCCACGTCCTCCACCGCGCCCGCCTCGTCCGGTCCACTGGCCAGCGTGACACTCTGGTAGCGGGTCGTTGAACCGTCGGCGAAATGGAGCCGGACATATGCCGAGTCCTCGTGGACCGAGATGATATCCTCCCGGCCGTCACCATCGAGGTCCACCATGGCAAACCCGTCCGCCCCAACGAAGATCCCGCCGTGGCTGTCGTCGATCAGGCGTTCGGCCCAGGTGATGCACAGTCCGTCGGCAAGGGCGTGCGATACTGGAGGGCACGGAGGTTGGGAGCACCCCATCCCGCACGCCCAGAGGCTCATCCCCGTCGCGGCCATCGTGATCACACAGAGGCGCCCCATGCGCTCTCCTTGCCGGCGCGGGAACTCACCTGCTCTTGCAAGGACCCCCTCTGCCTTACCGAACCGTCCGTGCCCCGAAGACGTCCCGGATCGCCTCGAGATACCCCAGACCGTGAACCGTGTCCGGCTCGAGGTAACTGCCTTCGGTCCACTCGTTCCAGGCGTTGATCGTCACGATCCGCGGGCCGGACCTCTGTTCGTCGAGGAACGTCTTGGCACGGACGAGGGCCCGCTTGAACTCCTCAGGCGTGTTGCCCACCAAAACCGTGGTGAACGGGTAGCCGTGATGCTTGTACTCATCCGTCTGAGTCGTTCGGGGACTGGGGTCCCAACCCATGCTCACGTTGGGGTAGTAGGGGACCTTCCACTGGTCTCTGAACTTCGGCCACAGCGCCGCGGATCGATCCGCCCACTCCCGATAGGAGGCTCGGGGGAACTCGCTCGGGTAGTCGTGGTGAACCCAGCAGTAGGACGTGACGCTGTCGAACCCGAGTCGGGCCAGCATCTCGTGCGGGTCCTTGACCGTCCGCTCGTTCGGCAGGACCTTGATGCCCCACATGACGGCGTTGAGGTGAACCTCGCCGACGCCCGTCGCCTTGGCCCGGGCGCGGAAATCGTCCAACGCCTCTCGCGTCTTCGCCACGCCCCCCAGACCGTCCACCAGCGTCATCAGCTCATAGATTGAGAAGTACAACCGACCGTCGATCCGCCAATAGTTCGGCTGGGAAAAATAAGTCTTGACGACGTGATCGGTGGCCTTGTCGAACGTCTCCCGCGTCACCGCACCGGAGTAGAGCAGTTGCGGTTTCACACCGGCCTTGGCGGGGAAGATGTCGATCCAATCATGGTTGGCCCACATCAGGGCGAACTTCAGGCGGTCGCGGTTCTTGGCTTTCAGGAACCCCTGTTCCAAACATCGGTCGAGATAAGGTCCTGCGTCGTGCCAGTACCAGTCGAAGATGAACGCCGCGATGCCGTGGGTGACGGCGGCATCGATCTTTACGGCCATGACGTTCGGATCGGCCTCGTCCAGGTATCCCCACAACGGCACCTTGGGTTGCGCATGGCCTGTAAAACGCGGCCTGGCCGCCTTGACGAGCTCCCATTCCGTCCATCCCTTGCCATAGCGATTCTCATTCCTCGGATCGGAGTGGTAGCTGGGGAAGTAGTACACTGCCACCGCGTAGCGGTCCCCTTCGTGAGACGGAGTCATGCCGCATGCCCCCATGACGAGCACCCCCAGCCAGACGGCCGCTACGAACGTCCTCATGTGAACCTCGCTGTTCGCCGGTTATCGGACCGGAGACCGTGTTCAGAATGTAATGCCTCAACCGGAAGGGGTCCAACCCTGCTCCGTTGAAAACATAGAAGCAGGCGACTGATGATCCTCCGGTTGATCGTCGGGAAACGCCGGGGAAACTTTGCGATCCGGGGCTTTGGCCAACCCCGCTCGATTTCGGATGGAATCACACGGCCGGTTTCTCCCCTTCCGACCGAAGCAGGCCCCCCCCCAGACAAAGGGTCCTTGGGGTGGTCAGTACTTGCCTTGAGCCGCTCGCTCCTCTTCCTTGGTCCTGACGCTGATCGCGTGCCCTCTGGCCAAGACGATGTGGTACCACGCGCCATGCCAACTGATCGGCCCGTGTTCGCCCTTGCCGATCTTCTCCTGCACCTTGGCCGGATCGGCGGAATCCCAGGGGGTGAACGGGTCGCTGGCGACGATCTCGCCGGCCTCCATCTTTCCCCAGAAGTTGGCCTTCGACGGATCGGTCAGGTCTTTCGGCTTGACGCCCTTGACTTCGTAGCTTTCTCCCCGTCGTTCCCAGAGCGGCGTGGGATCTTCGAATGACCCTCGGTCGCTCGGACAGCGGAACAGGTACAGACTGCCGTAGGGTCCAAGGACCGTTTGAATCCCCTCTTCCGGCGTGTTCAGCCGCAGCCCCTCGGCGATGTCCTTGACCGACAGGGTGTGTTTCTTGATCTCAAACTTCGGCGGCAGGTATTCGTCGTGGTCGAAGGAATAGAGCATGGCCGCTTGATGAATGCCGCGCAGGCGCGTCAGGCACACGGTGCTTCGGGCCGCTTTCCTAGCTCGGTGCAGGGAGGGAACCGTGATGGAAACCAACAGCGTCATGATCGCGACGACGACAAGGACTTCCACCAACGTGAAACCGTGCCGGGGGGACGGTTCGCCTAGCCAGCGGGCAGTGGGTGCATGAACGTGTCTCATTACCACACCTCCTGGAGAAGGGGAGCGGGCGTAAAGATCCGCAGGACGGCCGGGTGGGATTCGTGCACCTTCACATAGAGTTTGCCAACCTCCCGCAACGGCTTTCCCAGCAACCGGATGTTGACCACGAAGGCCGCCAGGTCACCGGCATAGACCTGCTCGGGCAGGATCGGCAGCATCCACGAGAAGAGCAGCACGACCGCGAGACCCGTCCAAAGTATGAAGTCGGTGAGTACCTCGGCCGATTTCTTGGTCAGCTCGAACCAGACGGAAGACCGGTAGTACACGCGCTGGCTCCGGTGCAACCGAGGACGATCCACGTCGCAGACCGCGCCGGAGATGCCCGCCATGGCCTCGAGCCTGCGGCGGCTCCAGCGGCGGACGAATGGTCCCAACAACACCGTGAAGAGCAGGGACGGAAGCGTGGCAACGATCAGCGGCACAACCCAACCGGAAGCCAAGTGCATCTGCCAGATCAACACGGACGGCAAACCGATCACGATGACCCAGATGTCCCGCTGGAGAATGTCCACCATCTTGCGGGCCTGCTCACAATCATTGAACGTTCGCGATATGTCCTCGCCTGCGTGGTACCGGAGATGCCGATCGAAGTAGAACCGCTGGAAGTCGATCTTGAGCTTGGCATCGAGAATCTTGTCCAGCAGGTGTCCCAGGAGGCTGATGCCCGCCAAGACGGCCAGGACGCCGAGCACCAGTGGGACGAATACCGGCAGGTCGCCTCTCCGGAGCACCGCCCCCTTTTTCGTGAGCCCGTCGAGGACCTCCTTGGCCAACCAGGACTGCGCAGGCTCCAGCGCCGGGCCGAGGATGCTCAAGGTCATCACGGGCAGCATGAGCCACTTCCTCCGCCATAAGATGCGAGACAAGTCTTCCATCCACGACGGATTCCGGGGGGAAACAGGTTCGAGCGCGATTTCGGTCTGCATGGCCTTCCACGTAGCGTACGGTCAACCGGTGATGAACGACACGGACACCGCTCTTTCTGCTCGCGGTGATCACCCGTCAATGCGGGTGGGCCTCACCTCTGAAGTTTAACTCATTGTGACGATCCGGGGCCAGTTGGAACACGCAGGAAATCGTAAGGGCGTTTGCTGCGCTGTTGAAGACATGCGAACGGGCGGGGATTTGCCACGATCCGATCGTGTCGGGCGATTCTATTTCGAGCATGGTTCAAAAACGGGGACTGGCTCCGAGCCAACCGTTGACTGCCGCCGCGAAAATGCGTTCCGGCGAGGTGCCTGTCCCCGTTTTTGAACCAGGCCCTAT
>Ga0129299_1002641_pt1 | contig 11857 bp, 8 predicted proteins | sample ConPoolayeCmetaG_FD_94477 | JGI IMG/M metagenome (GOLD analysis project Ga0129299, IMG submission 94477) | Hot spring microbial mat communities from California, USA to study Microbial Dark Matter (Phase II) - Cone Pool mat layer C metaG ... | reverse complement strand
CCGCAGGACCGGTCAGCTCTGGCCGCGGTTCCGTCGGCCGGCGGTCGTTCTCGAAAGCGGGCGCAGCCGCGGGTGGCCCGCCGGCCAGCACCTGCTCGCGCGCCCGCTGCGCCTGTCGCTGGCGACGCAGACGCCGCTTCTTGCTCGCCGAGAGCGGTGCGCCGCTCTGGGCTTCCGGCTTGATGGGCGGTGCAGATGCCGGAACAGCCGGGCTGGTAGGTGCGACCGCAGCTTCGGCCTCCTTGGTCTTCCTGCGCCCACGCCGCCGCTTCCTTCGTCGCGTCCCGTTCCGCGGCGGTTCCGCCGGGCCCTCCGGCGCTTCGGTCGTCGCGGCGGCAGCGCCGGCCGTGCTTCGCGACGCGCCAAGATCGTCGACTCGCTCGGCGAGATCAGGCCTCGCGCCGGACGTGACGCTGACGCCGTCGTCGGAAGCGGCGAGCGGCCTGGCCGCACCCGGGGCGAGTCTGACGACGCTGATCCGCCTGCCGTCGCTTTGGTCCGACGGCCCGGCGCGGTCAGCGGATTCCCCGGTCGGCGCGGTTGTCGGGACGACCGGTCGCGCAATCGGTGCGAAAGGCAGCGGCGCGACCGGCGGAAAACGAATGACGACCGCATCGCCGGATGTTTCTACCTGCGGCGTGGATGTTGGCACCGCCGCGGCCGTGCCGGCTGAACCTGCCGGCTCAGGGCCTGCGGCGGGTCCCGACGACGCCGGGCTGGCGTTAGCCTCGATGGCCTCGGGCCCGATTTCTGCGGCAGGGGGGCCGACCGCCGTGGGGACGGCCGTGCGTCGGGGACGCCTCCTGCCGGGCCGGGCGGTTTGGGGGGACGCCAGCGCCGGCGGCGCCGGGGCGGGCGCGCTCTGATCGGCGGTCGCGTCCGCGCTCAAATCGGCTCGGCCCGATGGCAGGTCTTCTTCCCGCGACGGATCGGTATTGGTTGATTCCTCGGAAGGTCTACGTCGTTTTCTTTGTTTGGTCTTCTTCTGTTGGTCCAAGTTTCATTCCTTGTGGCGCCGCCCGCCTCGCCCCCGGGGCGGCTAACTCCAAATCCCATGTGACTTCGGCACGGCGGATGCGCGGCGGGCGCGTCTCGGCGTCGAGGCCGAGTGCGGCGAGAACCGCACCCAGGCGCGCGGTGCGCTGCGCTTGGTAGCGCAGCCGCAGGTGCAACTGCGTGCCGTCCAATTCTAATCCCGTGACATACGGGCGGATGTCCGATGGTAGCGGCTGATCGTCGCCCGGACGCTCCCGAGCCAGGGACCGGTCGACGCGCGCGGCCACGGACCGGGCCGCCTCCGCGTCCAGCTCGAGCACATACTCCACCACCAGCGGGTGCGGCGAACCGGGCGCCGTTGGGGCGAGTACTTCGTGCAGGAAGCAGCCCGGCGGCAAGGCGGCGGCCAGCCGGTCAGCCAGCTCCCCTGCATCCTCCAGCCCCCGAAGCTCGATCAACGCCAGTTGCGAGTCCGCCGCCACGCCAACGCTCCGGGGCAGCGGCAGCGACATGCGCGGAATGGGGTTGAAGCCTTCCGAATAACGCAGCGGCCAGCCGCCGCGCACCAGCGCCCGGGCCAGCATTCGGAGCTCATCATGATGTGACAGATAGCGCAGATCGTCACAGATGGCGTACCGGACGGCGGCCCGTGTTCGCGGCCCGGTCGTCGGCGATGCCCCGCTGTACACCTCTGCCGCCATCAGATCGCCTCCGGCGGAAGGACCTTGCGCGCCTGCTGACGCAGGTAGTTCAGCACCTGCCGGTCCGCATCGAAGCGCATCACCTTGCGGGCGATCTGCTCGCACTCGCTTATGCTGGTGGACCGCACGAGTTGCTTCACCTCGGGTATGTCTTTGGGGGCCATCGACAGCGTGCGCAGGCCCAGCCCCAGCAGGAGCTGGCAGTAAACCGGCGACCCTGCCATCTCGCCGCACAGACTCACCTCGATCTTAGCCCGCTGTCCCGCCCGGATTACCCGTCGCAGGAGCTTCAGAATCGCCGGGTTGTGCGGCGAATACAGATGGGCCACCCGTTCGTTGGCCCGATCGACGGCCAGCGTGTACTGCGTCAGGTCGTTGGTGCCGAGGCTGAAGAATGAGACTTCCCGGGCCAGCGCGTCGGCCACCAGCGCCGCCGCCGGAGTCTCGATCATGATTCCGACGGGTACGTCGCGACGGAACGGGATTCCCTCCTCCTCCAGGTCTTCCATGACGTCGGCCAGGGTGGCTTTGGCCTGGCGCAGTTCCATGAGCGTGGCGATCATGGGGAACATGATGCGCACGTCGCCCTCGACCGAGGCCCGCAGCATGGCGCGCAGGTGGGACTTGAACATGTCCAGATTGAGGAGGCAATAGCGCAGCGAGCGCAGACCCAGGACGGGGTTATGATCGCGCTGTAGCCCCATCGAAGGAGCCAGCTTGTCCGCGCCCAGGTCGATGGTGCGCAGCGTGACCGGGCGGCCGCGCGCGTCCCGGGCCGCCGCACAGAACGCCTCGTACTGCTGCTCTTCGGTCGGCAGCCGCGTGCTGGCCAGGAAGAGGAACTCGGTCCGGTACAGGCCGATGCCCTCCGCGCCGAACTCCAGCGCCGGGGTGACCTCTTGGGGCATCTCGATATTGGCCAGCAGCGCGACACGGTGTCCGTCACGAGTCAGCGCCGGCAGATCGCGCAGTTGCCGCAGCTCCACCTCGAAGCGGTGATATTCGCGCTGCTGGTCGCGGTAGAGGCCGACGGTGGTCGGGTCCGGATCGACCACCACGATCCCATGTGTTCCGTCGATGATGACCGTGTCGCCGCCGGAGGCGTCGGCGGTCACATCGTTGAGTCCCACGACCGTCGGGATGCCGAGCATCCGGGCGATGATGGCCATGTGCGAGGTCTGGCCGCCGGCATTCAGGGCGAAGCCCAGGATGTGCTCGCGGTCGAGCTGCACCGCCTGGGAAGGCGTGATGTCGTGAGCGATGATGATCACCGGCTCGGACAGTCGGGCGATGTCCTCCCGAACGCGGCCGAGGATGTGGCGCAGCACCCGCTTCTCGATGTCGTACAGGTCGTGCACCCGGTCCTTGATGTACTGGTCCGCAACCGCCTGGAACGCCCGCTGCCGCTGCCGGAGCTCATGGCCGAACGCGTACGCGGCCGTGTAGAGGTTTTTCTCGATCGAATCGACCACGGCTGCCCGGAGCCGGGGGTCGGCGATGAACTTCTCATGGAAATCGAAGATGGCGGAGGTGTTGTCGCCGAACTTGCGGGCCGTGGCCGCCCGCAGCTCGTTGATTTCCTGGCGCGAGGTTTCCAGCGCCGCGTCCAGAATGCGGACCTGCTCGGCCACCTGCGTCGGATGGATCACCCGACGCGGAATCCGGTACTCCTCCGCATCAAGCACCAGAGCCGGACCGATAGCCACCCCCGGTGATGCGCCGATGCCTTTCTTGGTGATCATGGGCCGCGGAACCCGCGGCTTCGCCGGCCACGCGGAAGCGCCGCGGGCCGGTCATGCCGTTCAATCGTCCGGATCACGTTTCGCCAAATCCTGATTCGATCAGCGAGGCCAGGGTCTCAACGGTCTCGTTCGCATCCTCGCCGTCGGCCACCAGTCGGATCTTCACGCCCTGAGTGGCCACCAGCATCAGCAGCTCCATGGGGCTGCGCCCGTCCGCCTCGCGCCCTTCACACTGCACGGTGATTCGCGAGCGGAAGCGCTGGGCGGCATCCACGAACTGCATGATCGGCCGGAAATGCAGCCCCTCCCGATTGGGAATGACCACCTCACGCTGTACCGCCACAGACTCGACCGTCCCTTCACCTCAAAACGCCGAACCGCGCGCAGGCCGGTCCTATGCCACCAGCATCTTCTCGTCCGCTTCCTTGAGCAGTTCGAAAATCTTCTCCGCGTCGTCGGACTGCCGCAGAAACTTCCGGAACCGCTCTTGCTGAAGGTGCCGAAACACCAGATCCATCGCCCGCAGGTGCTCCTCCGGCTGATTGGCCGGGCTGGCGATCAGAAACACCGCGTACACCGGCTCCCCATCGAGGGATGAAAAATCGATCCCGCGGCTGCTGCGTCCAACGGCCCCGATCACCCGGGGCAGCCCCTCGATCTTGGCGTGCGGCACGGCCACGCCCTTGCCAAAGCCGGTGGTCCCGCGAGTGCGCTCCCGGGTGATGATGGACTTGACCACCGGGTCCACCATGCTCATCTCAATCAAACCGTTGTCGGCCAGAAGCTGAACCAGCTCGCGGATGGCCCCGTTGCGGTCAGCGGCTTGGAGCTCGGCAATGACCGAGCTCCGCTGGATCAAGTCCAACAGTTTCATTCCGGTTTCATCCTGTCATGCGGTTCACGATTCCGCGACCTCGGCCCCAGAGCGCGGCGGATGCTTGCGGTTGCGCACGCGTTCCTTGTGCCGCGTGAGCTGCCGCTCGATTTTATCCAGCACCAGATCCACCGCCGCATACGCCTCCGGGTTCTGCTCGGCAGCCACAAACGGATCCGCCCGGTCAGTGTGCACGATGATCTCTGCCGTGTGCAGCCCATCCTTGCCGTCCAGGATGACCTCGATCGACCGGATGCGGTCGTAATATCGTGGCAGCTTGGCGGCCTTCTCCAGGCAGTAGGCCTTGAGCGAGTCGCTGACGCCCATGTGTCGGCCCGTAATTCTCACCTGCATGGTGACCTCCTTAGCCCGGCCGAGCGGCCCCACCGGCGACATGCACGCTGGCGGTGTGCCGCGGCGGCCGCGCTGACCGGCTCCGCCTCCGTACGCGACACGCAGGACCCGCGCGCACACCCCCCGGGCGGCCGACGTCCGCGCGAGCTATACCCCGTTCTGTCAGCCATCTCCCGGTTCGGAATCTAGCGTCGGCCCCACGCAGCCGTCAAGGGCGCCGCCCGCTCCCCGGCGAGAGTCAATCGGCCGCACCGGCATTCTTACGCCGGACTACCCGCGGCTCCGCAGGTCCGTTTGCCGGCTAGTGGCGACGGCTGGACTCCCGCGGCAGCAGTTGCGGGGCCACCCGCGCCGTCTGAAAAGCGTCCATCCGTGCCTTGCTCAGGCGAGCCAACACCGTCTCCATCGCCCGCCGACCTATCTCTTCGCCGCAGAAATCGGTGGTCGAAAGCGTCGGCGTCACCCGCGTGCCCACCCGCTCGTTGCCCTGGCCGACCACGGCCACGTCACGCCCCGGGGCGCGCTTCAGCCGCATGCACAGCAGCATGATCTGGACCGCCAGGAAGTCGTCGGTAGCGGCGACCCCCTGAGCCTCCGCGAGGCGCGCCAGCACGCGGTCGGCGGCTTCCGGCGACAGAGGGCCGGGCTCTGTCAGCCGAAGGGTCAGTGCCTCCGGGTCCAGCCCGTGCTGGCGGCAGATTTCCTGAAACCCGCTCAGCCGCTCTACCGCGTCCTGGACGGTTGGCGCGTGGACGTAAAGCAGGTTGGCGGCACCATTTTCCAGCAGGTGGCGGGCCACCAGCCGCCCCGATTCGGCCTGGTCCGTCATCAGCAGGTCGCAGTCGATGCCGGCCAGCGGGGCGCAGGCGGCGATCGGACGGTCCTCCAGGGCCTCCCGCAGCGGCGACAGCGCGTCCCCGCTCAACTGGGTTGCGACCAGCACCGAATCGATCCGCTCGTTGACCAGCGCGCGGATCGCTTCCTGCTGTTGCTCCGGGTCCGGGCCCAGTTCCGCCACATGCACCGCGTAGTGGGCGGCGCGAGCTTTGGCCAGGGCTCCCCGCAGGAATGCGGCCGCGAACACCGATTGCAGGTCGTCGATCAGGACGGCCACCGCGAAGCTGCGGCCCGTGGCGAGCGATCGGGCGGCATGGCTCGGCGAATAGTTCAGCTTCCGGCAGGCTTCCAGAACCTTTCGTTTGGTCTGCTCGCTGATGTCCGGACGATCGTTCAGCGCTCGAGAGACGGTTCCCCGAGACAGGCCGGTACTACGGCTGATGTCCTCGATCGTGACCCTCGCAAGCTTGGCCATGGTGTCGCCCCACAACTGTCCTCCGCTGCGCGTCATGCGCAACTGGACGAAGCGCCTCGGACATACCACTCATGACGACCTGAACGCACCGTACATGATCAGGCATTCTATCCGACACCCCTGGCGAACGAAAGCGAGAAAAGGCGCGATTCCCAAAGCCCCGCCCAACCGGACGGAACCATCGACCGCCGGCGATCGTGGCCGGCGGTTCGGCGAAGCGCCGCGCGGTCGGCGCAACGTCCGCAGGAAGCCCGACTCGGCATGCGGCCGACTCAGTCGGTCCCGATGACCTCCTCAAAGAGCTGCGGCGGGTCCTGAATACCGATCTGCCCGTTGTACTGCTCCGACTCGCGCAGCGGCGCCGCCATGAACCTCGGTCCGCTCGAGTAGATCACCGTGGGCAGTGAGGTCGGGTCCATGATATCGTTGGTTCCGCCCGCCGTGTTTCTCAGCCCGAGCAGGTGGCCGATATGGTGGGCCGCGACGTTGGCGATGGCCATGCCCATCTGGTCCGCAGTCAGAGCGGAAAAGTCCGCCGCCAGTGCGTCGGTGGCGACCAGCGCACGGCCGGCCAGCGTGTCGTTCCTCAGGTCGATGTAATTCGCCGCGCCGTACACCTCGTCAACCTCGCTTCCGCCGAAGTAAACCGTCTGGTAGGGCGACGTCGGCGCGGTGGTATAGAAACTGACGTTGTAGCCGTCGAAGAGGTCTTCCAGCCGCGTCAGGATGCGGTTCTTGATTATGTTCGTCTCCACGGTGCCCCAGGCGGCGTTCAGATCACTCGCGTCGAACTCGACGATGTTCTGCGGCCCGGTATTGCCGACCACCACATTCGTACCGCCGCTGAAATTCAAGTAGATGCGCTGCCCGCGCGGTACCAGCCCGACCTGCCGCTGGATGCGCACGGACACGCTCGGCGCGTTGCTGCCGCCGCTCCCATCGACCACCACGTAGTAGGCCGGGCTGTCGTGGCCGATGACGAGCTTGGCGTCCGGCGTCCACAGGGCGTAATCGTCCTGGTACCAGGTGAGCATCTTCTGGGAGGCATCCAGCACGAGCACGCTGAAAACGTCAGCGTCGTAGATGGGACCGTACCCGGGCATCGTCGCCATGCTCAGGAACAACCGGTCGCCCCGGCTGATCGGTCCGAAGTCAAAGATCTGCCGCCGACTCGAGGCCACCGCTACGATCATGGCCTGGTCGTTCACGAACGGGACCCTCGGCGTGGTTCCGCTGATGGTCGTGGTGAATGGGTTGACCAGGTTGATTCTGGCGGCGGCGTAGGTCCGCACCGGGTCCGTACGGTCGGTATCCAGCTCGGCCCAGAGGTAGTACTGGCCCGGCACATCCTCGTCAGGCACTTTGGTGAGGTCAAGGGCAGTAGGAATCCTGATGTTCAAGTCGTTGCCCTGAGGGGGATTAGCGTCCAGTCGGAAGGAGTTGCGGGCCGCCACCGCCAGCAGCAGGTGCAGGCCGTCGGGCGAGAAGGCGACGGAGCGGATCGGGGAGAGGCAAGGGGCCAGCGAGCGGGTTCTGGTGGTCGCCTCGAGGTCCCACACGCCGGCAGTTCCATCTTCGCTTCCGGTAAGCAGTTGCGTGCCGTCGGGTGAGACCGCGACGCTCGTGACCGCTCCCGAATGCCCGCTGTAGGTTCGGGCTGGACCGCCCTCGGGACCCGCCGTTGCCCAAGCCATCGCTTTTCCGTCCCGCCCTCCCGTCACAACTGCCTGGCCGTCGGGCGTGAAGGCGACCGCGGCGACGTCGTCGGTATGCCCGCCGCTGGCCCGGCGGAACCCGCGCTGCACGGTGGCGTCCGAAACCCGCCAGAGCAGCGCCGAGTCGTCCGCGCCCCCGGTCAGCAGCAGGTCTGAGTTATCGGGGTGGAAGGCGACCCCCAGGACGGCGTCGGTGTGGCCGCCGTGCGCCGCGTCCAGCGTTGCCAGGAGGCTGCCATCGGATACGTTCCAGACGGCGGCGGTCTGGTCGTTGCTGGCGCTGGCGAGGTACGCGCCATTGGCCGAGAAAGCGACGGCGTTCACCTGCTGCGCGTGGCCGGCAAACGCTCTGGCCACGGTACCAGAGCTGGTGTTGCGCAGCGTGAGCGAGCCGTCGGCGCAGCCGACCGCGTAGTAATCCCCGTCGGGCGAGAATGCCAGCGCGGTGACCGCCACGCCGACCACGTCCGCATCACGCAGCAGGTCCCCGGTCTCGGCGTCCTGCAACCGCACGCGCCGGTCCTCGCCGCCGGTGAGAATCTGCGTTCCGTCCGGGGAGTAGACGGCGGACCGCACTCGGTCCGCGTGCCCGGTGACGCGCAGCTCGATATCGCCGTTAAGCGCGTCGTAGACGACTGCCTGGGCGTCGCAGGAATCGGCGTCCCGATCCAGGCCGGTGGTGATCATGAATGGGACGCCGGGCTCCACCTCGTACACGGCATACACCCACAACGGCGACGCCTCCTTGCCGGGGTCGACCGACAGCACCAGGTTCGGCACGTCGGGAGGCGGGATGCGGAACTCGATCTCCGGCTCCGGGATGCCCACCTGGATCATCTTGGTCGTTGATGCGGTGACCCCCACGTTGTCGGTCACCGTCAGCCGGACTCGGTAGCTGCCCGGGGTGGAGAAGGTGTGCGCCGTGGCGGCCACCAGTTCAAGCGAGCCGTCCCCGAAGTCCCACCGATAACGTACGATGCTCCCGTCCGGGTCGTAGGAGGTGGAAGCGTCGAACTGGAATACGGCGGGGGCCGAGGGCGCGCTGGTCCGATCCACGACGATGATCGGTACCGGCGCGTTGGTAACCGAGATGGTGACCGTGCGCGAGTTGGAGGCGCCGTCGTCGTCGGTAAGCGTCAGACGAACGCGGTACTGTCCCGTGCTCTGGAAGGTATGCCTGGGCGCAATGTCCTGGCTCGTGGTCCCGTCGCCGAAATCCCATTCTCGGGACACAATCAGGCCGTCGTCGCTGCTGCCCGAAGAGTCGAAGCGGACGGTCAACGGTGCTATGCCGCGAAGCACGTCGGTGGAAATGACCACGTTCGGCGGCACGTTGAACAGCGAACTGGTTCCGCCGTCGGTAGGCTGTTGCCCGGTGACGCAGGTCAGCAGGCCGAGGGGGGTAAGAGCCAGGAAAGCCGCGAACAGAGCGGGAAGCGGGCGCCATTTGCCGTGCATACAACTACTCCCAGGGCCTGCGGCGGGCCGCCGCCGCGGGCCGTCACGTAAGTATGGGCGGGCCCACGAGTCGCATCAAGACCTTGGACCCGCTGGGCAATCCGCACCGTTCCGGTTCTTGCAGCGCGGCTCGAGAAGGGGCGACACCTGCGCGCGCGGCAGAGCCACGACGCGAGCCTTGGGGCCGCGGATTCCCGGACGGTGACTGGTCATTGCCCGCCGCTAGCCGGTCGGGCCGGCGTCGGGGGCCTCCCGGGGCACCGCAGCGGCTATCGTGGCTCTGTGTTGGGGTCGAATGCCGGCGTCGGGCCGAAAGCGCTCCAGCTCACCTGCGCCTGACCGCCGAAGCCGACGTTCTGCTGGAACGAAGCGCCGGCGACGGTGAGATTGTCCGAGACGGCTACGCCCTGGCGCGAGACCGTCACGAGTTGGTCTTGTTGGGAGGTAGTGACGGCGTTCGTATGCAGGTCGGTGGTCGTCACCGTATAGGTGACTCTCCCGTAGATCGTCAGATTGACTCCCGTCCCCTGGGTGCTCTCCAGCATGCTCCCGCCGTCGTCGGCCTGGAACGCGCGGGCGCCGGAGCCCGAGTAGACGTAATGGTAGTCCGTGGTGGTCTGCTGCCCAGTTATGTTCCAGGCGATGGCGGAAGCGCTGCGGTCCCAGTAGGTGTCGGCGAAGCTGGCAGCCGGCGGATCCTGCCAGACGCTCGCACGAAAGCTGTCCACATCCAGCGTGGCGCGGGCCTGAGCGGTGAAGGTAACGGTGTACTGCAACCCGTTGCTGTTGCCGCTCACCTGGATCTGCGGCCGCCAGCGGCGCAACGGGCGGCTCAGCCCGGTGACGCCGTTCTCGCTGGCGACGACGTCGCCGTACAGCCCGGTGCTGAGTCCGCTGAGGTTCCACAGATCGCCCCACCAGATCACTTTGCTGGCGGTGATACTCTTGCCGTCGACCGTCAAGGCGGGCTTGTCGCAGCCGAACATGCGCAGTTGCCATTTGCCATCCGAGTCGAGATTGCAGTAGCGCGGATGTGGGGCCAGGATCGGCATGATGGTGGCGTTGTCTTGCAGCCAGGGCGTAAGCTGCGCGCCGCTGTGCGGGTCGGTCAGGTACAGCTTCTGGTTCAGCTCGCTCATGGCCACGAGCAGGAAGGTGAAGGCCCCGCCCTGCGGCGGCGTGAACTTCTCCAGCAGGCTTTGACCGGCGACGATCTTCTCTTCATTCGAGGCAGTCAGAAGCTGGTAGATGTATAGCGTGGCGCGGGCCGCGCGCGGGTAGAACACTTTTCCCGACCACCCCAGGAAACAGGCTCCCTCGCCGCACTTCTCATAGAGCATATCACGGTAGGCGCTGCTGAAATCGTCGCGATATGCGCGGCAGGCGTTCAGGTAAAACAGGGTGTTGTTGGGAAATGTGCCTTTGTCGTGCTCACGGACGTAGTTCGGCGTCACGCCGTAGTACTGCCGTCGCGTCCGACTGCCGTCCTGTCGCCGGATCGTCACATTCCAGATCGTCAGCCGGCCGCACATGACGTCGCCGTAGTTGGCCAGCAGGTTGGCCTGGGTAACCGGGGTCGTGGTGAGCAAGGTCTGCCGGCTGAAGTCGCCGCCGCACGTGCCCGTGTAGGGAATCCCCAGTTCCGGGGGCAACTGAATGAGCTCCGGCGGGTACTGGGGATTGCGCCAGGTGCCGTGGGTTTCGATCAGAATCACACCGTAGTGGGTGAGGTTGGCGAAATCGTCCACCGTCAGATCGTGCCGTTCGACTTCGTAACCACGAGCGGCCAGCATCGTCTGCACGACGTCCGTGGTGTCGCTGATATCCCAGTTGCCGTGGATGAAGCTCAGCGCGTTGGCCAGCAACGCCTTGTTGCTGGCCGGCTGGGTGTACACCAGTCCGCTGGCCGTGCCTTGGGCCACGGCACCGGTCTTGCCGGCAGCGGCCGCGGTCTGGCACCGGTCGGCGGCGGGTGCCGGCTTGGCTTGCCCGGTGTCCGGCGGGTCGTGGAGCGCCTTGAGGGTGCCTGCGGCGTCTTGGGCTTCATCGACGACCAGGAAGCAGTGGCTCTCGCCGTCGATCAGATCGACCCAGACGACGCCTTCGTCGGTGTCCACGCCCGCCCCCAGCACGCGTTCATCGGCCTGGAGCTCGGTCAGCAGAGCGGCGTTGATCTCGTCGACCGTGTCGCCTGCCTGGAGCATCCGGTCGACCGCGTCGACGGCGCTGTTGATGACCGGGCCGTTCGACGCTGATCCCGTAAGGACCGGGTCCGTCGTCGAGGGGGAATCATCCGCCCCGGGGCAGCCGATCAGCCACATCCCCAGGACCAGAACGCCGCTGATTCTTGGGAGAAACCGCCTGGTCAGCACGTCTGACCCTCCCTCTTGTACGCGCAAGGTCTTCCCGGTCCGGGCCGGCCACGCACCTCATGCCCCCGGCATCTGCCCCGCTCCGTAAAAATTCTAATGTTAGCCGAAGTCGCTGAGCATCACCAAACGGAAATCTCCGCGCTGGGCCGGTTGCCATGCCGCCGTCTGCGCGAGTTGCGTATCGACCGGCCGGCCGCCGCCTTCGAGGGCTTGAAGCGGGCTGCCTTACTCTCTAGGCTATGGGATAGTCTGCGCACAAGTTGGGGTGCAGCCCCACCGGAGGGCGACATGAAGCGGGGACTCGGCTTCGTCCTTCTGGGCAGCTTGTATCTG
>Ga0129299_1002640_pt1 | contig 11859 bp, 15 predicted proteins | sample ConPoolayeCmetaG_FD_94477 | JGI IMG/M metagenome (GOLD analysis project Ga0129299, IMG submission 94477) | Hot spring microbial mat communities from California, USA to study Microbial Dark Matter (Phase II) - Cone Pool mat layer C metaG ... | reverse complement strand
GCGGAAGCGCTGGCTCAGCTACCCGGTCGAAGGCGGGCACAAAACGACGATCTACGACGCCGACCGCGTCCGGGCCGGCGGAAACACGCTCTTCGTGGTCGAGGGACCGTTCGACGCGCTGATGGTCACGGCCGCGATCGCACCGGAGAACGACTCGGTCGCGACGGCGTTCTTCGGCTCGCTGGCGACGGACACGCAGCTCGCGCTGGTCGTGGCCGCGGTGCCGCTGTTCCGCATGGTGTACGTGATGCTCGACGCCAACGTGTACGGCCGCTGCCGCCGGCTCGCGCAGCAACTCACGCAGATGTCGGCCGCGCCGAACGTCGGTTCGATCAACATCGGCATCGAGAACCGTGATCCCGGCGCGACGCGTTTCGACGAACTCGCTGCGCTGGTCGAGGTCGCGTCGGTGTCGTGGCAGGCGGAGATCCGCTGGATGTGGGAACGCCGACTCGTGTTCACGGGCGGCGGGAAGGAGTAGCCACGATGCCTGTCGTATCGATCAACGTCGGCCCGAAGCGTGTCCACCTCACGGCGTATTGCCCGGATGACGAGCTCGGCCTGCTGGTCTGCGATTACGTCCTGGCCTGCGCCGCAGAGTTGCTCGACGGCACGAGCGAGACCGAGCTGCGGCGATGGCACGTTGAGCGCGACCCCGAGATCGCCGGGCTGTTCGCCAAGCTCGACGCCGGCTGGAAGCTGCCGAAGAACGGTGAGTTCAACGTGGACCCGAGCAACGCTCCGGCGGAGGCGCGAATCATTCGCCATCTGCTACGTGAGCGCATGGAGCAGTGTGGACGATAGCGCCGGTGGACGCTGGCGCTATGAGGCGAGAACCATCAAGGCACGGAGGCCTTCAAATGACGAGCATCTTTGAGATCACGGATCGGCAGCACGTGGCGTCGTTCTTCGTCTGGACGCTGGCAGTCTGCGCCATCACCAAGGCGCTGTTCGGATCGCTGCCCGCGGCCGAGCTCCAATACCGGTTGTCGCTCCGCGACTCCCCGCGGCGCCAGCGGATGAACCGGCTGAACTGGGAGATCAACAACCGCGCGGTTTGGGACGAGGACGTCGCGCGGAAGTCACCCCACGCGGCGAAGCAGCCGCTGACGGAAGACGATGTCGAGGGTCGTCGCACGGAGCTGCAGAAGCTCGCGCGATCGTCCCTGGCGTGGCGGGCGTTCACGTATTTCATGGGGTGCTTCGCCTGCCAAGCATTCTGGACGGCGCTGGCGGTGTACGCGCTCACGCGGGGCGCAGGCGATCCAACTGCCTGGTTGCTGTCGGCTGCCGCTTACTCCGGCGCTGCGGTTCCGCTCACGGTTGCGGTTGGGAAAACGGCGATCACACAACCGGCTGTCGGCAAGGGTGGTTGCAAGAACTGCGGCAAATAGCCCGCGCACGGACGTTCAAACCTGAGACTTTGAAACCGCGCCCCGCAAACTGGTGAACACGCATGAGTTGGCGCTGTGTGGAATGTCTCAGCGTTAAGTGCGCATGAGACTATTCGGGCGGTACAGCTACGTGTTGGCGGCTCGGTCCGATGCCGAGTCAGCGCCGGTCGTCATCTGGGCAGCAAGCTTCGATCGCGTCGGCGAGCGCGCGCAGGCTGCGCGCGATTTCTGCGTAGCGCACGGAGTAAAACATCTGTCGCCCCTCCTTGCGAACGGTGACGATGCCCGCGTCGCGCAGGATGCCCAGGTGGCGCGACACAACCGATAGGTCCACCGAGCTATTCTCGGCTGCCTGCGTAACCGTCTGTGGGCCGCAGCATTGGGCTAGGCGAATTAGGATGTGGATGCGGGTTGGATCGCCCATCGCGCGAAAAAGCCGCGGATCGATTGTAGTTTCCAGCGATGGGCAACACGCCGTCGGCTTGTGGGCAGCTTTTCGTTGCCTGCGTACTTGCACGCTCATGCAATCATGCTATGAGGCTATCTCAGAACCATTGAGAACATCGAACGAGCTCACGTCAAGGCCCGTATTTCCAGTGGATTCTGAGCGCAGCAGGGTCGCTTGATGCCAGAAACAAAGGTTTCGAGATTGCCTCATGATTTGAATGAGCGGCTGCCAAGGCGTGTCCCTCGAGCGGGCGCGCGGCTGGCCGTTCGGAGAGGCTTGCGAAGCATGACGGATCGCAAACTCCGCGTGCTCTTCCTCTGCACCGGAAACTCCTGCCGGAGCCAAATGGCCGAAGGGTGGGCGAAGCACTTGAAAGCTACGGAGATGGAGGCGTACTCCGCGGGCACTCAGCCGCAGGGGCTGAACCTGTTGGCGGTGAAGGTGATGGCCGAATCGGGCGTCGACATCGGCGGGCACCGTTCTAAGACGGTGCAGGGGCTCGGCGATCTCGCGTTCGACTATGTCGTCACCGTCTGCGGACACGCGAACGAGACCTGCCCGGTGTTTCCCGGCAAGACGCGCGTCGTACATGTCGGCTTTGACGACCCCCTGAAGCTGGCGGCAGGCGCAGCGAACGAAGCAGAGGCGCTCTCGCATAATCGGCGCGTGCGCGACGAAATCCGTGCCTTCGTCGAGAAACTCCCGCAAGTGCTGCAATGACCTGCGTCCTTTCCGAAGATCGAGCGTCTCTGTCTGCCTAACGGCCCCGGTGACCAGTGAGGCCGCGCGTCCGGCGTCAGCACCTCGCGTCGTTGACGCGGCATTCGCCGGCTGCGACGGGCGACACCGGCAGAATGCGAGCCGACTTGAAGCCCGAAACAGCCACTCTCGAAGGAGCTTCGCGCTCTGCCATGCGCGATGCCCAACCGGAATCTGCGTCGCGTAAGCCGTTCATCAACAATGTGTTACGTCGCGCAGCCGCGGTGACTCTGGTTTGTTGATCGCAACCTAGTCAATTTACTTGACACGCAGATCATCAATCGATAGAGTGCCGCGAGTCGAACGGTGCGGCGATGCTGGCACTCTCTCACACATCCGGTTACGCAGTGCTCGCTCTGAGCTGTTTGGATGACCCTGGACAGCGTTGGGTTCTCGCCAAAGACATCGTCAAATGCACCAGCGTGCCAGGCCCATATCTATCACAGATTCTTCATGCACTGAGCCGCGCGGGGCTGATCGAAACGAAACGCGGTTACCACGGCGGCTACCGCCTGTGCCGTCCCGCCAGCGCGATCAGCGTTCTTGAAGTCGTGGAAGCTGTGGACGGATCCGAGTGTTTCGGCGGATGCCTTCTTGGGCTCGAGGAATGTTCGGACCAGCGAGCATGTCCGACACATGAGTTCTGGAAGGCAGAGAAGGCACGCATCCGGGCGCATCTGGCCAACCTGTCGCTCAGCGGGGTCGCCGACTACGAACGCCGAGTTCAGGGATTCTGTGGTCCTGACGCGCCGCTTGCCAGGCAACTCGGCGGCAACGGACGCGCGGGCAAAAACAGCCCTGGCCCGGGTGCTGGACTGATTCCCCGGTCCGTGTCGGACTCACATCGGGCGACTCGGTCCCGCACAACCGAGTCCGGCGCAGCGAGTTCGCGGAAATCGCCCAGCAAGAGCACCGCCCGACGCCGGCGGCCTGCTGGTTGAGGAAAATAAGGAGCTCGATATGAGGTCATCCTGCAGGCTCGTAGCAGCGGTCTTGTTTGCTGTCTCGACGATGTCGCTGGGCGGATGTCCGTGGTTCAACCCGCCCCCCGATGACAACGGCAATGACAATGGCGTGGTTGACGACATCGGAAACGACAACGCCGGCGTCGATAACACGAACGATAACGCCGGCGGCGATGGCGGGAACGGCAACGACAACACGGGCGGCGGCGACGATCAAACGCCGAAGGTCACCGTTGGCGTGCCCGCCAAGAGCATCGGGCTGGACCTGATTGGCATTCACGACAGCGGCTCGCAGTACTACAACGCCGACTGCATCAGTTGTCACGGTGACCGCACGAACGAAGTCGCTCTGGACGGCGTCACTCCGGCCGCCCACTCCACGATGCTGTTCAAGTCGTGGGGCGAGGGGAACGCGCGCTGCGCGAGTTGCCACAAGGGCAGGGCGGATTTCCTCAGTTACTCCGCCGGCGGGCTGCGCGAGCCGGTAAACGTCGAGCGCAACATCGGAACGGCGGGCAGTTGCACATCCTGTCACAGCGGCGATTGGTCGCTCGGGTTCTACGTCCGGCGATCAGGAGATTGAACCGTGGTAGCCACGAAATCCGAATCAGTGCGTATCGCTCAGTCGCCCGATCGGGGAGGCTCCGAACTGGACCGGCGCTCGTTTCTCAAGCTTGGCAGCGCGCTGGCAGTCGGCGCTGCATTCGGCGGGTTTTTCTTCCGCGAACATCAGGCCCTGGCTGCCAGGTTTGGCGATCCGGTACTGATCGAAACTGACGCGCGCGTTCAAATCAAGTACAGCACCTGCCAGGGCTGTCACGGACGCTGCGGCATTCGCTGCAAGGTCGTGGACGGCGTGCTCGTCAAGATCGACGGCAACCCGTTCAACCCGTGCAATTCGGACACTCACCTGCCCTTTGAGACCGACGCTGACGCAGCACGGCTGTTGCCGGCGACGCTGTGCGCGAAGGGGCTTGCGGGGATGCAGTCGCTATACGACCCATTCCGCCTCAAGGAGCCGCTCAAGCGCGTCGGCCCGCGCGGGTCGGGGCAGTGGCAGACCATCTCATGGGAACAGGCGTTTTCGGAAATCGGCGCGAAGCTCGCATCGCTCCGTGATTTGAACACGCCGATCGATGCGGCCGCGCCGGAACTGGGCAAGAAGGTCAACCAGATCATGTTCTCCGGCGGGCGCAATCAGCAGTCGCGCTTCACCGACTTGTTCTGGAAGAACGTCGTCGGCACGGTCAACGCCCGCCACGACCATACCAGCATCTGCGAGGAAAGCCATCACACGGCGCATGAACTGCTGACCGGCAACGGCATTGCGGCTTCGTTCAAAGACCACACCAAACCCGACCTCCAGAATGCGGACTTCGTGCTCTGGTTCGGCTCCGATCCGTGCTCCGCCAACTTCCCCTTCCTGCCGATCGCGCGCAAGGTGGTCGAGATGGTCGAGCGCGGCGGAAAGCTGTACGTCGTGGACCCGCACTGCAACGTTGCGGCGTCGAAAGGCACCTGGGTGCCGATCAAACCGGGCGTCGATGCGGCGCTGGCGATGGCGATCGGGCGGTACATCGTCGACAACAACCTGTACAACACGCCCTTCCTGCAACGCCCGCATGACGGCGCGGCCAACCCGACCGGCGAGCTGAACGTGACGGATGCCACCCTGCTGGTCAAGATCGTCGACGGGCACCCGTTGGCGTTCCTCCGCGCCGATGAAGCAGGAATCTTCGGCGGGACCAACACGGATTTCGTTGTCTGGACCGGCGGTGCCGCGGTGAAGTTCAACACCGTGAATTCCGCCGACTTGCTGCCGGGCCCGGTGGTCGTGAACGGGATCACCTGCAAGACCGCGTTTCAGCTGTATGTCGAGCGCGTCCGCGAGAAGACAATCGAAGAGTATTCGGCCATCTGCGGCGTGGACGTGGCCACCATCCAGTCGCTGGCGCAACAGCTCGCGGCCGCCGGACGGCGCGGCAGCGTGACGATGTACCGTGGCCCGGTCCAGCATACCAACGGTACGTACACCGGCCTGGCGATCCTGTCGCTGAATCTGCTGGTGGGCAACTTCAACTGGAAGGGCGGGCTTTCCTTCGGCGGCGGCGGCTGGCGAGACAGCTACAGCGGCGCGCCGTATGACCCGAACAGCTTTCCCGGAAAGGTCACGGAGTCCGGCATACCGCTCACGCGCGTCGGCAAGTCCTACGAGACGAGCACCGAGTTTGCCAACAACGGCTATCCAGCCCGCCGGCCCTGGTTCCCGATCGCACGGCACTACAACTTCCAGGAGATCCTCCCGAGCATCGAGGAGGGCTACCCCTATCCCATCAAGGCGCTCATCCTGTACTGGAACGGCATCCCCTATTCGACGCCCGGCGCGCGGGCCGTCTGGGAGCGCACGATCGCGGACGAGACCAAGATCGAGTTGGTCGTGGCGATCGACATCGCGATGAGCGAGGTGGCCGCCTGGGCGGACTACACCCTGCCCGACACGACCTATTTCGAGCGTTGGACGGCGGTCACGGTGGCGCCGACGATCGTGACCAAAACGCACGGCGTCCGGCAGCCGGTGGTGGGCACGCTGGACGCGGAGATGAACTACACCGGCGTCCTGCCGAATACAAAGACGCTGGAAGACATCCTGATCGGCATCGGCAAGGCGATGGGCCTTCAGGTCCCCTGGAACCGCGCGTGGGACTTCTGGAAGCAGATCCTGACGAACATCGGCAGCGACGCCGGCGGACCGGGCCTTGACTACCTGCTCGCCCGCGGCGGCCGGTTCGAGAACGCGGATCGGGCGTATGACGGGGAGAAGCTGCGGAACCGCTTCTCGGGCCGGCTGTTTTTCTTCTCGGAGAAGCTCGCCAGAACGCGAGACTCGATGACCGGCGCGTACTTCAACGGCCTCGCCCGATACGAGCCGATCACCGACGTGCTGGGCCGCCCGGTCGACCCGCTCGACGCCGCCTATCCGCTGCAACTGGTGACCTACAAGATGGCCTGGCACACCCAGATGCACACGATCCGCTACCCCTGGCTGGTCTCCATCCAGCCCGAAAACTTCATCGAGATCAACACGCAGGATGCGCGCGTGCGGGGGATCCGCACCGGCGACGAGGTCCGTCTCACGTCCGCCTCCGTCCCCGGCGGTATCGTGGGACGCGCCCGTGTGTCCGAAACGCTCTGTCCGGGCGTGGTGGCCGTCTCGCACCATTTCGGACACTGGGAAATGTCGTCCCGCCCGTACCGGGTCAATGGTGCCGACACCGCCTACGACCCGACGCGCGGGCGGGGCGTTCAGGCCAATACCATCATGCGACTCGATCCGTACCTTGGAAACGTTACACTTCAGGATAAGATCGGTGCCAGCGCGTCGTTCTCGGACACGCGTGTGCAGGTCGTGAAGGCCTAGAAACAAGGAGGATCGACCGTGGCACAAGTTGGATGGACATTTGACCTGAACCGTTGCATCGGTTGCCGGTCCTGTTTCGTGGCCTGCAAGGCGGAGAACAAGACGCCACTACGAACCGACTGGCGACTGGTCGTTGAGCGCGAGCGCGGCGTATACCCGGCAGTCGCGCGGGAGTTCGTGTCCTTGACGTGCAATCACTGCAAGGAGCCGGCGTGCCTCAAGGCGTGTCCGGTGCCGGGCGCAATCACCAAGCGCGCGAGCGACGGCGTGGTGCTGATCGACCAGGAGAAGTGCATCGGCTGCCGCTATTGCATGTTTGCTTGCCCCTATGGCGCGCCGCGCATCGACACGGAAACGAACAAGGTCAGCAAGTGCACCATGTGCGTTCATCGCCTGGATGCGGGGCTCGAACCGGCCTGCGCAACGGCGTGCCCGACCGGTGCCATTCAGTTCACGCACGATTTCGCGGGCGAAACACAGGTAGCACCGGACGGGTTTTCCGACCCGGCGCTTACGAGACCCAACATTGACTTCGTGCTGAGGCGGAACGGCAATGGTTAGCCAGTCAGCGGAAACACCGGAGAGCCTTCGAGGTATGAGCGCCGCGCATCAATCGGTCTACGGGTTTCTAGCTGCGTGCTTCGCGCGGCCACTCTCGCCGCGCGAGTTGGAGGCGGTGAATTTGGCCGGAATGGCGGAGACGGATGGATCGCCGTGTGATGACGAGTTGTCTGCGATGCTCCAGAACTTGACCTCCAATTACGACCCACAGGCGTGTGAGCAGGAGTTCATGGCGCTCTTCAAGGTGCCCGGTGGGCGGTACGTCGCGCCGTATGAGTCCGTGTTCCGGGACACCCACGAAATCGGAGGCCAGCGAGTGGGTGGGTTGTTGCTGGGGCAATCCGCCATCGACGTCCAGAAGTGGTATCGATTGGCCGCGCTGGAATTCAAGGACGACTGCAAGGAGCTTCCCGATCACATCGCGCTCGAACTGGAGTATCTCGCGCACTTGTGCAGCAAAGAGCATGAATTCACCGCGGCAGGCGACGAATCGCACATGCGGCGAGCACAGGAGATGCAACGCGACTTCCTGGCCGCGCACATTTGCTCGTGGATCGGCGCGCTGCGCGACCGGATCGTGGAAAAAGCCAAGGGCTCCTTCTACCGCACGGTCGCTGACATGGCGGTCGCGGTCACCACACGCCACTTGGCCGCACTTGAGCAAGCCATTGGGGCGTCGCAGCGATCGTCATCGCCGCCGTACCGGCAGGCGCCGGACTGAAGGCGCACCCGCCGATGCAGCATTGACTTGTGGAACGACGGAGGGCGAGTGGATGATTCAAGACCGGCATACAACCGCGTTTGCCGAAGTCATGGCCGTATGCATCTCGCCCGGCGGTGTCCCGAAGCGGCCCGTGCGTGAAGCGCAGGTGACCTGCGAGGGGCTTTCCGGCGATGGGCACAATCACGAGAAACACCGCCGTCCACACCGTGCCGTGTGCAATCAGGACATGGAGTTGTTGGACGACCTGCGCGCGGAGGGGTTTCCGGTCGGCCCCGGCGTCATCGGCGAGGATCTGACGGTGCGCGGCCTGCGGGTGCAGAATTGCGCGGTTGGCGACCGGTTGCATTTCGAGGATGGGCCGGTGCTTGAACTCACCGAGCCGCGGAAACCGTGCTATGTCCTCGACGCGATTCACCCTGCCACCCAGCACGCGGTGATTGGACGTTGCGGATTCATGGCCCGAGTCATGCAGAGCGGAAGGACTTTTCCGGGGCAACGGATTACGCTGGTGGCGGAGGCCGGCGATGATTGACGGATGCGGTCGCGAGATTGACCACTTGCGCGTGTCAGTAACCGACCACTGCAATCTCGCCTGCCGCTATTGCGTCCCGGCACAGCCGCGCCCAGCCGCCGCGCAAAGGATTGACCCCGACTTCGCGTTCCAGGCCGTCGAATGGATGGTGAGCGAGCACGGTATCCGACATGTACGATTGACGGGCGGCGAGCCGCTCCTGCATCCAGAGATCGTATCGCTGGCGCGGCGCCTGACGGCGTTACCGCAACTGGAAGAGCTGACGCTCACCACGAATGGGCAGGCGCTGGCTGCACATGCCGTCGCGCTGCGCAACGCGGGTGTGAAGCGCGTGAATGTCTCGTTGGATTCGCTTGACCCCGATCGCTTTCACTACATCACGCGCGGAGGCGAACTGAGCCGAACTCTGACTGGCGTCAATGCGGCGCTGGACGCAGGGCTGACGCCGGTAAAGCTCAACGTCGTGGTGCAGCGCGGCGTGAACGATGACGAAGTCGTCGAAATGGCGGAGTGGGGGATGGCACGCGGCTGCATCGTTCGGTTCCTCGAAGTCATGCCCATCGGTCCATCGACGCATGTCATCGACGAGCACCTCGTGTCGGCAGCAGAGATTATCGAGCGCCTCGGCAGGATGTTCGACATCCGCGAGATCCCGCACCCGCCCGGCCAGCCCGCAGTGGACTATTCCGTTCACGGGCAGCGCGGACGCGGCGTGGTCGGAATCATTGCTCCGACGACGCGCCCGTTCTGCTCGCGTTGTCGGCGCATTCGACTTACGTCTCGGGGATCACTCGTGCCCTGCGTCCATGACCGCAACCGGGCGGACCTGACCGAAGCGTGGATCAATGCCCGGCTGGACCGAACCATCGCGGATCAAATACTCGCGGAAATCGTCGCCGCCAAAGCGCCGGTTGGCCCGATGAACCAGAACGTGCCGTTGATTACCATCGGCGGATAGCGAATTCCAGGTTTCGCGGCGAGAGAGAGGCTCGGGCGTGCAGGAGTCCCCATTCCTTGCGATCGCGTTCTTTCTCCTAGCGCTCTTCTTCGCGTCTGCCGGGCATGCGGGCGCTTCCGGATACCTAGCCGTCATGTCGCTGGCGGGCGTCGCTCCAGAGACGCTAAGGCCGACTGCACTTGTCATCAATATCCTGGTCGCGGCAGTCGCATTGTGGCGGTACAAAGCCGCCGGCTGCTTGTCGTGGCGGCTGCTGCTGCCGTTCGTCGTCGCGTCCATTCCGTGCGCGTTTGTCGGCGGCATGCTTACATTGCCAAATCAGGTCTTTCATTGGACTTTGGGGGTCGTACGGGTGAGTGCTATTTTCAGTTGAAATTCCAAGCGAACGGCTCCATGAATGATGGGTTCTCGAAGGCCATCAAGCAAGGAGCCGTGCGATGAGGAGTATCGTTCGAGTCGGTCGGAAGGGCAAGCGGACGGCCGGGGCAGGGCCGTGGCAGCGGCCGGCGGCCGAAGCGGCCTTGGCCAGCCTGGACAGCCGCGTGCAGTTGATCCAGGCCCTGATCCCGCTGGGACTGGAGGCGGTGAACGAGTTGCTGCAACAAGAGTTTACGACGCTGGCGGGGGCACGAAGAATACCGCTTCAACTTCGCGAGATGTTCTGGGAGCGTTTCCCGTCAGCGGCGTAACCGTCTTATTCGCAAATGGTTACGGACGAAGTCCGCCCGCTGCTGTTCGCCCCTGTCGGTGGCCCGTTACCTCCGGGGCCGGACCTGGACGCCTCTCAGGGTGTGCGGGCGTTGGAGTGGCGGGGTGCCCGCAGCGGTGCCATCTCGTAGCCTGATCACATGTTACGGACTTCCTGGTCACTCGGTGATGTGAGGAATATCGGGCTGGATTCGCGACCGCATCGCCGGCTCCCGGCGACATCAGCTTGACTTATGCGCCATACATGACGATAATGTAAACAGAAACCGAGTGATGAGCGGGATACCGGATTTTACCGAGGACGGGCTCCTGCCGCCGGGCGACTACGAGGTCGCGCGCGACGAGCTCCGCGAGTCGATCCTGGTCGTTGGCCCCCGGGACCGGACGAGCTGCCCGAACTGGGACGCTCCGTGGCGCCGGAAACTGGTAGACAACCTGGAGGTGATGGTCCGGCAGCTTTGGCAGGTCGGCATCGCTGGCATCTTCATCGACGGCTCGTTCACCGAGGACAAGGACCATCCCAACGACATCGACGGCTACTTCGTCTGCGACCTGCGGCGGCTGGCCAGTGGCGAACTGGAGCGGGAACTGAACCTGCTGGACCCGTACAAGGTCTGGACGTGGGACCCGGCCAGCCGGCGGCCGTACCGCGGCTACCCGAAGCGCCAACTGCCCATGTGGCACCAGTATCGCGTCGAGCTGTACCCGCACTTCGGGCAGCCGTCGGGGCTTCGCGACGAGCACGGCCACGAGCTTGAGTTCCCGGCGGCGTTTCGCCGGTCACGCCGCGACGGCCGGCCGCGCGGCATCGTGAAGATCGGAGGCAGTCCATGATCCGCAACGAGAAGGAATACCGGGAGGCGGTGGAGCGCATCCGCCAGGAGAAGGCTCGGCTGGCCCGGCAGGAGTCCGAGTTGAAGGCGATGGGCCTGGGGCCGGCCGAGATCAAGCGGGCCTTGGACCCGATGCGGTCGTTCCACGAGCAGCTTGAGGAGGAGGTCGCCAGCTACGAGCGGCTGAAGCGCGGCGAGTTCGACGAGGTGCTCAACCTCCGCGGCCTGGGGCAACTGCTGGTTTCCCTGCGGATCGCCCGCGGTCTGACGCAGCGGCAACTGGCCGAGAAGCTCGGGGTGCACGAGACGCAGGTATCGCGCGATGAGCGGAACGAGTACCACGGGATCACGCTGGAGCGGGCGGCCCGAATCCTCGAAGTGCTCGGCATGGAAGTCCGCAGCCGGGTCGAGCGGATCGAACCGGAGCGGGCGGAAGTCGCGTGAGCGAGCCGCGGGGTCGCGGGTTCACATCGGGCCGGGCGGGCGTTTTGTTCGGAACCTGTTCGCAAGAACCGGCCCTTGTTAGGGTTAAGTACGCCTTTGTTGCTGAGTTGATGAT
>Ga0129299_1002638_pt1 | contig 11861 bp, 6 predicted proteins | sample ConPoolayeCmetaG_FD_94477 | JGI IMG/M metagenome (GOLD analysis project Ga0129299, IMG submission 94477) | Hot spring microbial mat communities from California, USA to study Microbial Dark Matter (Phase II) - Cone Pool mat layer C metaG ... | reverse complement strand
TCCACCGCATCCGTCGCTTTGTCTTTTCTTCTACCGCGGGGGTCTATGCCAGCAAAGACACGCCGCTCCAGGAAAACGATCCCATTGGCCCGGCCAGCGTCTATGGCCAGACCAAGTACATGATCGAGCAGATCCTGGACTGGTATCACCGCATCTACGGGCTGCGCTATGCCGCGCTGCGCTACTTTAACGCTGCCGGCGCAGCCGGCGGACGCGGCGAGGCGCACCGCCCCGAAACCCACCTCATCCCCAACATCCTCCGCGTCGCGCTGGGGCAGCAGGAGCATTTCACCCTCTTTGGCGACGACTATCCCACACCCGACGGCACCTGCATCCGCGACTATATCCACCTGCTCGACCTGGCCTCGGCGCACCTGCTGGCGCTGGAGGCGCTGGACAGGCGGGAGACGATGGTCTACAACCTGGGCAACGGCGCTGGCTACTCCAACTTGCAGGTGCTGGAAACGGCGCGCCGCGTGACCGGCCATCCCATCCCGACCGTCATCGCTCCCCGCCGCCCCGGTGACGCCGCCAGGCTCGTCGCCGATGCCAGCCGCATCCGCCGGGAACTGGGCTGGGTGCCGCGCCATCCCGACCTGGAAGAGATCGTCGCCAGCGCCTGGGAATGGCAGCGCGCCCACCCCAACGGCTACGGGGACTGATGCGCGTCGCCATCAACGCCTGGTTCTGGGATCGTCCCGACACGGGCAGCGGGCAGTACACCCGCCAGCTCGTCGAGCACCTGGTCGCCCTCGATCCGGCGCCTGACCTCTTCCTTGTGCCCTCGAGTCTGCAGGTATGCAGGTATGCAAGTTTGCAGGCTGGCGACCTGGCAGAGCGGCAAACTGGCAGACTGGCAGACCTGCAGAAGCTGCATTTTGAACAGGTTACCTTCCCCCGCGCGGCGCAAAAGTTGGGGGCGGACGTGGCCCATGTGCCCTATTGGGCGCCGCCCGTGCTGCCCGGCGTGCCCACCGTCGTCACCATTCACGACCTGATCCCGCTGCTGCTGCGTGAATATCGCGGCGGGCCTCTCGTGCGCGCCTACACTGCTCTGGTCAGCACAACAGCCCCCTACGCTGACCTGGTCCTCACCGACTCGGAAGCCTCACGGCAGGACATCATCACTCACCTGGGCCTGCCCGCTGAGCGGGTGCGGGCGATCCCGCTGGCAGCCGACAGCCGCTACAGCCCCCTGCCGACGCCGGAGGACGCCGCAATTCGCGCCCGCTACGCTCTGCCGCCGCGCTACGCCCTCTACCTGGGCGGCATGGACGTGCGCAAGAACGTCGAGACGGTCCTGCGCGCTTACAGGTGGGTGGGGCCGGCGCTGGGCGAATGGCTCCCGCTGGTAGTGGCGGGCCAACTGCCGCAGCGCGATAGCCGCTTTGCGCCGGACCCCCGGCGCCAGGCGCGGGAGCTGGCCCTGGAAGAAGGCTGGGTCCACTTTATCGGCGCGGTGGAAGAAGCCGACAAACCGGCCCTCTACCGCGGAGCGACGGTCTTCCTCTTCCCCTCCCGCTATGAGGGCTTTGGCCTGCCGCCGCTGGAAGCGCTGGCCTGCGGCACACCCGTCGTGGGCAGTGACGCGGCTTCGATCCCCGAAGTCGTTGGCAATGCTGGTGTGCTCCTCGACCCGGACGACGCCGAAGGCATGGCCGGCGCGATCCTGCAGTTGGCCCAGGACGACGCCTTCCGCGCCGAGATGAGCCGCCGCGCCCTGGCCCAGGCCGCCCGCTTCTCCTGGCAGCGCACCGCCCAGGCCACCCTCGACGCCTACCGCCACGCCGCTATCCTCTAGCCTTTCCTTGTCTCCCTTGCCTCCCCGCTCAAAACGTGTTACTATTGTTCGGACGCAGCGGAAAACAACGGAGCAACCCTTATGGAGCTGACACAGGCACTCGATCAACGGCTTACGGTCAGCCCGCAATTGATCCTGGCCAACAAGCTGTTGCAATACTCATCCGCCGAACTCGACCAGGCGATCAGCCAGGAACTGGCGCGCAATCCGGCGCTGGAACTGGACGAGAGCCGGCTATGCCCGCGCTGCAAAAGGTCGCTGCCTCGCTGTCGCTGCAGGAGAGGCGAACGGCCCGTCCGTCGCCATGAGCACGACGGCGAGGCCTGGTCCGCCCCTCCGCCGGACATCGAAGAGGTCGCCGCAAGGCCGCTGCTCAGCCCCGCCCCCAGCCTGGCCGATCACCTGCTCCAGCAGGCGCGGCTGCACCTTCCGCCGCACGATCTGACCATAGCGGTCTACCTGATCGACAGCCTGGACGAGCGCGGCTTTCTGTGCGCCGATCTCGACGAGCTGGCCCTGGAGATGAACGTCGAGAGCGGCCGCGTCGAGCAGATCGTCGCGCTCCTCCAGACGTTGGACCCGCCGGGGATCGCCGCGCGCGATGCGCGCGAATGTCTGCTGCTCCAGTTGCAGGACCTCGACCGCCGCGGCAGAGGGCACTCCCTGGCTCAGGCGATCGTCCGCGATCACTGGGAAGCGCTGGGCAGGTACGCCCTGACTGAAATCGCCAGGGCGACCGGCTGCTCCAGCGGCGACGTTCAGGCAGCGATCCAGTTCATCCGTGACAATCTCTACCCTTTCCCGGCCTACACGTCCTGGGGCGACCGGCACCACACGCCGATCGAACCGGCCGCTGCGCCGCCCGAGCCTGACGTCATCATCCATGCCCGCGGCAGCGGCGCCCAGACCCTCTATGAGATCGAACTGCCCGAGCAGGAGGCCTATCCGCTGCGCATCAGCCCCGCCTGCGCCGAGGCGGTCAAGGAAATGCGCGCCCTGCCCGCGGGAGAGAGCTGGGAAGAGTGGCAATCGCTGTGCATGCAGGCCCGCCTGTTCATCAAGAGCCTGGAGCAGCGCTGGCAGACGCTGCATCGTATCGTCCGCTTCCTTGTCGCCTACCAGCGGCCCTTTCTGCGCTATGGCCAGAGGCGGATGCGTCCGCTCACCCGTGCTGCGCTCGCCGCTGCCCTTGGCCTGCACGAATCGACCGTCAGCCGGGCGGTGGCCGGCAAATATGTCCAGTTACCCGACGGCTGTATCGTCCCTCTGGCCTGCTTCTTCGACCGCGCTGCGCCGGTCAGGGAGGCGATCAAGGAGCTGGTCGCTCAGGAAGAAAAGCCCCTCAGCGACCGCGAGATCGCTGCCCGGCTGAAGGACCAGGGCTTGGCTGTCAGCCGCCGCACGGTCACCAAGTACCGCAACGCCCTGCACATCCTGCCCTCCTGGTTGCGCCGGAGGAGCAGGGAGATGGCTCACCAGGCACCTGTCAAAGGAGACTGAGCGATGGCTGCGACAATTCTGATCATCGACGATGACGAGATGCTCACCGGATACCTGGGCAACACCCTCGTTGAAGAGGGCTACGAAGTGCTGATCGCCGGCACTGGTGCTGAAGGCGAGGCGCTGTTGCGGGTCAGGCCGGTCGACGTCGTCCTGCTGGACTATCGCCTGCCCGACGTCACCGGCATCGACGTGCTGAAAAAGATCAGGCAGATTGATCCCGCCATCCAGGTCATTATGCTCACCGCCTTTGGCGAAGTGTCGACGGCCGTGCAGGCGATCAAGCTGGGCGCTTACGACTACCTGCATAAACCGTCCGATGTCACCAAACTTCAACTCACCATCGGTCGGGCGCTGAAGGAACTGACCATGCGGCGCGAGATCGAGCGCATGCGCCAAAAGCCGGGCAGCGCCCACCGCTGGATCCTGGGGCAGAATCCCAGGATGCGCCAGGTTGGCCAACTTGCGGCCAGGGTCGCAGGGGGCAACGCCACCGTGCTGATCCAGGGCGAGAGCGGCACCGGCAAAGAGGTCGTCGCCCACGCCATTCAACAGCACAGCCCACGCGCGGACAAGCCCTTCATCATCGTCAACTGCGCCGCCATCCCCGAGCAGCTCCTGGAAAGCGAACTGTTCGGCTATGAGGCCGGCGCCTTTACCGGCGCCCGCCGCCAGAAAAAGGGCCTGCTCGAGATGGCCGACGGCGGCACCTTTTTCCTCGATGAAATCAGCGAGATGTCCCCACAGATGCAGGCCAAGCTCCTGCGCGTCCTGGAGACCAGGAGCCTGCGCCGCGTTGGGGGAACTGCGGACATCAAAATCGACGTGCGCTTTATTGCCGCCTCGAACCGCGATTTGCGCGCCGCCGTCCGTGACGGCATCCTGCGCGAGGACCTCTACTACCGCCTCAGCGTGGTGGTGATCGAGTTGCCGCCGCTGCGCGAGCGCATCGAGGACCTGGGGTTGTTCGTCAACGCCTTTATCGACGAGTTCAACCGCGCCATGGGCAAGAATATCACCGGCGTTTCAGCGGAGGCACTTGCGCTGATGCAGCGCTATCACTGGCCCGGCAACATCCGCGAGCTGCGCAACGTCATCGAGCGCGCCATGGTGCTCTGCGACGGGCCCGAGATCCAGCCCGTCCATCTTCCGGCGGAGCTTGCCAGGGCCATCGTCCCGCTCGATGAAGCGGGGCTCTCCAGGCTGCAGGTCGAACTGCCCCCCCATGGCCTCGACCTGGAGAAGCTGGTCGCGCAGGTGGAGCAGAGCCTGATCCGCGAGGCGCTGAGGCGGACGGGCGGCAATCAGAACGAGGCTGCTCGCCTGCTGAATATCTCGCGCGACCAGTTGCGCTACCGGCTGGAAAAGTACCGGATGGCCTGATCCGCTTGCCGGGTCCTGCTGCTCCGGCGGTGCAGGACAACTGCGAGCAGTTGTCCTACACTGATGCTTGCCCCTGGGCAAAGAGAATGGTACAATATCAGCATCCTACCAGGGCGGGAGAATAACCATGACGGGGCAGACCGGACAGACAGAGATGCGCGAGCAGCGTCTCTTGCAACGCTTCCAGGCCCTCCGGCAGATCACCTCGACAATCGGCGCAAAGCCGCGCGATGTGCCCGAAATTGTCCAGCAGACGAGCGCGGCGCTCAAGGTGCTGATCGAGGGCGCGCGCGCTGTCGTCTTTCTGCTCAGCAACGACGGTGAGACGCTCCGGCCCTTTCTCCCGCCGCACCTCCACCCCCTTGTCGACAAACTCCGCGCCACCACCGATATTTCTCAGCTCTGCCTGCGTCTCTCTGACCTGCCTTCTCCCTGGTGCGACGCCCTGTCCAGCGGCCAGCCCTACAGCAGCAGCGATTTCATCGGCCTGGTCCGCCACGTCACCTCCGAGGAGGTCGCCGCGATTGTCGCCCAGGACTCGGACGCCCACGGCGTTGCCGGTTTTCCCCTGCTCTGCGGCGAGCGGCTGCGGGGGGCTTTCTTTGTTGCGCTCGACCAGGCCGAGATCTGCGCCGAGGACGCACAGGTGGGCGCCGCCGTGGCCGACCTGGTTGCTACGGCACTGGAGGGCAATGCCGCCGCAGAACAGCTCCGCCGCCAGATCGAAAACCTGGCTCGCCTCTTCGAGATCACCCAGGCGATGAGTTCATCGATGGAGCCGGGCGAGCTGGCGGCCACCGCCGCGCGGCATTTGATCCAGGCCCTCGATGTGGGCGAAGTGCGTGTCTCGCTCTGGGACAGGCAAGAGGACATCCTGCGCCCCGTGGTCAGCGTGTACCTCGACCCCCAGGATGGGACGCTCAAGCGCCGTCCTGAGCCCCAGGCCTGCGCGCTGAAAGACATCCCGGCAGCGCGCCAGGTGCTCGAAAGCCATGCCCCTCTCCACGTCCTGCTCAGTGCGTCCGCCGGCGCCAGCCCTGAAACTTTGGCCTGCTGGGCGAACTATCGCTTGCTGATCCTGCTGCCGCTTGTCCACCAGGGGGAGTGCTTTGGCCTCATCGAGCTGGGGGATGCCTGTCGTGAGCAGCCCCTCACCGCAGAGCAGACCAACCTGGCGATGGTCCTGGCGGCGCAGGTGGCGGCCATGCTGCGGACGGCCCATCTCTTTGCCGAGGCGCAGCGCCGTGCTGTCCAACTGCAAACCGCTGCCGAAGTCTCCCGCCACGCCACCAGCATTCTCGATGTCGAAAGCCTGCTTGCCCAGAGCGCCGAACTGATCTGTCAGCGCTTTGGCCTCTACTATGTGGGCATCTTTCTCATCGACGAGTCGGGCCGGTGGGCTGTGCTGCGCGCCGGGACCGGCGAGGCGGGCCAGCAGATGGTCGCTGCGGGCCACCGCCTCGAAGTCGGCGGCTCGTCGATGATCGGCATGTGCACCGCCAGCGGCCAGGCGCGCATTGCCCTCGACGTGGGTAAGGAGGCCGTGCGTTTCAACAACCCGCTCCTGCCGCTGACCCGCTCCGAGATGGCCCTGCCGCTGGTCAGCCGTGGCCGCGTCATCGGCGCCATGTCGATCCAGTCGGCCCAGCCGGCTGCCTTTTCGCAGGAGGACATCGCTGCGCTGCAGACGATGGCCGACCAGCTCGCCAACGTCATCGAAAATGCCCGTCTGCACGAGGACCAGCGCCGCCAGTTGATCGAACTCTCTGCCCTCCACGAGATCGGACGGGCCATCAGCTCTGTCCTCGACGAAAAGGAACTGGTGGCTGTGATTCATCAGCAGGTCAGCAAGTTTACCGACACCTATTCTTTTTACGTCGCCCTGTGGGAGCGCGCGACGGACACGATCCGCCTGCCGGCCGTGTTCGAGGGTGACCGCACGTTCTACAATCTGCAGGCAAGCTGGTCGGGCCTGGTGGGCTGGGTGCTGCGCCACGGCGAGCCGCTTCTGGTCAACAGCATCGAACGGGCGGAGGGACTGCCGCCCGACGTCAGGCCGGTCTTTGTCGGTGAAGCGCGCCCCCAGTCGGTGATCGTCGTGCCGCTCACTGTCGGTGAGCGTGTCATCGGCGCGCTCTCTGTCCAGAGCAGGGCGGAATACGCCTATACCCGCCAGGACCTCGATTTTTTTACCGCTGTCGCCAGTCAGGTAGCTGTCGCCGTCGAAAACTCGCGGCTGTATGAGCGGGAGCGCCGCCGCGCCACCCAGGCCGCTTTGCTCAACCGCGTGGCTCAGCAGACAAACACGACGCTGATGCCGGAGCAGTTGCTGCCCAGACTGGCCCAGGTCATCCAGCAATCCTTTGGCTACGACAGCGTGATCCTGATGCTGGTCGATCCCGGGAACGAGCAGTTGGTCCTCGCCGGCAAAGCCGGCCCGGCAGCCGAACCTGTCCCTGATGACTATTGCCAGGCCGTGGGCCAGGGCATTATGGGCTGGGTTGTCCGGCACGGCCAGCCGCTCTTGACCAATGACACCAGCCGCGAGGGGCGCTACTACAACCCCGATCCAGCTCTGTACTGCGCCGGCTCGGAACTGGCCTTTCCGCTCAAGATGGGCGATATGGTGATAGGGGTGCTGGACATCCAGCGCAAAGAGGTCAATGGGTTCGACGAGCTGGATGTGGCCACGGTCGAGACGCTGGCGGAGCAGGTGTCCGTCGCGCTCCAGAACGCCCGCCTCTATGCCGAGACCCGCCGCCGCGCGGAGGAGACGGCGGCGCTCAATGCCATCGCGGCGCGCCTGGGCCGGTCGCTCGAGCTGCAAGAGGTGCTGGAGGCGGCGATGGAGGAGGTGACCCGCGTGCTCAACGTGGAAGCCTCTGCGATCAGCCTGGTCAACGAGGAAAAGGGCGAGCTGGTGCTCCACGCGCAGCGCGGGCTGCGCTACTCGCACGTGGGCATGCGTGTGCCCCTCGGCGGGGGCATGTCGGGCGAGGTCATCCGCACAGGCAAGACGTTGATCTCGGGCGACATCACCTGCGAGCCGCGCCTGGCCGTGCGCGATTTTGCCCGCGAAGAGACGCGGGCTATGGCCCTCGTTCCCATGCATTCCCACGGTAAGGTCGTGGGCATCCTCAGCGCCATGAGCCACAGCCCCCACGAGTTCACCCCCCGCGACATTGCCCTGCTGGAAGCAATCGCCAATCAGGTCGGCGCGATGGTCCAAAATGCCCGCCTCTTCAACGAGCTGCGCGAGCATATGGCTGATCTGGAGGTTGCCTATGCCCGCCTCCAGGAACTGGACAGGATGAAGGACGAGATGATCCAGAACATCTCGCACGAGATGCGCACTCCTCTCACCTTTGTCAAGGGCTATGTCCAGTTGATGCTCGACAACCAGTTAGGGGAGCTGAGCGAGATGCAGCGCTCCAGCCTGGAGATCGTGGCGCGCAAAGCCGAGCTGCTGACCCGCCTGATCGATGACATTATCACTTTGCAGACACTCAATACCAGGATGCTGAACCTGGAAATGGTCGATCTGGGCATGCTGGTGCGGGACACGATGCAGGTTCACCAGCTCGACGCGGCGGCGGTCGATCTGGTGCTCCAGGCTGACATTCCTCCCGATCTGCCGCCCATTATGGTGGATCCGCTGCGCATCCGCCAGGTGCTCGATCACCTCCTCTCTAACGCCATCAAGTTCAGCCTCGACCGGGGGACGATTACCGTCCGGCTGCGCGAGGAAGATGCCTGCCTGCGCGTCGAAGTAGCCGACCAGGGCATTGGCATCCCTGCCGACCAGCTCGAACGCATCTTTGACCGTTTCTATCAGGTCGATGGCTCTGCCGGGCGGCGTTTTGGCGGGGCCGGGCTGGGGCTCTCGCTGGTCAAGCTCATCGTCGAGGCGCACGGCGGCCGGGTCTGGGTGGAAAGCGAGCTGCGCAAGGGCAGCACGTTCTACTTTACGCTGCCCAGGTCCCCTGTTGCTCCTTCTGACGGTTCGGAGACTCCCGCGTTGTGACGCCCCCTGTCATTGTCCTCAAGGCGGGCCGCGAGCGCTCGCTGCTGCGCCGTCATCCCTGGGTTTTCGGCGGCGCCATTGCCCGCTTCGAGGGCCAGCCTGCCGACGGCGCGGTCGTGGATGTCCAGGACCGCGAGGGAAACTGGCTGGCCCGTGGCTACCTCAACCGCCGCTCACAGATTGCCGTGCGCCTGCTTACCTGGGATCCGGCGGAGGAGATCGACGCCGCGTTCTGGCGACAGCGTCTGGCGCGCGCGGTGGCTGGCCGTGCGGCGCTGTTCCGCTCTCCCCACACGACGGCCTTCCGCCTGGTCCACGCCGAGTCGGACGGCCTGCCGGGCCTGGTGGTCGACCGCTATGGGGATTTTCTGGTCGTCCAGTTTCTCACCCTGGGCGTTGCCCTGCGGCAGGGCGAGCTGGTGGAGGCGCTGGTCGAGCTGCTGCACCCGCAAGGCATCGTCGAACGCTCCGACGTCGAGGTGCGCGAGAAGGAGGGCCTGCCCCCTGCCACGGGTCTGCTGTGGGGGCAGCCGCCTCCGCCCGATCTGGAAATCCTGGAGAACGGGCTGCGCTTCCAGGTCGATCTGATGGGGGGGCAAAAGACCGGCTTTTACCTCGATCAGCGCGAGAACCGTGCCCTGCTGCCGCCGTATTGCGAGGGGGCAGAGGTGCTGGACGGCTTTGCCTACAGCGGCGCTTTTGGCGTCTATGCGGCGCGGGGCGGCGCGCGGCAGGTGACCTTTGTCGAGGCTGCCAGCACGGCGTTGCAAGGGGCGCAGCGCAACCTGGCGCTGAACGACCTGGCGCACGGCGAGCACGAGTTCATCGAGGGGAATGTCTTTCAGGTGCTGCGGGCTTTTCGCGCTGCCGGGCGTCAGTTCGACGTGGTCATCCTCGACCCGCCCAAGTTTGCTCCGACCGCCCGTGACGTGCAACGGGCCAGCCGCGCCTACAAGGACATCAACCTGCTGGCCTTTCAGCTTCTGCGGCCGGGCGGGACGCTCTTTACCGCCTCCTGTTCCGGCAGCGTCTCGGCTGACCTGTTCCAAAAGATCCTCTTTGGCGCGGCATTGGACGCCGGGCGGGATGTCCAGATCGTGGGGCAGCTCCGCCAGGGGAGCGACCACCCCATAGCGCTGACCTTTCCCGAGGGGGCTTATCTCAAGGGGTTCATCTGCCGCATGATCTAGAGCTGTGCGGGGAAAAACTGGCGCGGTGTGGTTCTGCACACCGCGCCAGCGCGTTGAAAGGAGTGTGGCCTACTGCCAGCGGTAGGGCAGCGCCTTTTCCCACCAGACGTAGATGAGCGCATCCCGCTCGGCCTCGAAATATTCGACGCGGATGCGGTAGTATGAGCGATCAGGGCGGCGGCGGGATCATCAAGGGCGAAGCAGTTGGCTGCGGCACCGTCGGCTCTGGGCCTGGCGGCGTGGTCGGCTCGCCTGGCGGCGAGGTCGGCGTCTCGGTGGGCGTCGGCGTGCTGGTCGGTGAGGGTGTCCGGGTGGGGGTCGGCGTGTTAGTCGCCGTAGGCGTGCGGGTCGGCGTGGCAGTGGGTTGGGGAGTGTTGGTCGGCGTCGGCGTGTTGGTGGGAGTGGAGGTTGGCGTGGCGCTGGCCATGTTCTGGATGGTCGCGATCGGCCCCGGCGGGATGACAGGCGGCCCTTCCGGTCCTTCGTCTTCCACGTCAAAGATCATCTCTGGCGCCACAGGGGGGAGAGCAACCACGTCCCTGTCGGCGCTATAGTCCGCCAGGAGCAGGGAGGCCAGGCTGCCCTCGTAGACAGACGACCACCACGGCAGCAAGGCCAGGTAGACGGCGGCAGCGACGATCAGCAGGCCCAGGCCGATGACCAGCAGGCTGAAAAAGGCCAACGCCAGGCGTTTATCCCTCTGCATCTGTGCGCTCCTTCCTCAGGGCATAGACCTCCACTGCCGTTACCCGCCCCTTGACGTGGACCCTGCCCAGGTGGACTGCTCTGGCCTGCACTGCCTCGTCGGCCAGGCGGTACACCTCCGAGCCGATGAACAGGTCATAGTCCGTGAACTCTTTGTTCAGATCGCTCAGGCGCTGGGCGATATTGACGGTGTCGCCGATGATGGTGTATTCGAACTGCTCCTCAGAGCCCAGCGTGCCGACGACGACCAGGCCCGTGTTGACGCCGATGCCGACGCGGATGGGCTCCTGGCCCTGTTCGCGGCGGCGGCGGTTAAAGTCGACCAGATAGTCCTCGATCTTGAGGGCAGCGGAGAGGGCATCCTGGGCGCTCTGGGCCGGAGGGCGGGGTTCCGGCAGCACGCCAAAGAAGGCCAGCGCCGCGTCGCCGGCAAACTTGTTGATCACGCCGTTGTGTTCGCGGATGATGGTGATCAGGCCGTGCAAATAGTCGTTGAGGAAACGGATGACCTCATCCGGCTCCTGCATCTCGGCGATGCGGCTGAAACCGCGAATGTCGGCAAAGAGCACCGTTGCCACAACCGACTGCGCCTCCAGTTGTATCCGTCCATTCTGCAGGCCCTGGCGCAGCTTTTCGGCCACCTCGCTGCTGAGGGTCAACCCCATCAGGTCGCGGTAGAGGCGGCCCTCGCGCAGTTGCGCCACCATGCGGTCGAAATCCTGGGCCAATGTGGCGACCTCATCATAGCCGGGCATATTGACGCGGGTGCTCAGGTCGCCCTGGGCCACTCTGGCAGTGGCGTGGGCCAACTGGCGGACGCGCCGCACGACGGCGTTGGCGACCAGCGCGCCGGTGAGGATGACCAGCGCGGTGGCCGCGCCAAAGAGGCCGAGCAGGTAGGTGCGGGTGGGCGTTCTGGCGTCGGTGACGAAGGAGAGCGGCAGGGCAACGGAGAGGACGCCCATATCGCGCCCCCCGTGGCGGGCTTCGAAAGCGCCAAAGACCTCGGCGTAGCCCCTCTCGGCCACCGTCACGTCCCGCCGGATGACCTGCTGTTCCTGCTGCTCCAGCACGCGGCGAAAGGTCTCCTCGTCCAGAGCCAGGATGGCCGGATCGTCTGGCGAGAGGGTGGTGACCAGCGGCGCGCCGCTGGAGGGGTAGATCGAGATGCGGGCGAGGGAAGCCTCGCTGAGCCGGGTCGCCACCCTGTCGATGTACGAGCCGACCAGCAGGACGCCGACCAGTTCGCCGTTGTAGC
>Ga0129299_1002636_pt1 | contig 11862 bp, 5 predicted proteins | sample ConPoolayeCmetaG_FD_94477 | JGI IMG/M metagenome (GOLD analysis project Ga0129299, IMG submission 94477) | Hot spring microbial mat communities from California, USA to study Microbial Dark Matter (Phase II) - Cone Pool mat layer C metaG ... | reverse complement strand
CTCCTCGACGATCTCCCCGACGGCCTTTCCGCTGCGTCCCTGTCCGCTCCGCCCGCCGATCTCGCTGGTGTTCGGAAGGTGGTTGCCCGCCACCCCCTGCGCCGACATGTTGCTGATCGGACCGTCCAGCGTGTCCCAACCCGCGCCCTTGTCGGCCGAGTCGGTCCACTTGCTGGTCACGTCGTCCATCTCCTCGAAGAGGTCTTCCTCCTCCTCCATGAGATCACCGATCAGGTCCTCCAGTTCCTTGGGCAGTTCGGCCATCGGCACGTCGACCTGGTCGCCGACCGGTTCCTCCATCTTCCACGCCTCGCGGTCCGGCTGGTCGGACAGCCACTTTTCGAGGTGGGTGGTGAGCGACTCGGCCAGCTCGAGCCCCGCCTCCTCGACCGGCACGGCGATTTCCGCGGCCTTTTTGGCGAGGGCGTCCTTGGCCATCTTGAGGTCGTCCCGGATCTCGATCAGCTCCTGTAACAGGGAGGCGTCCGAGAAGTCCTGCTCGGCGAGTTTGGAGAAGTCGGTGACCTGTTCGGCCATGAACTTCTCCCACGTGTCCTCCATCGCCTTGAGCTCCTCGAGCTGCTTGTTGTCCTGCTCGGTGTAGTTGTCCACGGGGCGTTTGGCCAGGTACTTGCTGGCCTCGACGACCTTCTTCTGTTGGTCCATGAACTTGGCCAACTCGTCGTGAAGCTTCTGGAGCTTGGCGAGCACGTCGGGAGGCAAGTCGCCCCCGGGTTTGCCGACGTCGCCGTCGACCTTGGCCTGCTTCAGGTCGGGGATGATGCCGATGAGGGTCTGCAGGGCGCCGATGATCTGTTGCTGGACTTGGATCAGCTCGTCGGCGGCCTTGACGTACTTGGGCGCCTCGGTGATCTGTTTGAGCATGGCGGCGGCGGCGCTTGCCGTGGTCGCCTCATTGTGTCCCAGCAGCAGGATGGCCTGCTTCAGCTCGGTCGTCTGGGCGTCGAACGGAAACGTCTCGCCGAGCGTAATCAGGTCGCGTTGCACGGCGACCTGTCCCGTGTGGATCTTCGCATGGGCAGACGATCGGGCGTTTCCGTCCGTCAGGTGCTTGGCCTCGATCGTGTCGGACTTGACCTTGATCTGTGCCCGCAGGATCGCCTCCAACCGCTTGCGAAGCTCCTCCAGCCGGGCCAGGCGTTCCTTCTCGATCCGCTGCGGATCCTGCACCGTGATTTGAAACAAGACCGCCTCGCTCCGGTCCGCCGGTACGGTCTGGGGGCCGCCGATTCCGGGGAGCTCGCGGTTGTCCGTGGCCGAGGCATAGTAGGTGATGACATCGCCTTCCCGATACGACGACGGATCCAACCGAATCGAACCGTTCAACAACGCCGACTTGGGATCGTCGAACTTGGCGGATTCGGCCAACACCTGAAACTCGCCGTCGGGGCCCTTGCCCTTCTTGTAGTGAACCGCAACGTGCTTGATCCGGTAATCGTCGGTGGCCTTGACGACGATATCCACGTTCGTCCCCGGCGCGGCGGTGATGTCGCGCCCCGGCTGGGTGATGTTGACTTTCGGAGGTCTGTCCGGCACGACTCGGATCGGCCAATACCCCTGTTCGACGCGGAGCGGTTCGCTCGTCGCGGCGACCTGGTCGGAGGCCCCGTCGGTCCGGCGGGGGTCCGGCAACCGCTGGAGCTCCTGATCGTTCTTGTCGAACAGGACGATGGCGTACCGGTCGTCCTGCACCACGAGGAGTTCCGAGGAGAAGATCCGGCCGGCGCTGTCCTTCATGCTCGTTTGTCGCCCGCCGGCCGTTACGAGACGGGCCGACCCCACCGGCATGTCCAGGCGGAGGGTCACCTCGACCCGCGTGCCCTGCGGGGCTTCGATGTTCGGGTCGCCGGTCTGCCGGTTCGCCAGCCGCGTGTAGGGTGGATAACGGTAATAGAGTTCGAGCGACTCGACGTGAACACGGTCGATGACGGTGATCGTGTAAATGGGCGTCTGACCGTTTTCCACTTCGATGCGGTATCGGAAGGACTCCGCGACCTGGGACAGGCTGTGCTTGTACTTCTGACGCAGACCGCCGAAGGGCACCATCTTCTTGACCGTCGTCGATCCGTCCGCATTCAGGAGGAACAACCGAACGTCGAGGACCTCGTTGGCGGGATTGTCCACCTCGACGACGATGTTGAGGGGTTTGTCGGCCAGGACCTTCGCGTCGCCGGGATGTACCTTCACGATGGCGATTCGTCCGGCGTGCGCGATGAATCGCCGGGGGTACAGGACGCTGGCCAGTCCGTTCGAGAAGGTATTGGGGGCGATCAAGACGTACGTGAGCAAACCGATGGTCAGGGTCCCGGTCGCCCATCCCCATCGTTTCAGGCCGGTCAGGTCAACGGCTTGATTGACGGAAACGAGCGGTGCGCTGCGGGAGGCCTCGTCGATGGCGCGGTGAACGAGCGGAAGGGGTCCGGCCTCCGGGTCGTTGGCCAGTTGAACGGCGTTGATGAGTCCGTTGTTCAATCCCTCGATGCGTTCCTCGACGGCCCGCGCGATCTGCTGGACGTTGCGACGCTGCAAAAGAGGGCGAAGGAGCCACCATCCGGCGGCGGCGGTCGGCACGGCGATCAACAGGCTCAGGAGGACGCCCCGGGCGGCCCACTCGGCCGGTCCGGGGTGTCCTCCCAGACGGAGCAACCCCGCCAAGAGCGTCACGACCAGCAGGGTTCCCAGAGCGACCGTCAGCGACGCCATCAGTCCGGCCGAGAGCCGGATTCGGCGGTGCCGCTCTTCGACGCGAAACAGGGTCTCGACGACGAGGTCGTAACCGTCCGGGTATGAGAGCGTGGTCATGACGCTACTCCCCTGGGTCGACGTTGGGGACCGGAACGTCCGGCAGGCGATCCGGCCAGACCGCTTCGGGCCGGGCAGGTTCGGCGGTGTTGAGGTTCCGATCGTTCGGATCGAACCGGGTTCTCCAGAACGACCCGAAACGCTGCTGCGTTCGCACGAACTCCTCCGACCGGTGGTCGCTGTATTCCGGCGGGCGAGGTCCGAGTATGACGGGTACGTCGATCCGCCTGTCGCCGCGGAGCACGGTCAGCACGACCTTCGTTCCTTGCGGGAGCTTGGAGATGCGTCGGCCGAACTCCTCCGGTTTCTCGTCCGGCCGGTAGGCCTGCCCGTTCATCCCCAGGATGACGTCGGTCGGGGTCAAACCCGCTGCGGCAGCCGCCGTGCCCGGCAGGACCTCCGCAATCATGATCCCCGCCTGTCCTTCCGGGATGCGGGGATCGTCCGCCGACGTCACCAGCCGCTGCCGGACACCCAGGAACCCGCCGGTCACTTTCAGTTCGTTGGTCAGGAAGATGTGGGCCGCGATGCCCTTGATCCGGAGCCGGACCTCATGGGACTTGGTTGCCTGATAGGCGGCGGCCAATCGGTCGAACAACTCCGGCCCGCCGGTTTTGAGTTCCGCCGTGGCCCGGTTCCGCACGTCCCACTTCCGATCACCCAATTGCCCGATCAGTTCTTCGACGCGGGTGGTGGAAAGCCCGGGGGCAGGCTGGGTGGCGGATTGCGAAGCGGGACCGCTCGTGGGTTCGGAATTCGTCCCCGCGGTTGCGAGCAGGACCGATACCAACCACGCAACGTGTACCAAAACCAACCGGCTCCCAAGATACGGATTCCATCGGTGATTATATCACCCCGAGGAGAAACGTCGAAACGTCCGGTTCCTTGCGTCCGACTTGATAACGATCTGGCACGGCGCAGCACGGGTCTCCCCATGTCGGGTCCCCGGCCCGGCACTCCGGTTTCACACCGGCAATTTACGCCGCTCCTGTCCTGCAGGCGTCGCCGACTATGCCGCGACCCTCCTCGCCCACACCTCCGGAGAAAACCTTCGGGAAATGTGCCGTTTTGACGATCCCCAGCTCGACGTCGGCAACTACAACAATACCGCCTCGCGGACCGGGACCGTCGATGTTTCGACGTTTCCTACAACGTGACCACGACCTTGATCGGATCGCCCTTGCGATCCCTCACGTCGGCCAGGGCCTGCTTGAGCTGGTCCAGCTTGACCTCGTGCGTGCAAATCCTGCTCAGGTCGACCTGCCCGCTGGCGATCGCCTTGATCGCCGCCGGCCACGTCAGCGGGGCGAGCCAACTGAACCGTATGGTCTTATCCCACAGGATCGACTGAAGCGCCGGCACCCGCACGATCGCGTCGTCGGCGGGCAATCCGAAGAAGACCACCCGCGACCGGCGACCGCTGATCGCCAGCGCCTGCTCCATCGCCTCGACGGACCCCGTCGGCGTAACGACGGCGTCGGCGAACATCCCGCCGGTCAGCTCGCCGATCCGCTTCTTCAGGTCGGCGGCGTAGTAGGGCGACTTGGCGTCCTTCGTGTTGATCACGACGTCGGCACCGGCCTTGCGGCCGATCTCCAGCCGGTAGTCCCGCGTGCCGACCAACACCACCTTGCCCGCCCCGGCGGCCTTGCAGAGCTGGAGCATCATCAGACCGATCGCGCCCGGCCCGATGACCACGGCGACGTCGCCCACTTGGATCTGCATGTTGTTCACGGCGTAGAGGGCGTCGGCGAGCGGCTCGGTCAGCGCGGCGTGCTCCCAACGGATCCCCTCGGGCACCTTGTGCAAACCGGTATAGTGGCTGACGCAGTACTCGGCGAACCCCCCGTTCGCGCTGACGCCCAGCACCGACTTGTACTCGCAGAGGTTGACCTGACCCTTCTTGCACGAGGCGCACGCGTTGCAATACTGCACGGGGTCGACCACCACGCGATCCCCCGGCTTGAACAACCCGAGCCGGGCCGGGATCTTGCCCACTTCGACGACCTGCCCGGCAAACTCGTGTCCCAAGATCAGCGGCCCCTTGCCCGTCGGCGTCTCCAGGGAGCTGGCCCCGTAGTAATACGCCACGTCGGACCCGCAGATGCTGCACGCCTTGACGGCAAAGAGCACCTGATCGTCCGCGGGTTGCGGTATGGGCACCTGTTCCAACCGCATGTCTTCGGGTTGATAGAACACCTGCGCCTTCATCGTCTTGGACATGATCGGCCTCCCTTCAAGTCCGTCGATGTTTCGGTTCTTTTCGTCCGTTCCACCGTGCTGTCAAGTGCAATGACCGGGGTCCGGCTTTCGGAAGGTGCGTGAGTTACCTTCGTAATTGGGAGCACCGCACCGACATCTCGTCGATCCACACATCCGGCGTCCCGCTCGTACCGAACCCGACTTGGCCGCGGTCGAACGTCGCGTCGGCCGCGTCGAAGGTCCGCTTGCCGTCGATCTCCGCGACGATCCGTTGACCCTCCAACCGAATGACGAATGGATGCCACGTGTCCTCGGGCCCGCGCGACCGCCAGTCCCACCTCACCAGAGGCTTCTCCGACAACGTCGTAAACTCACCGTTGACCCGCTTGTCGAGCCGGAAGAACCCACCGTCCTGACTGCACGTCAGGCGGTAGTAATTGTTCTTGTCTTGATACCGGAACAGCAGCGAGGCCGTCCCCTTGGCGTCACTCCGCATCTTGGCGCGGAAGACGTAGTTCCCCCACACGGAGGATCCGGCGTGCACGTGCGTCCCGAGGCAGACCTTGAACCGATCCGTGGTCTGACAGGCCCGGCCCGTTTGAACCAATGCCCCCCGCCAGACATCCCACGCCCCGTCCCCCTTGGCGGTGTCTTGCTCGACCTTCCACGGCGGGAGGTACTCGACGTCGAACGTCGCGGCGAACTCGCGGCCGAATTCCTCGTCCGTTTGCGGTACCTTCGGCGGAAGCACCGTGATCGTCGGCGTCCCGGTCCACTCCGTCGGGGTGAGCTCGTCCCCGAGCGCCTGGGCGATGACTTGGATCGTGCCCGGTTGCGGCATGGGGATGCGGAGCGTCGTCCGGGCCGAGGCCTTGTACACCTCCGCCGACGGTTCCCAGAACCCGTCGCGATACGTCCGCTGCTTGATGACCGCTCGGTACCGTACCGGCTGATCGCCGCCGTCCGGATAGGAGACCGTCACGGGGAGGTCCTTGCCGGCCGGCACCGCTTTCGGCACCGGCCCGACGATCACCTTGCCCGGCAGCACCTTGGGTCGGTTCGGGGCGATGGTGAACTTGTCCACCGGCCTGTTCTCGAAGTCGTAGCACTCGATGACAAGTTGATCGGGAGTGACCCGCAGAATCCCGTAGTGAAGGATGAGCCGGAAGACCTGCACGTGAGGCCAATTCCGCCCGAAGTCCTCTCCACCGCCCCCGCCGCCTCCGACGATTATATGGTGAATCCCGTTGAGTACGCCCCGTTCATAGGCGTGCGTGTGCCCATTGAAAATGACGTCCACTTTGTGCTTCTCAAAAAGCGGGAGCAGGAAGTTGCGAACTTCCAGGTCCCCACCCGAGGCCCAACTTCTCCACCCCACCGAATAGGCCGGTTTGTGGTAGAACACGAACCGCCAGCGGGCCTTCTTGAACGCCTCCGACTCCAGCGTCTTGACGATCCAGTCGTATTGCGGCGACCCCGGGAGGATGCTCCGAAAGCTCTCGATTGCCAGGTAGGCGGCGCATCCGTAGGTGAAGGCGTAGTGGTGACCCCGTTTGTGGTCGGTACCGGGATACGGGAGAAAGTGGGAGAACCAGGACGAATCGTCCTCGTGGTTCCCGATCGAGACGTAACACGGGGCAAAGCGGGCCACGTCGGCATTGGGTTTGAAGTACTCACGGTCCCACATGTGGGCGATCCGCCCTCGCCCGCAGATGTCCCCCACGTTCAGCACGAAGTGCGGTCGGTGGTTCATCATGTATTGATTCAACTTGCGGAACCGATCCGGATAGGTTTGGTTGTCACCGATCAACCCGACGACATAGGGCTCCGTCGGGCCGACGTCGGTGGTGAAGCCGCCCTCCCCAACCGCCAGCCCGTCGCTGAAACACCGAAACGTGTAGCGGGTGTTGCCCTGCAAACCGCTCAGGACGACCTTGTGGACGAGCCCTTCGCTGTGCCCCTCGGCGATTCGCGGGCCTTCGTTCGCGGGACCGTAATCGACCCGGGAACCGGCCGGGATGTTTGTCTCCCACATCACGCAGGCCTTGTCCCGGCCCACGTACAGGAGATAGGGCACCTTCAGGACAGCCAGCGGCGGGAGATCGGGTTCGGGTGTCCCGGACACCACGCGGATGTCAGTGATCCGCCCGCCGTCCGGCTCGATCGAACAGAATCCCACCTTGCCGTTCCGTGGCATCTCGCCGGCCGCCTCGACGATCTTCATCCCGTTGATGAAGAACGCGATTCGGTCGCCGATCGCCTGGACGTCGATGTGGGAGGTGTGGTCGTACGGAATCCGCGCCAGGCCCGACCGGGCCAATCGCTTCGGCTTGCCGTCCGCGAACCGCCAGATATCGATGCCTTCTCCGTCGTCCACCCAGACGATGCCGTAATTGCCCTCGTCGCGGTAGCGGACGATGAACCCCAATCCGCTCCGCGAGGGGTATTCCCGGACCACGCGGCATCGCAACGTATAGTCGGTCCAGTCCGATTGCCCGGTGATGAGACAGGCCCCGGCCGGATACGGCGGGTCGATCCCCGCCTGCTTGAAATCGACCTCGATCAGCCCCTTGTGAACGATCGCCCCCTTCTCGGCGACCCATGCCGGCTTGCCCCGGTGCGGGAGTGTCGTGTCGCGGACCTCCCACCCGTTCAGGTCCGCCGCCTTGGTCTCGAAGAGCACGTCGGCCGCCGGTGCGGCGCCGACCGATCCGAGTAGGATGGCCACCGAACGGATCATGTATCCGAGCATCTGCCTCTCCTATTCAGGGCATGGTTCAAAAACGGGGACTCACCTCCGAGCCAGCCCTCGACTACGACCCAGAAAACGGGTTCCGGCGAGGTGCCTGTCCCCGTTTTTGAACCATGCCCTATTCAGCGGTCCCTCCGGAAGACGGCCGCGCGAAGTTGCATCTCCCGTCCGTGGTCCGTCCCCCTACAGGGCGAGTAAGCCTACCGCGCTCGATCGGAGCGGACAAGTTGACCCGAGCCGATACGGGTGCTATCGTTAATGTTGCCAATACGAGCAGTGGCCTGACCCGACGGGATCACGCCTGGACACGCGGTGGGCAGCTCATTCGGCTGATGAAGGGTTTGTATGTCCTGCGGTGGGAGCGTCGGTGGGCAGCTCACAACTCTCATTGGAAGGGGGATATGCTCCGACAAATCGCATCGCAGACGCCCGGATCTCAAAAACCGCGATCCGGTTCACTCGCTCGCATTCGGCTGGTGGCAGAAAACGTTCCGCGGCTGGTCGATGTCTGGGTAAGTCGGGTTCTGCACAGACCCAGCAAACATCTTCCGATCCTGCTCCTTTTCATCACCGACCGATGCAATCTGCGGTGCAGCATGTGCGGGGTCTGGGAGCACGCCGATCCGAGCGATCAGGACGGAGAGCTCTCCACCGAGGAATGGAAGACGGTCATTCGTTCCGCCGTCAAGCTGCGGACCGTCCTGCTCTCGATCACCGGGGGTGAGGCCCTGCTGCGAGCCGATGTCTTCGAGATCATCCGAGAGGCCAGAGAGGGAGGCATCGCGGTTCACCTTTGCAGTAACGGTACGGTGCTGAACAGCGCGAACATCGAGCGCCTGCGGATGTCCGGTGTGAACACGGTATCGATCTCCGTCGAGAGCACGGTGCCGGAGATTCACGAGCAGCTTCGGGGCCAAGGGACGTTCGATCGAACGATCCGTGGAATTCGGTTGTTGCGCGAGTGCGCACCGGAGATCAAGGTCGGCATTAATTTTCTGATCACCGCGCGGAATTACAGGAACATGGCCGACATGATTCCCTTTGCGGAACGGCTCGGCGTGCACCAGATCAAGTTCGCCCCGATCCACACGAACCTTCAACACAAGGGCAAACGACGGGAGGAATTTGCCGACCTGATCTTCACGGAGGACCGCCTGGACGAACTCGAAGCCGAGATCCGAAAGCTGATCGCCGCTGCCGCCAAGAGCCGGTTGCAGACCACCTCGCGGACTTTCTTGAATGGAATTGTGGATCTTTACCGACGCCCCCACGCGCGGTTTCGGTGTTACGCCGGCTATGCCGCGTGTGCGATCAATCCGCGCGGCATGGTCGCCCCCTGTTGCGACATGGAGAGCACGATCAACGTCCGAGACAAACCGTTGGACGAGATCTGGCGGAGCGAGGAGTTCCAGCGCCTCCGGCACGGCGTTCACGCCTGCGATCGCCCCTGCTGGGACACGACGAACGCGGAACTGAGCCTGCGGCTCGGCGTCCGCGGGGTGCTGGGCGAGATCGGTCAGACGTGGCGCGACCTCAAGTTCTACTTCGGGAGAGACGAGCGGTGATCCCGCGGCGCAAGGCCTATACCTATCCCGGGGAATCGGCCGACCTGGAGGAATGGTGCCGTGCCGCGTCGGATCGGGATCCGCAGACCATCGCCCAATGGGAAAAGGCGGTGGCGGATTTCGTCGGTGTTCCGCACGCCGCCGCCGTCAACTCCGGCCGACGGGGGATGACCCTCGTCTTCAAGCACCTTGGAATCGGTTCCGACGACGAGGTGATTGTCCCGGCCTACACGTTGAAGGACCTGATCCCCCTCATTCAGAACCTGGGTGCCAGGGTCGTTCCGGCGGACATCGACCCTGAAACGCTGAACGTCACCGCCGAGACGGTCGCCGGGCGGATCACGCCGAAAACCAAGGCGATCCTCGCGTTGCACGCCTTTGGTTCGCCCTGTTCGATCGAAGCGATCGTTGGCGTGGCGGAGCCTCGCGGCATCCCCGTGGTGGAGGACTGCGCACACTCCCTCGGCGCGTCGGTTCATGGCAGACAAACCGGTTCGTTCGGGTGCGCGGGTTTCTTCAGTTTCGAAATGACCAAGCCGATCAACACCTTCGGCGGAGGCATGGTCGTCTCGTCCGACCAGCGCCTGATTGACGGCATTCATCAGGAGACGGCCAACGACGTGTTGGATCTCAGCCCGCTTCGGAAGAAGATCGGTGCGACCAGGACGGAGGAAAAGCTTTTCGCGTGGGGTCTGGCGTTCCCCATGCTGTATTTCCTGTCCAGTCCCCGCTGGAAAGGGTTGGTCAGCCGGATTTACAGGCGGTTTCGACACGCGCCCCCGGAGAATATTCGATACACTTCGATTCAGGCCGAACTGGGGCTTCGGAAACTGCCCGGTCTGCCCGAACGCCTTCGGGAACGGAGGGCCAAGGTGGAGCTGTTCCGATCGCTTCTGGCTCCGGAGATCCGGACGCAGAGAGTCGAGGTCGGTTGCGAGTCCACCTGGTATTTCCTGGTGGCGATCCTGCCCTGTCCCGCCGCCGAGGCGCGGAGGAGGATGCTCTACCGCGGCGTCGATGCCGCCGTAGAGGATGAAATTGTAGACAACTGTGCCGCGCTGTTGGGTTACGGGGACTGTCCTGTGGTGACCGACATCTACCGCCGCGCGATGGCGCTGCCCTTGTACGACGGCATCTCCGACGAGGCGATCCGGAAGACGGCGCGCGTCGTGAACAAGGTCGTATCGTGAAGATACTGCTGATCGACGTACCGTTTGGAATCCAGGAAATCGGGGGACGAAAAGGGAGCTTCGCCGCCGTTCTGAACGTCATCCCCGCCCTGGGGCTGGGCTACCTTGCCGCCATGGCGGAGAAGGAGGGTTACGAGGTCCGAATCCTGGACTGTGCGCGGGGTCTGGGTTGGGATACCCTCGCCGAGCAGAGCCGGTTCTTCAAGCCCGACGTGGTGGGAATGACCGCCACGACGCCCACGTTCAACAACGCGGTCCGGGCCGTACAACTCCTCAGGGGCATTCTGCCGAACGCCGCCTACGTCGTCGGGGGCCCGCACCCCACGGCGATGCCCGAACACGCCGCCCTCACGAGGCAATTCGACTTCTTGGTCCTTGGCGAGGGTGAACTCACGTTCATCGAACTGCTGAGACACCTTGACGGCAGGGGTCCGACCCGATCCGACGACATCCCGGGACTGGCCTTTTGCCGAGATGGGAAGGTCGTCTTTACCCCGCCCCGAGGTCGGATCGAGGACCTGGACAGCATTCCCTTTCCGGCCAGGCACCTGTTCCCTCCGTTGAAGGAATACCGCCCGACGCCGGCGTCGTATCGGAAGCTGCCTCTGGCCCACATCATGACCTCTCGGGGATGTCCGTCCCGCTGCAACTTCTGCGACCGGGCCATCTTCGGCGAGAAGTACCGCGCGCGGAGCGCCGAGAACGTCCTGGCGGAGGTCGAAGAGGTCGTCCGCAGGTTTGGGGCCAAGGAGGTGCGGTTCTTCGACGACACGTTCACCCTGAACCGCCGGCGGCTCGAGCAGATCTGTCGGGGGCTTAAGGCGTTCCGCCCGAAACTGCCGTGGACATGCCTGACCAAGGTCACGGCCGTCGATCCGGACATGCTCCGGATGATGCGCGAGGCCGGGTGTTGGCAGGTCCTCTACGGCCTGGAGTCCGGTGACGACCGCGTGCTATCCACCTTGGGCAAGAACACCACGGTGCGGGACAACCGCCGGGCGGTGATTTGGGCGCGGCAGGCCGGTCTCAGGGTTCGCGCGGATTTCATCGTCGGCACGCCGCACGAGACGATGGAGACCCTTCGCCACACCGTCGACTTCGCCAAGGCGCTGCCGCTCGATTTCGCGCACTTCAACAAGTTCGTCCCGTTTCCCGGCACGGAATTTTACCGACAGCTCACGCAACAGGGGTACGCGTTCGACTTCTCGGGCAGCACGTCCACACTCAACCATGATGCGCTCGTCTACGTCCCGCCGACCATCGACCCGAAGGCGTACCGCGACTTTCTTGACAGGGCCTACAAGGAGTTTTACCTTCGCCCCCGTTATAT
>Ga0129299_1002634_pt1 | contig 11862 bp, 9 predicted proteins | sample ConPoolayeCmetaG_FD_94477 | JGI IMG/M metagenome (GOLD analysis project Ga0129299, IMG submission 94477) | Hot spring microbial mat communities from California, USA to study Microbial Dark Matter (Phase II) - Cone Pool mat layer C metaG ... | reverse complement strand
AGGGAGTAGGGAGTAGGGAGTAGGGAGTAGGAATATGAAGTTAAACGGTGCGCAAATTGTTTGTGAAAGTTTGGTGCGTGAAGGTGTGCAGGTGGTTTTTGGCTATCCGGGTGGGACGGTGATCAATTTGTACGATGCGCTGCCCCAGTACAATCTGCGGCATGTGCTCACCCGTCACGAACAAGGGGCCGCTCATGCCGCCGACGGTTATGCGCGAGCAACGGGCCAGGTTGGGGTGTGTATCGCCACTTCTGGTCCTGGCGCGACCAACCTGGTCACCGGCATCGCCACAGCGCATATGGACTCGTCGCCGATCATTGCCATCACCGGCCAGGTCGGCACAGCGTTTATCGGCAAGGACGCCTTTCAAGAAGTGGACGTGACCGGCATCACTTTGCCGATCACCAAGCATAATTATCTCGTCACCAACATCAATGACCTGCCACGGGTGATGAAAGAAGCATTTTATATTGCCCGGACCGGACGTCCCGGCCCGGTGTTGATCGACATTGCCAAAGATGTGCAACAGGCCGAAATCGAGTTCGAATACCCCGAAAAGGTCGATTTGCCCGGCTACAGGCCAACAATACGCGGCCATGAGCGACAAATCCGCCAGGCTGCGCAGATGATCAATCGGGCCGAAAGACCGCTCATCTTGTGCGGCCATGGCGTGATTCTCTCCGGCGCACAGGTCGAACTGCGCGAGCTGGCCGAAAAGGCGCACATTCCGGTGATTACCACCCTGGAAGGGATCGGCGGCTTTCCGCGCACCCATCCGCTTTGTTTGGGGATGTCGGGCATGCACGGCGAGGCCTATGCCAACTATGCCGTACAAAGCGCCGATCTGCTGATTGCCATCGGCATGCGCTTTTCCGACCGGGTGACGGGCAAAGTGCGCAGTTTTGCACGTGCAGCCAAAATCATCCACATCGATGTGGACCCCGCCGAAATCGGCAAAAATGTGCCGGTTGACCTGCCGGTGGTGGGGGATGTGCGCCATGTGCTGCAATCGCTCAATCCGCAGGTCGAACCGGCGGAGCACGGCGACTGGTTGGCCCAAATCGAAACGTGGCGTGTCGAGAGCGCCAGGCGTGATATTCTTAACCGCGAAACCGACGCCCTGATCGCTCCCTATGTGATCCGCCAAATCTGGCATGCCACTCAGGGGCAGGCCTTGATGGTCAGCGATGTGGGGCAAAACCAGATGTGGGAGGCGCAGTATTATTTGCATGACAAATATCGTGGCTTGATCACCTCCGGCGGTCTGGGCACAATGGGGTTTGCCTTGCCGGCCGCAATCGGTGCCCAGGTTGGCCGTCCAGATGAAGAAGTGTGGGTGACCGTTGGCGACGGGGGCATTCAGATGAACATTCAGGAACTGGCCACGGTGGTGCAGGAGAAACTGCCGCTCAAGATCGCCATTCTCAATAACGGATACCTGGGCATGGTGCGCCAATGGCAGCAATTGTTTTTCGGCAAGCGCTATTCCGGCACGCCGATCAGTGGCCCAGATTATGTCAAATTAGCCGAGGCTTACGGCCTCACCGGCCTGCGTGTCACCAACAAGGCCGATGTGGTTCCGGCTTTGCAGCGAGCACGCCAGATCAACGGCCCGGTGTTGATCGAATTTCAGGTTGTCGGCGAAGAGAACGTTTACCCGATGGTGCCGGCCGGTGGATCGATTTCCGAGATGTTACGTCGGCCATTGGAAGAGGAGGAAATGGTATGAAAAAGACGCTCATTGCCCTGATGGAGGACAAGCCCGGTGTGCTCGACCGGGTGGCCAGTCTTTTTCGACGGCGTAATTTCAACATCGAAAGCCTGAGTGTCGGCCACAGCGAGACGCCCGGCATCTCGCGGATGACCCTGGTGGTGGATTGCCAGGATGAAGCACAAGAGGAGCAGGTGGTCAAGCAATTTCACAAACTGATCGAGGTGCTCAAGGTCACCGAAGCAGACAAAGTTGACTCGGCACTGTACCGCGAATTGGCCTTGATCAAGGTAGCTGCCAATCTGGACACTCGTTCGCACATCATCCAATTGGTCGATGTTTTCCGCGCTCAGGTGCTTGATGTCTCGCCTACGTCGATGACGATCGAAGTGACCGGCACTGAAGACAAGGTGGATGCGTTGGTCGAATTGCTGCGCCCCTTTGGAATCAAGGAACTGGCCCGCACCGGACGGGTGGCGATGTTGAGAGGCAATGGGAAATAGCGGTCAGCAGTCAGCGGTCAGCAGTCAGCAGTCAGCGGTCAGCAGTCAGCGGTCAGCAGTCAGCGGTCAGCAGTCAGCGGTCAGCAGTCAGCGGTCAGCGGTCAGCGATCAGCAAAAAATAGAAAGGATAGAGGAATGAAAATCGATTTTGGTGGTGTAATTGAAGAGGTGGTAACGCGCCAAGAATTTCCGCTTGAAAAGGCGCGTGAGGTGCTGAAAGACGAAGTGGTGGTGGTCATCGGCTATGGGGTGCAGGGGCCGGCCCAGGCCCTGAACATGCGTGACAACGGCATTCGGGTTATCGTCGGTGGCGATCCGGAGCGCAAGCGGTCGTGGGAAAAGGCACTTGCCGATGGCTGGGTGCCCGGTGAGACGCTTTTGCCCTTTGAAGAAGCGGTGCAGCAGGGAACCATTGTCCAATTTCTCGTCTCTGATGCGGGGCAGATGCTTCTTTGGCCCAAGATCAAGCCCCATTTGAAGGAGGGGGATGCGCTCTATTTTTCCCATGGTTTTGGCATCGTCTACGCCGACCAAACCGGCATCGTGCCGCCGCCTTATGTGGATGTGATCATGGTCGCGCCGAAAGGTTCCGGCACCAGCGTGCGGGCCAACTTTTTGGCCGGTAGCGGCATCAACAGCAGCTATGCTGTCGAGCAAGATTACACCGGGCGCGCCCTGGAACGCACGTTGGCCTTGGGCATTGCCCTCGGTTCGGGCTATTTGTTCCCGACCACGTTCAAAAATGAGGTTTACAGCGATCTGACCGGTGAACGCGGCATCCTGATGGGCGCACTGGCCGGGGTGATGGAGGCCCAATACAACGTGTTGCGCAAGCACGGGCATAGCCCCAGCGAAGCCTTTAATGAAACGGTCGAAGAGCTGACCCAAAGCCTGATCCGTCTGGTGGCCCAAAACGGCATGGACTGGATGTATGCCAATTGCTCGACCACCGCTCAGCGTGGCGCGCTCGACTGGAAACCGCGCTTCCGTGATGCCGTCGCCCCGCTCTTTGATCAGTTGTACGAGAGCGTTGTTTCCGGCGAAGAGACACGGATCACCCTGGCGGCCAACAGTGCGCCGGATTACAAGGAAAAGCTCAACGAAGAATTGCGTCAGATGCGCGAATCGGAGATGTGGCGGGCCGGTGCAGCGGTGCGCGCGTTGCGGCCGGAAAATCAAAAGTTTTAACGTGTTGATATTTTGTGTTGCGTATTTCGCAGTGTGTGACACGCCATACACACTGCGAAATTTCGCAACCGGGTCATTTGTGAAAGGAGTTCCCGATGGATCGCGTCATTGTTTTTGACACCACGCTACGCGATGGCGAGCAATCGCCTGGCGCAGCGTTGACGACCAAAGAAAAGATCGAGATTGCCCACATGCTGGAGCAACTGGGGGTCGATGTCATCGAAGCCGGCTTTCCCATCTCCTCGCCCGGCGACTTTCAATCTGTGCAGGCCATCTCGGAAGAAATCAAAAACTGCGTCATTTGCGGCCTGACCCGCGCCCGTCAAGAAGACATCGAAGTGGCTGCGGCGGCCTTGAAAAAAGCGGCACGTCCGCGCATTCACACCGGTTTGGGCGTTTCGGATATTCATCTCAAGTACAAGCTCAAGCTGAGTCGTGAGGACGCGCTGGAAATGGGAGTCAGGGCGGTCAAACTGGCCAAACGTTACGTCGAAGACGTGCAATACTATCCCGAAGACGCCGGACGTGCCGACCCAGAGTACCTTTACCGTGTGCTGGAAGCGGTGATCGATGCCGGGGCGACCGTGCTCAACATCCCCGACACAACCGGCTATAGCACGCCTGCCGAGTGGGGGGCGTTGATCCACGGTATCTTTGAGCATGTGCCCAACATCGATAAAGCCATTGTCTCAGTGCATTGTCACAACGATTTGGGGATGGCCACGGCCAACACCCTGGCCGGCGTGCTGGCCGGCGCGCGTCAGGTTGAAGTGACCATCAACGGCATCGGCGAGCGAGCCGGCAACGCTTCACTGGAAGAAGTGGTGATGGCTTTGCGCACGCGCCAGGACGTTTTCAAGGTGGAAACGGGCATCAACCCCCGCTGGATTTATCCGGCCAGCCGTTTGGTGCGCGATCTGACCGGCATCCCCGTGCAGCCGAACAAAGCCATCGTCGGCAGCAATGCCTTTGCTCACTCGTCGGGCATTCACCAGGATGGTTTTCTCAAGGAACGCACCACCTACGAAATCATCGATCCGAAGGATATCGGTGTGCCCGATTCCGAAATTGTCCTCTCGGCGCGCTCCGGCCGGCATGGTCTGCGCCATCGGCTGGAAGAACTGGGCTATCAGATTGCCGACGAAGAGTTTGAAAAGATTTACCAACGCTTTCTGGAAGTCGCCGACAAGAAAAAGACGGTGGATATTCGCGACCTGGAGACGATTGTCGCCGGCGAGTCACTGGTCTTTTTTGAAGAAACCTACGAACTGGAAAAGCTGCATGTCATGTGTGGCACGGCCGGCCTGCCGACCGCTTCGATCTGTCTGCGCGGGCCGGACGGCGTGTCGAGGTGCGAATCCAGCATTGGCAACGGCCCGGTCGATGCCGCCTATAACGCGATCAACAAGATCGTCCAGGTTGAAAACGAGTTGATCGAATTTGCCGTCGAGGCGATCACCGAGGGGATGGACGCGATGGGCAATGTCACCGTGCGCATCCGCGAGTTGGCCGAAAACGGCAATGGCAACGGCAACCATCGGCGCGTTTTCATCGGCCGCGGGGCCGATACCGATATCATCGTGGCGGCTGCACGGGCCTATCTTTTTGCCCTGAATCGCTTGCTCGCCGCGCGGGCCTCACGTGGGCAGCGTCAGGCCGTGGCCGAAGAGGTCAAACAATCACTCAAAGAGATGAACGCACGTTTTGGCACCGCCCACCGCAGCGGTTTTATGGGCTGGGGGGCCATCAAAGAGGAAGATTTGAAATAAGATGGGACACACAATTGCTGAAAAAATTTTGGCCGCACATGCCGGTGAGGCGGTGCGGCCGGGCCAATTGATCGAAGTGGCTGTGGATATGGTGCTCGCCAACGACATCACCGCGCCGATTGCCATGCGCGAGTTTGAGCGACTTGGCGTGGACAGGGTTTTTGATCCCACACGGATTGCTCTGGTGCCCGATCACTTTGCCCCCAACAAAGATATCAAAGCAGCAGAGCAATGCAAAACGATGCGCGAATTTGCCAAACGTTACGGCATCCTTCATTATTGGGAAGTCGGGCGGATGGGTATCGAGCATGTCATTTTGCCCGATCAAGGCCTGACGCTGCCCGGCGATGTGGTGGTCGGCGCCGATTCGCATACCTGCACCTATGGTGCGGTCAATGCCTTTGCCACCGGCATGGGGTCAACCGACATTGCCGTGGCCATGGCCACCGGTCGCATCTGGATGAAGGTGCCGGAGACGCTCAAGATCACCTATCACGGTCGGCTCAAGCCTTGGGTGGGCGGCAAAGACCTGATCCTGTACACCATCGGTCTGATCGGCGTAGAAGGGGCACGTTACCAGGCCATCGAGTTCGGCGGGCCGGCCATTGCTGCCCTGCCGATGTCAGGGCGGCTGACGATGGCCAATATGGCCATTGAAGCCGGAGCAAAGGCCGGTTTGTTCGGTTTTGACGAAATCACCCGCGCTTATCTAGATGGACGTGCCACACGTCCCTACACGCCGGTTGCAGCCGATCCCGATGCCGCTTATGTCCACGAGATCGAGATCGACGTCGGACAAATCGAACCGCAGGTCGCCTTTCCTCACCTGCCGAGTCATGTGCGTCCGGTGAGTCAGGCCGGCACGGTCAAGATCGATCAGGTCGTTATCGGCTCGTGTACCAACGGCCGCTGGGATGATCTGGTTGTGGCTGCCGAAATCTTGCGCGGACGCCGGGTGCATCCCGATGTGCGCTGCATTGTCATCCCCGGCTCGCAAGAGATTTATTTGCGCGCCGTGCGCGAAGGGCTGGCCCAGGTCTTTGTCGAGGCCGGAGCGGTGGTTAGCACACCGACGTGCGGACCTTGCCTGGGCGGGCATATGGGCATCCTGGCTGCCGGTGAGCGTTGTGTTTCGACTACCAACCGCAACTTTGTCGGGCGCATGGGGCATGTCGAGAGCGAAGTCTATCTGGCCAATCCGGCCGTTGCTGCGGCCAGCGCCGTGTTGGGATACATTGCCGGCCCGCAACAAATCGGTTAACTCGTAAGCGGCCGAGATACCGCTTACCAAGCGATGCGTCGATGATGGTTTCGGATCGTTTCTAATCGCTCAGAGAGGAAGATTTTTACGATGAACAATGTGCTGAAAGGCCGTGCCTGGAAATATGGTGATAATGTCGATACCGATGCGATCATCCCGGCACGTTACCTGAATATGTCAACCCCAGAAGCGCTGGCTCAGCATTGTATGGAAGACATCGATTTGAGTTTTGCCGGCCATGTCCAACCCGGCGATGTCGTGGTAGCCGGGAGCAATTTTGGCTGTGGTTCCTCGCGTGAACACGCCCCGCTGGCGCTCAAAGGGGCGGGGGTCAGTTGTGTGATCGCCAAAAGCTTTGCCCGCATCTTTTACCGCAACGCGATCAACATCGGCTTGCCGATCCTGGAATCGCCTCAGGCCGTCGCCGGGATTGAGAAGGGGAATACAGTGCAGGTCGATCTGACGACCGGCACGATCACCAATCTCGATACCGGTCAAACTTTTCAGGCCGAACCATACCCGCCTTTTTTGATCGGGATCATCCAGGCCGGTGGGTTGATCGAGTACACCCGACAAAGGCTGACCAATAGCGAACGTCAGTGATACAATCGCCACCGGTAGTTTGTAATTATAATTTTGACAAAAATTCGATGCTTAACGCAACTCTTTGTTTTCTCATCGACGGCAATCCGCCGGCACGCATTCTGCTCGGCCATAAGCGGGTGGGCTTTGGAGTGGGCAAGTGGGGCGGTGTAGGTGGCAAAATCGAAGCCGGTGAGACGCCTGCCCGCGCCGCCGCGCGCGAAGTGCTGGAAGAAACCGGTGTCTGTGTTCACGAAGCCGATCTGCGTTTCGTGGCCCACCTGACCTTTCTCTTTCCACATCGGCCGGAATGGAGCCAGGTTGTCTATGTGTTTACGGCCGACCGCTGGCAGGGACAGGCACAACCAAGCCGCGAGATCATCCCGTGCTGGTTTGCCGTTGATGAAATTCCCTACGACCAGATGTGGGATGACTGCCGTTACTGGCTGCCTGATGTGCTGGTCGGTCGCACCATTCGCGCCGTCTTTACCTTTAACCGTGACAACGACACGGTCGAACGGGTTGAGACGGCTCGATCTCCTGGATAAACAAAATTCCGGATCCGGCGCTTTCGGGCGTTGAGGCTTCAGCCGGTCGACATCTGGCAAGATTCGGCTAAGAGCCTATCCGGAGGTAATTACCTCTCCTCACCCCTCCCGCAGTGGGGATGGGTGAGGTCAACCCGGCAAGGCAAACTTGACATTGTCGTGTTACCTACCCGGCTGCCCGCCGCTTTGCGCCGATTGGAAATCGGCCTTTGTGGGCGCCTGCGCCGACGGCGTCGGTCTGCGCCGACGGCGTCGGTCTGCGCCGACGGCGTCGGTCTGCGCCGACGCGGTCGAAGGCCCCAAAAGGGCGACTTTCGGCATGGGTAGGCAGTTATATTCGGAGATCGTAACCGACGCGTTCCTATGCGTCGGTATGGGCGGCATAGGGATGCCGCTTGCACGGTTTTCGGATAGGCTCTAAAGCCTCTGTTCCTCTCTTGGATGTTGAACAGTTACAATTTTCATTCTCTAGATCGGAGGTTCTTTTGGAGGCCACAATCACTCTTTTACCCGGTGACGGCATCGGCCCGGAAGTGATGGCCGAAGCGGTCAAAGTCTTGAACGTTGTTGCCCGCAAGTACGGACACACCTTTCACCTGCCCCAGGCGCTGATCGGCGCAGCAGCAATTGACGCCACCGGCACCGCCTTGCCCGACGAAACGCTTGAGCAGTGTCTGAACAGCGATGCGGTGTTGTTGATTGCCGTCGGCGATCCGCGTTTTGATAATCCGGCGCTCAAGGTGCGTCCTGAGCAAGGCTTGCTTGCTTTACGTAAAGGAATGGATGTTTTTGCTAATTTGCGTCCGGCCAGGGTCAGTCCCTACCTGCTCGATGCTTCGACGATCAAACCAGAAGTGTTGCAGGGAGTGGATATTTTGGTGGTGCGCGAGTTAACCGGCGGTCTTTATTTTGGCCATCGTGAGCGCAGCGCCGACCGTGCCGTGGATACGATGGTATACACAGCTGCCGAGATCGAACGGGTGATGCGCATGGCTTTCGAGCTGGCGCGTGGACGTCGCCGGAAGGTCACTTCGGTAGACAAAGCCAACGTGCTCGATTGCTCGCGGCTGTGGCGTCAGGTGGCGACCCGTGTGGCTGCCGATTATCCCGATGTGACCCTCGAACACATGTTGGTGGATACGGCGGCGATGCGTCTGGTGCGTGCTCCGTCCAGTTTTGATGTGCTGGTAACCGAAAACATGTTTGGTGACATCCTCACCGACGAAGCCAGCATGATCGTCGGCTCGATGGGGATGCTCCCTTCGGCATCGTTGGGCAGTGGTACGCGCGGCCTCTATGAACCGATCCATGGTTCGGCGCCCGACATTGCCGGCAAAGGCATTGCCAATCCGCTGGCAACTATCCTCAGTGTGGCCTTGTTGTTGCGCTATTCGCTCAGGCTGGAAGAGGAAGCGCGCGCGGTTGAGCGCGCCGTAGATGCTGTGTTGGCGGCCGGCTATCGCACCGCCGACATTATGCAAGAGGGGATGACGCTGCTCAGCACCGCGGCAATGGGCGATGCAGTGGTGGCCCGTCTGGAGTAAAAAATATCTCGCACCGAAAAATATCGGTGCGAGATATAAATGAACGATGTTTTGAATTAAAATGGCCCATAATGAATGGCCGAAGCGATCCACAACAGGATCACCGAAAGCACCCCGATCACTGCCCACAGCTTCCATGTCCATTTGATCCATTGGGTATAACTGATCTGGGTCAGCCCCAAAACGATCAACAGGACCGCATTGGTGGGGTAGGCCAGATTGGAAAACCCATCGCCGAGGCAGTAAGCTGTCACCGTCACCTGGCGGGTCACGCCGACCAGGTCGGCCAGGGGGAGCAAGATGGGCATGATCAGAAAAGCCTTGGCCGAGGCCGAGCTGATGAAAAATTCGATGCCCAGTGCTAACAGGTAAACGAGCAGGGCGGCCCAAAAGGGATTGCTGTTCGCCAGAGTTGTCGCCGCAGCGTGGAGCAGCGTGTCCATAATTCCGCCCTGGACGACGATGTGCTTGATGCTGGCCGCCATCAAGATCAACGGGATGCCCGGCGCAATGCTGCCGACGCCATGCCCCAATGCCGACCACAACGCGCGGCCGCGCAGCCCGTTCAGCCGGCCCGCGCCGATTGCACCAAGCAAAAAGAGCAACCCTACCAACGGCAGTGCCAGATCGGAAAGCGGCGGGATGGTCGGGCTGCCGATCAACACCAGCGCGATCAGCCCCATAAACACGGCCAGCCAAATCATAGCCTGGCGTGACGGTGTGTCGGTAGGGGGCAACTTTTCCAGGTCGACGCCAGCTTGGAAAGTCCGGCTTGCCACACGTCTGGCGTAACGATCTAAAAAAAGCGCCAATACAAGATAAATGACGATGAAAAACAGAATCCGCAGCCATGCGCCGGAAAAGAGCGGTAATCCGGCGATTTTTTGTGCCACACCGATGCTGAACGGATTCATCACCGCGGCCGAGAAACCCATGTTCGCTGCCAGTACGCTCATTCCCAGGCCCACGAACACATCCCACCCCATCAGATGAGCCAGGGCAACCATAAGTGGAACCAGCGGCACAATTTCCTCAAAAATGCCCAAAAACGCGCCGATCAACATGAACAGCAGGGTGATCACCCATAACAACACATAGCGGCGCGTGCTAAAGCGTGCTACGACGTATCCTACTGCGGCCTGCAATAGCCCGCTTTGCTCCAGCACGGCGACGGCTCCGCCGACCATCAGCAAAAAGACGAGGATGATGGCGATAACCAGGCCGTTGTCGCTCCCCAGCACCTCAATCGGCGCTATGATCCATCGCCAGATCGGATAATGAGGTCGTTCTATGTATACAAAGGAATCGGGATCGACGATTTCTTGTCCATTTTGTGCGATGCGGACATAGTGTCCGGCCGGCACGGTCAGGGTCAGTATTCCGGCCATGAGCATCAAGGCAGCCAGGATGCTCAGCGATTGGATAAAGGCCTGGCGGCCGATTTGTAGCCCCGATTTTTCATTCATCGGCAAACCTCCCTTATGTGCTTGACCAAGTGTATCGCAAATTTGTCGGCCGGGCAAATTCGACAAGTCACAACCAGGCCGGGGTGAAAACCGGTTCAAGCTTGGACTCCAGATAGCTCCTCTGTTGCTCATTTGCTTCCTTTGAAAACCATGCCGGTACATTTGACAAAATAGCTCTTTATCGATACAAATATAACCGGGTAAACCTAAATTTGTTTTGGCTTGCCCGTTTTATTTGAACAAAAGGAGACGAATGGACGATCAAAACACGGTCCCGCTGTTCTATTCCTCTCTGCATCTGGCGCATGCCCCACAGATCGAATTCTTGAATGGGACGGTCGTCGAGTATGCCGAGCGTCCTCAGCGCATCGAAAAAATCCGTGAAAAGTTGCAGGCGTCTGGGTTGGTTCATGTGATTGAACCGCAAACGCTCATCTCCAAGTCTGAGCTGGCTCTGGTTCATCGTCGGGGAATGATCGATTATCTGGAACATGTTTCACATAACATAGACCGTTATCTGATCGGTCCCGATGTCGCGCCTTCGATCCGGCGTATAATGCCTGAACAAGATTATTTTTACCCCTACGTCTTTCCGCCCAAGCCATCGAAGAAAAGCCGACGTGCTTCAGGTTTGCAGCCGCATCAGCGCTTTTATTGCTTTGATCTCGGCTCACCGATCGGCCGGCACACGTGGGCAGCGGCCCGTGCGGCGGCTACTGTTGCGGCCGAAGGGGCATCATGGTTGCTTCAGCGACGGGCCAGGACGGTTTATGCCCTTTGTCGTCCACCTGGACACCACGCCGGCCCGGATTTTTTTGGCGGCTATTGCTATTTGAACAATGCGGCCATTGCCACCCGGCGGCTGCTTGAGGAGGGCAAGGTGGCCATTGTGGACGTTGACTATCATCATGGCAACGGTACACAGGCCATATTCTGGCAAAATCCGCGCGTTTTTTTCGGCTCGATCCATGCCGATCCGGGCATTGATTATCCTTTTTATTCCGGTTTTGGCGACGAGATCGGTGGGCGCAAGGCACGTTGGACCAATCTAAATCTGCCGTTGGCGGCCGGCGCCGATGGTTTTTCCTATCTGTGTGCGCTCGAACGCATCTTGAACTGTGTCAGCGATTTTGGCGCCGATTTTTTGGTTGTCTCGCTCGGCTTTGATGCTTTTGAAGCCGATCCGTATGGGTTATTCAAATTGACCGTCAAAGATTATCAGACTATTGGGGCACAATTTGCCCGTCTTGGCCTGCCCACCTTGCTTGTTCAAGAGGGAGGTTACGCCGT
>Ga0129299_1002633_pt1 | contig 11863 bp, 9 predicted proteins | sample ConPoolayeCmetaG_FD_94477 | JGI IMG/M metagenome (GOLD analysis project Ga0129299, IMG submission 94477) | Hot spring microbial mat communities from California, USA to study Microbial Dark Matter (Phase II) - Cone Pool mat layer C metaG ... | reverse complement strand
TCGGCGACCGTTTTAATATTTTCACCGCACTCGACACGCGCAACTGCATGCCACCGGTCGCGCGGAGCGACCTCGACGGCCTGCCCGCCCCCGGTGGCGTCTTCTCGTACCTCAACCGATTCCCCGCCGCTCATTTCAGATGCACTGACCACGAGATTCTTGCCCTGTTTGGCGGCGTCCCATGCCCTCTCAAGAAGATTGTCCAGCGAAACATTCTCTTTGTATCCGGCACTCGCATACCGAATGATACCGTCAGGCCCGATAACAATCAATGCCGGAAGCGTTTTGACGCCATAGCGTTCGGCAGTCCGTTTGAACGGATCGAGTAGAACGGGCAATGAATATTCTTTTTCCTTTACAAATGGTGCGACAACAGAGGCGCCCTCTTTATCGAGGCTGATGCAGAAAATCTTTATCGGATCATCCTTGTGCTTTTCGGCGAATTTCATCAACTCGGGAATTTCCTTCTGGCACGGCTTGCAGTATGTCGCCCAAAAACTGATCACCACCGTGTGGGGGATTTTATTGAGATAGGGTTTCAAAAGCTGCTTTCCGCACCAGACACCCAGAACCTGGCGTTCGCCGGACAGCGTCGGCAATGAAAACGACGGCGCTTCGGCGCCCGGAGGCAACAGCGTGGATATTCCCTTTTCCTCGGCCCGCGCACACGCACACACGGAGGTCGTTATGAGAATTGCCGCCCCGATTCGCCGATAATTGCCCGGTATAATGTCCAATAGCTCCGCCATGCCCCCCCCTTCTCCAGCATGTAAAAACGATTTCACCACTGCAAAATATGCCGGCAGTCTATTTTTTCCCAAGCTCGGCCGCGCGCCTTGCCGCGGCGGCAACCGCCCGTATTACACCATATTTAAATCTCTGTTTCTCCAGCTCCATCAAACCCCTCACCGTCGTCCCAGCCGGCGACATCACCCGCGCTTTCAGTTCCGACGGCGTCTCCCTGCCGCCTGCCGCCATTTTCGCGGCGCCGATGACCGTCTGCACCGCGCACCGTTTCGCGACCTCATATGAAAGGCCTGCAGTGACGCCGCCTTCAATCAGCGCCTCGATAAACAGATATACATACGCCGGCCCGCTTCCCGAAAGCCCCGTGACCGCATCCATCTGCTTTTCCGCCACCTGCACGACAATTCCACAGGCGCCCAGCACCCATTGTGCCGCTTCGGCATCCCGCTGTCCGCATCGACCGTTCAATGCAAAAGCCGACACCGCTTCACCGATAAGCGCCGGCATATTGGGCATGACCCTGCAGATGCGCGCCGAGGCGCCGAAATGCTTTTCAAGCCGGCCGATGGGAACGCCCGCGGCAATTGAAAGCCACAACGGACGTCCGACCGCCGTGCCGGCTGCCTCTTTCAACTGCGCAGCCGCATGTTCCATATCCTGGGGTTTCACGGCAATAATCACGACATCCGGCCCGCCGGCGCGTCTAAACCACGCGCGCGGCGGCTTCCAGGAAACTCCCCGCGGCAGCGACAAACGCGCGGAGGTGAGCTTGTCGAAAGCCGCTATCGACGCCTTCGTGCCATATTTCTTCCGCACGCCGGCGATAATCGCCGTGCCCATGTTGCCGCATCCCAGAACTGCTATCTTCATCGGTTCCTCAACTGTTCATCGAATCCAGGAATTCCGCATTGGTCTTTGTATTTGAAATTTTCTCCACCATAAATTCCATCATCTCGATGGGAGCCCGTGCCTCGGAGGCAAGAAATTTGCGCAGTATCCACATCCGGTTCAACTCCTCCTTGCTGAGCAGCAGCTCTTCCTTGCGCGTTCCCGATTTCATCAGATCCAGCGCGGGATAAATACGCCGGTCCGCAATTTTGCGGTCAAGAACGAGTTCCATATTGCCCGTGCCTTTGAATTCCTCAAAAATCACCTCGTCCATCCTGCTGCCCGTCTCAATAAGCGCCGTGGCGATAATCGTAAGACTGCCGCCGTTGTCGATGTTGCGGGCCGCGCCGAAAAAGCGCTTGGGCTTGTAGAGCGCCTGCGAATCGACGCCGCCCGAGAGAATACGCCCCGAATGCGGCGCGACCGTATTATGCGCGCGGGCCAGGCGCGTGATGCTGTCCAAGAGAATAACCACGTCGCGGTTATGCTCCACCAGGCGCTTAGCCCGCTCTATCACCATCTCGGCGACCACCACATGCCGCTCCGCCGGCTCGTCGAACGTCGAGCTTACGATTTCAGCCCCCAGAACGGAACGCTGCATATCGGTCACCTCTTCGGGCCGCTCGTCGATGAGCAACACGATAAGAATGACTTCATGATGATTATGCAGAATGGCGTTGGCGATATTTTTCAGAAGCACGGTTTTGCCGGTGCGCGGCGGCGCCACAATCAGGCCGCGCTGACCTTTGCCGATCGGGGTGAACAGGTTCATGATACGGGTGGAAATCTCCTTGCCGTCATATTCGAGATTGAACCGTTGGTCGGGAAACAGCGGCGTCAGATCGTCAAAGTTAATCTTCTTCTTACACTCCTCGGGATCTTCATAGTTAATCATCTCGACCCGCAGGAGGGCGAAATACCTCTCGGAATCCTTTGGCGGCCGCACCTGGCCCGAAACCGTATCGCCTGTCCGCAGGTGAAAGCGCTTGATCTGGGACGGCGAGACATAGATATCATCAGGTCCGCTCAGATAGCTGTTGGCCGGCGAGCGAAGAAACCCGAATCCGTCGGGCATGATCTCCAAAACACCTTCGGCAAACATCTGGCCGTTCTTCGCCGCTTCGCCTTCGAGTATCTTGAATATCAACTCCTGCTTGTTGAGGTTGCGGTGTTCCTCGATATGGAGTTCTTCGGCAAGCCTGGATAGCTCGGGCATTGTCTTGACCTTAAGTTCTGCAACGTTCATCACTGCACCTCTGCTGGTTGGGTGGGAAAAATGTGTATGAGGAAATCCGGAAACTCATCTTTCATGCCCGCAAAGACACCATGCGCGCCCCGATGAAATTCCCGCACGTGAACTCTCAGAATGGATTTATACCAAACGTATTGCTATAAAAGTGAGGTCTGCGACGGCTACGAATGCTCGAATACACGAAAATAGTACATTCTGTGTGTCTATAAAAATGTCTTCGCGCAGCCTATATTGTCAAGTTTTTTTTATTTCCCGCTTATTCCGCCACCCGCAGCACCAGCCCCTTTAAATACTCCCCTTCCTTGTGCGCCGCATTGGCCGGATGATCGGGCGGCTGGGAGAGCACATGAAGCACCTGCACGGCGCGGCCGCTGTCGGCGGCGGCCGCAAACACCACCTGCCGAAACAGCTTCGCGTCCACCGCCTGGGAACAGGAAAAGGTGAAAATAACTCCTCCGGCAGCGCAGCGCCGCATGGCAAGGAGATTTATATCCTTATAACCCCTGCAGGCCTGATGCACGTCCCGATCATGCTTCGCGAATTTCGGCGGATCGATTACGATAAGTGAATACGCCGCGCTGCTTTCACGCAAAAAAGAAAATACGTCGGATTCGATAAAATCCTCATCGCGGGCGCCAAATCCGTTGAGCCGCCGGTTCTCGCGCGCCAAGGCAAGCCCCCGTTGCGAGGAATCAACGGCAACCGCCGATATCGCCCCGGCCGCAAGTGCGTTGACCGAGAATCCCCCTGCATACGCAAAACAATCGGCCATTCTCCGTCCTGCGGCATATCGCCGCACCAGCATCCGGTTCTCCCTCTGGTCGAGAAACATGCCGGTTTTCTGCCCTTCGGCCAGGTCCGCCGCAAAGCGCAGTCCGTTCTCCCGCACGATCAGCTTCTCGGGCATTATCCCGCTCAGGAGCATTTTCCTCTTTTCCAGGCCTTCACGCATGCGCTGTTCACCGTCGCTGCGTTCATATATAAACGACGGCGCAAGAAGTTTGAGCAGACAGCTGGAAATCGCCGCGCGATACCGCTCCATGCCTGCGGTCAAAATCTGCATGCACAGTCCCTCTGCGTAGCGGTCGACCACAAGTCCGGGAAGAAAATCGCCTTCAGAGTTGATACAACGGTACGCATTCGTAGCATCGCCGGCTATGTCCCTCCGCTCCGCCAACGCCGCCTCTATCCTGCGGCAAAGCAGCGCTTCGTCAAACGGCACATCCCCGCGGGTGAGCATGCGAACGGCAATCGATGAGCGGGGATTGCAATAGCCGTAACCAAGCATGCCGCCGCCGGCGTCAAGAACAATGCACGGCTCCCCCGCCTCCGCTTCCCCGTCATAACGCGCAACCGCGCCGGAGAATACCCACGGATGCCCCATGCGGATAGGTTTGTCTTTGCCGCGCTTGAGCGTTATACGAACCATACTTTGAATTTTTGATTTTGACGTTCCGGTCCCGCCGTCATAACGGAATCATGCATACATCCGGAACCATGCCGCGGCCAGATGGATAAATTCCTGCGTGTATCCGTGCGCGGCCCCCTCAAGCAGCGTGAAGGAGCGTGTTGACGGCAATCGCTCAAACAGCGACTGTATCGTGCAGGGCATGCACGCCGTGTCGCTGCCGCCGGCGGTCAGAAGAACCGGGATATCCAGTCTATGCGTGTGGGAAAGCGTATCAAGAAAACCGATTGTGCGCCATGCTTTTACGGGGTTGCTCATTTTTTTCAAACCTTCAGCCACCATTCCATATGCGCCGCCGTGACTTTTTCCAAGAGGGAAATTTGTCAGAAACGGCTCGTCCGCGGCAACACAGCGCACCCCGCGGCCACGGAACAAAGAACCCAGAAGGAGCGCAGCCCCGCCTCCCTGGCTGGTGCCGAAAAACGACACTCTTCCCGCATACGCCTCTTTTTGTTTCAGCGCCCATTCCACGGCAATCATGCAGTCAGCCAGCCATTGGCGATAGCCTTTCCTGCCAAAGGTCTCGATGGTCTCATACAGAACGGGCCAGTTTCCCGATGCATTCATTTTCTGCTTTTGAGCGCCGTTTTCTGTCACATACCCCAGCGGATTTACCTCCAGAACGGAATATCCCTGCTCAACGAGGTCGGGATGAATGCTTATCTCCGCTCCATAGCCGGGCGTATGAACCAAAAGCGGAGCAGGAGTGGAAAACGCGGGCTGCCAGTAGGCGACAAACGGATCCCTGCCGCGGGGTGAGAAGCGGACATAGCGGCCGCCGGCGCAATGGCGCACGGCAGGACGATACTGGTCCCATTCTCGATCGAGCTGCTCAACCGTATACGGCGTTGAGTCAACAAAACGCCACATTCCCTTTCCCCACGCATCAATCTGCCGGGAGGTTGGATAGAATCGGTATTCACCATCGGTTCTTTTCATAGAAGCACCTCTATCGCAGGATTAGGCGCCGAGCAGACACCCCACGCCGCACCCCCCGCGTCATGTATGGTTTCAACACCTGGACTCTGTAAAATACATACTGCAGAGAACCTGCCGCGAGGTCAACCGCTGCGCCACGGGACACGGCCGCCGCATCCGCGCGAATATCGTAAAAAAAACAGCTCCGGTGTTCATCGCCGGTTGTGGATTATCCGCTCGTGCATATAATTTATATGCGATGAATATGAAATGCCGGCTGCTCTCTTCTTGTTCCGTCTTTGCCATTCTCCTGCTCTGTCTGTCCTGCCTGCCGCCGCTAAAGCGCGCAGTGGATATGCACGCGCTATCGGAGCCGCCGGCGGCAACAAACGCCACAGGCGCCATATATGATAGAGGCGGCAGAAATACGGCGAACACGTTGCTGAATCCTGCTCCTCAATCAAGCGCCTCGCCTGAAAAACCATCGAAACGCCAACTCCAGGAACCGGCAACCATTCCGGTCGCGCAATGGCCGGGCAAAACGTTTATCATTCTTGAAAAGGTGGAGATGTTCCGCAAGTTCGGGCACTATCTGTATACAACCCAGGGGCTCGATAACGATCCCAAACCATGCGATACGGCCATCGAACTGCCGAATCATCGTCTGAAATACGAGCCGTTCGCCCGCCGCACAATAAAAGTCCTTCTCACGACCCGGCTGCCGGACGGAGAATATCTGGTATCCGCATTGCTTGACACGCTCAACCTGACCGTGTATGCAAAAACCAGCCGCGGCGTCATCGAAGGCCTGCTGCTTCATGACGACCTGGTGGAGGCCGGATGGCGGTGGACAGGCGCGACCGTGTATTCGCGCAGAAGACTTATCGACACCTATGACTCAACGCGCTCGACATTTTCAAATGTAAAAGTCTCGATTCTCGAACCGCTCACGGTCGTCGCGGTCCGCCCCGGCATTATCCCCCTGCCCCCCAAACCCATCTGGCTTATCGTCGAACGGCCCGATAAAACCCGCGGCATTATTCCGCTGTCGTGGTCATGGACGAACGTGCTCGAGGAAAAGCAGACCCCGGGACTGCCGTGGGATCAGGATATCCTTGAGCACAATCCGCGCACCCTCTACCCCGACTGGGAACCGTATACATGGGAAACCATCGACAAGCACAATGTTTACAAAGGCATGACCCGGCAACAGGTGCTCATGTCATGGGGCACGCCTCAGACTATCGTTCAAAAAGACTCCGCAGCCGTTGAGTGGACCTTCCAGAAGAGCAGGCTCACCTTCACGGGTGATTCGTTGGCGGTGATTGAAGAAAAGTAAAGCGCGCGATATCCCCATCGATATTTTCATCAGCAAAATTATTTTATGGATGATGAAAAAACATGCGTTAAAACCCGGCCGTCCGCCGCTGCGCTCCGCCATACGCCGCCGCCTTGAGGCCCGCTTCGGCAGCGTCCCTGCGCGCCTGCTGCTCGTCAACGTCGCCCGCCAGCGGCTCTCCATCATTGAGAACGGCATCCCGGTCGCCTCCTATCCCGTCTCAACGTCGCAATTCGGCGTGGGCAGCCGCGAGGGTTCATTCATGACGCCGCCGGGAATTCACCGGGTGGCCGAAAAAATCGGCGCCGGCGCGCCGCCGGGACGGATTTTCCGCGATCGCCTCGATACCGGCGAAAACTGGGACGGCCGCTCACACGCCGACAACCTCATCCTCACCCGTATCATCAGGCTCGAAGGATGCGAGGAGGGTATAAACCGCGGGCCGGGTATCGACTCATATGAACGATTTATTTATATTCACGGCACCGACAAGGAAGACCGTATCGGCACGCCGCTGTCGCACGGATGCGTGTGTATGAAAAACGACGATATTATATCATTATTCGACAGCATAGAGGCGGGAACCATTGTCGTTATTGATTGACAACACCGTCTGCTCATCGCTGCATTTCACCGGCATCTTCGGCTCGGGTATGAGCGCCATTGCTCAATACTGCCGGTGGCAGGGGCTTGCCGTTTCTGGCTCCGACCGGCTGGGCGATAATGCGGCCGAAACAGCGGACGTCCGCGGCAAGCTCGAAGCCATCGGATGCAGGCTCTTTCCCCAGGATGGCAGCGGGGTGGTCCCCCGCACCAGCGCCGTGGTGGTCTCCACAGCCATCGAGCAGTCCAATCCCGACGTCGCGGCCGCGCGCTTGCGCGCCATCCCTGTTTTTCACCGCTCCGATGTGCTTGCGGCAATTGTCGGTTTGAAAAAAACCATTGCTGTTGCCGGCACCAGCGGCAAATCAAGTGTCGCCGCCATGATATTCCATATCCTGCATCACGCAGGACGGCGTCCCTCGCTTATCGCCGGCGCCAATCTTCACGACCTCGTGCGCCGGGGGTATATCGGCAACGCTTTCAGCGATGCCTCGCCGCTGTTGGTTATAGAGGCGGATGAAAGCGACGGCAGCCTTGTCAAGTACCGGCCGTCGATATCGGTATTCCTCAACATTTCCAAAGACCATAAGCCAGTCGACGAAACAATGGGAATGTTTCGCACGCTTGCCGCACAGTCATCGGTGGTGATAGCAAACGGCGACGAACCGCTGTTTGACGGCCTGAATGCCTGTGAAAGATTCGGCTGTACAGCCGTCGCAGGTTTCAGTGCCGACATGGCATGGGACGCGGCTTCGGCTACCGTGATGAGAAACGGACGCAAGTACCGTGTGCCTTTTCCCGGCAAGCACATGGCCGACAACCTGTGCGCCGCGCTCTGCGTCTGCGCACATCTTGGTGTTGATGAAGATACGATGGCCGCGGCGGCGCTGACCTACCGCGGGCTTCAGCGCCGCTTTGATCGCATCGCCACCAAGCGCGGGGTGACGGTGATAGACGATTATGCGCATAATCCGGAAAAAATCAGGGCAGCGCTTTTGGCGGCGCAAAGCCTGTCGGCGCGCGTCACCGCGCTTTTCCAGCCCCACGGTTTCGGCCCGCTCCGCTTCATGTTCGACGAGCTGGTGGCGGCGTTTGCCGCAACACTGCGGGCCTCCGACACGCTGGTATTGCTGCCCATTTATTATGCGGGCGGGACCGTTGAAAAAGACGTTTCTTCGAAAGACATCGCCGCGCGCCTCAGAGCAGGATGCGCGGCAACAGTGATTGCGCCCGACAGCCGCGACGAAGCGCCGGTTGTGGTGGCGCGTCTGGCACACAGCGGCGACGTTGTCATTCTCATGGGCGCCCGCGATCCATCGCTACCCTTATTCGCCGGCCGCCTCGCCGCGGCCATCGATGGGCTGTAAAGCGACCGTCGCCGCAGAGGCAAATTGTATATTTTTTCTCGTATCGCGGCGTGCGTGTGTTCCCATGAATCCGCGCGGGCGGTATCCTTTTCTCCGGACAATCAGGACTTACGAAGAGAGATTCAGTGCAGTACCAAGACACCATCCGCAATTTCTGCATCATCGCCCATATCGATCACGGCAAATCGACGCTGGCCGACCGTTTTCTCGAGATCACCAATACGGTCAGTAAGGAAAAAATGCAGGAACAGATCCTTGACAACATGGATCTTGAGCGCGAGCGCGGCATCACGATAAAATCGCATCCGGTCAGGATGACCTACACGGCCGACAACGGCGTCCCGTATGTGCTGAACCTCATCGACACGCCGGGGCATGTGGATTTTTCGCACGAAGTATCGCGGTCGCTGGGAGCATGCGAGGGCGCCGTGCTGGTGGTGGACGCGACACAGGGGATTGAGGCGCAGACCCTCACCAACGTCTATCTGGCTCTTGAAAACGATCTGACGATTGTGCCGGTGCTGAATAAAATCGACCTTCCGTCGGCCCGTCCCGACGACGTCGCAAAGCAGGTGGCCGACCTTTTGGGCGTCGACCCCGCTGCCATTGTACGCTGCAGCGCAAAGACCGGCGCCGGGGTGCGGCAGATACTCGAACGCGTCATTGCCGATATACCGCCTCCGGTCGGCGCGATCGACGCGCCGCTTCGCGCTCTGGTGTTCGACTCGGTGTTCGATTCGTACCGCGGCGCAATCGCTTATTGCCGGATATTCGACGGCGAGCTGAAAAAAGGCGACAAAATCAGGTTTTTCTCCAACGGCCGCGAATACGAAACCGACGAAGTCGGCTATTTCAAGCTGGGATACGTAGCGCAGGAGTCGCTCAAGGCAGGCGAGGCGGGCTATGTCATGGCCACCATCCGCACGCTCTCCGACATCAAGGTCGGCGATACGATTACCTCGAGCGGCCGTCCGGCCTCCGAGCCGGTGCGGGGATACGTCGAAGTAAAACCGATGGTGTTCAGCGGGCTGTACCCGGTGGACAAGGCTGACTATGAAAACCTGCGCGGCGCGCTGGAGAAGCTCAAGCTCAACGACGCCGCGATCAGTTTCGAGCCCGAGAATTCCGCGGCGCTCGGTTTTGGTTTCCGCGCCGGCTTTCTGGGCCTGCTGCATATGGAGGTTGTTCAGGAACGGCTGCGCAGGGAATACAACGTCAATATCATCAACACGGTTCCCAACGTCAAATACCTCATTGTCGGAAAAAACGGCACTGAGACATTCATCGATTCGCCGACCAAACTGCCGCCGATCCAGACCATTGCCGCCATCAAGGAGCCGATCGCGAAGGTGCAGATAGTGTCGCCGTCGGAATTCGTCGGCGCGCTGATGAAGCTGTGCGAGGAAAAACGGGGTACGATGAGTTCGATGGAGTACCTGGAGCCGACGCGCGTCTGTCTCACCTACCGTATCCCGCTCGCCGAGTTGATAATCGATTTCTACGACACAATGAAAAGCGTCTCCCGCGGCTTTGCGTCAATGGACTATGAGTTTGACGGCTATGCCGAAGAAGACCTTGTCAAAATCGACGTTCTTATCAACGGAGCGCCGGTCGACGCCTTTTCAGCCATCGTGCACCGCGATAACGCCTACTCCTACGGCCAGTCGATCACGTCGAAACTCAAGGATCTCATCCCGCGCCAGATGTTCGAAGTCGCGATACAGGCCGCCATCAACAACCGCGTGATTGCCCGAACGACCGTCAAGGCGTTCCGCAAGGACGTCACGGCAAAATGCTACGGCGGCGACATCACCCGCAAACGCAAGCTGCTGGAAAAACAGAAAGAAGGAAAACGGCGCATGAAACAGATTGGCAATGTGGAGATTCCGCAGGAAGCTTTCCTCGCCGTGCTCGCGAGGGAGTAGGATATGCCGACCGAATACGTACAGGTACGCGCCGCGCCGTTTGATCTGCGTATCCTCATCTACCGGATTCTCAAACAGCTTGTTATCATCGGTCTGGTCGCCCTGGCAGTCAAGCTCACCCTCCTCGACACGGTGCTTGTCAGGACGAATCAGATGGAGCCCTCAATTGCCAACGGCGACAGGGTTTTACTGTGGCGCGCAGCCTATGCGGCGCCCCTGAAATGGTTTGTCAATCCCCGGCGGCACGCGCCGGTCGTATTCCGTCACATCTGCGGAGACGCCGGCAGCGGCTGTCTGCGCATTGCGGGCAAACCCGGCGACGTTGTCAGCATCAGCAACGCGGTGCTGTCGGTCCTTAACGAACCCACGGTGCCTCACCTCGGACGGCCCGACAGCAGCGCCGAAAGCCTTCCGCCCGAATACTCCCCCCGCGACTGGCTCGAACCGTATTATATCCCACGGCCGGGAGAACGGCTCAGGCTCGATACTCTTGCGCTGCGCGACTTTATATTCGCGTGGGCTATCATTCGGCAGGAAAATCCCGCCGGGTCATTCATCCTGCAGCCCTGGCTGCATATAAACGACAGTCTTGCTAAGGATTATTTCATCACCGATTTCAGCCTGTATCGCGGCCCGTTCAACGCAGTGCCGCAGGATCTATCAAGCCAATGGTTTTTCTGGGACAGGCTTTTAATCTATCTGCAGGCGGCACACCAAGGGAAAAAGGTCGAACTCAAGCTTTCAATCATGACTAAGGGAACCGCCGTCGTGGAATACCGGGTGAAAGAGCCATATTATTTTCTTATAGCCGACAACTGGCGCGAGGGATTCGATTCGCGGTATTTCGGTCCTGTCGGCGAGCACCGGATGCTGGGTACCGTTGTGTGCGCTCTCTGGTCATTCGAGCCGGGCCGGCGTTTCCCGTTCGGCCTGCGCGGACGACGGATATGCAGGATTATTCATTAGGACGGCACATTACACCATGAACAAGCACGGATATTTCGGCACATTCGGCGGTCGGTTCGCTCCTGAAACGCTCATGCCGGCGCTTCATGAGCTCGAACAGGCCTACAACGCCATAAAGCGCAGGCCGGATTTCCGCGCCACATTTAAAGAGCTCTTGCGCACCTACAACGGCCGTCCCACGCCGCTGTATCACGCAAAATCCCTTTCGCGCCGTCTCGGCGGAGCGCAAATTTATCTGAAACGCGAGGATCTCAATCACACAGGCGCGCATAAAATAACGAATTCGATCGGCCAGGTCCTGCTCGCCCATTACATGGGCAAAACGCGGATAATCGCGGAAACAGGCGCTGGACAGCACGGCGTCGCCACCGCCACCGCGGCGGCACTTTT
>Ga0129299_1002632_pt1 | contig 11863 bp, 10 predicted proteins | sample ConPoolayeCmetaG_FD_94477 | JGI IMG/M metagenome (GOLD analysis project Ga0129299, IMG submission 94477) | Hot spring microbial mat communities from California, USA to study Microbial Dark Matter (Phase II) - Cone Pool mat layer C metaG ... | reverse complement strand
GTCTCTTCCAGCGGCCGTTCCAGCCGCACCTTGAGGGTGCGGCTTTCGCTCTCCTTCAGTGGCGTCTTGAAGCGGAGCAGCGAGGCGGTCCGCTCGTCGGCCTCCTTGGGCTCGACGAGTTTCCAGTCGTCGCCCATGGGCTGCTCGATCAACACCGTGCGGGGGGCCTGGTTCTTGTTCTTTAGCAGGTACTCGCGTTCGTCCACGAGCTGCCGCCGCAGGTGCAGTACGCCCTCCACGATCCACAGCCGCGTCAATGCCTCCGGGGCGGAGGCCTGCTTGACGTCCACCTCGACGGAGAGGTCCAGGGCGTACGCCACCAGCCGCTCCTCGTCCTTCCGCAGATCGGGCAGCTTGGCGTCGCCGGCATACACGCCGCCGTCGAAGACCGTGACCGGCCCCTGCGTCAGGTGCAGGCCGGTGGTGTTCCTGAGCCGCAGGCCGTTCAGCGGGTGCCTGGGGTGCGTGGCCGGGTTGTAGATGGAGACCTTCTCGCCCGAGATTTCCTCCGTGACGATCGGGAGCATGGCCGACTGCTGCCGCTTGAGCGACACCGGGGCCGCGATGGCGTACTCGAACAGCTCGCCCGCCTCCTGGGCGACGGCGGCGGCGTTCACGCCGGGATCGGCTATCCGGGCGTGGGCCATCATAGAGTCGGCCTCCACGAGCTCCATTTCCTGTCCGGTGAAGAACCCGCCTCCGCCTGTCCGGCCGCCTGTGCCCCCTTCGGCATCCTTGCTTGCCGCGCGTCCGCGGCGGGCAACGGCCGCCGCCGGCGTGGCCAAGGTCTTTTCCTTCTTGTCCTCCATCGCCAGCTCGTACACCGGGGCCCGCAGCGATTCATGCAGGGCCAGCCGTTCCACCGGCCGCGTCAGGTACAGCGGCTGGTACAGGTCCATGGTGAAGCTGATCGGGCGGCCGGAGACGAGGCTCAGCCGGACGTTCTCCCAGTCCTGCTCGGTGGCGTTCTCCACGATGGCCCAGCCCTGGAGGTACGGCGGCCGGTCGGCGGCCAGCACCAGCCGGTAGCTGGTCTTCCACACCGGCGTCTCGAGGATGTATCCGGCCATCACGCGGCGGCGGCCCTGGCCGGTGAAATTCAGCACGACCGTCTTCTTCTCCGAGTCGTGGCTGGCAGCCAGCGTCTCCAGGGCTTTCTGTAGCTCGCCCTCCAGCCGGGCGTCGAGGATCTTGACGCCGGAGACCTCGGCCAGCACGAACGAGCGCAGCCCCTCGGGCGTGAGCAGCGTCAGCACGTCGCGCTCGATGACGGCCTTCTGGTCGGTCAGGAACGACTGCCGCTCCACGCCGACCACCGCTCCGGCGACCGGGCTGGGGCCTTTCACTTCGACTCGCGCCCCGCGGAGCTGCCGCAGCAGTTCGCCGAGCGTCGGCTTGTCGGTGATGTCCACGGCAAACGACTTGAGGGCTTTTTCCACGGGGTCGCGCGAGGGGTACTGCACGGCGGAGATCGTTCCGCCGTCCAGGTCGCGGAGCACCAGCGACTTGAGCACGTCGTTGACCTGCTCCACGCGGAACTTCAGGTCGGCGGCGGCCGTGCCCTCCACGGTCATCGCGGACTCGAAATACCCTACGCCGGAGCTGAACAAGGCCACCCGCGTGGTCTTCAGCTCGTCCGCCGCGGCCGCGGTCGCGACCGCCCAACCCAACGCCGCTGCCATCATCCGCATCTTCGACATGATCTGATCCTCCACAGGTTGAACTGCCACACTGGCCGGGTCTGGCGGGCGTGACGCCGGCTCCCAGCCGGTTGGGGCCGGAGGCCCGCCCTGCTACCTTGGACGCCGCTGCCCCGGCCCTGGTTCCCGGGCGTTGCTACCGGCTTATACCGCGCCGCTGCGGAAGGGGAAGGGAGGATGATAAAGATTGAAGGAAGAAGAGGGCGGCTATGGCCGTTAGCTGGAGACAGTTGCGGGAAATGATTCCCCCGAAACGACGGCGCGAGAAGGGCTTTGCGCTCCAGTTGGATCTGAGTGCGCCACTCGCCATGGCGGATGAAAACCTCGAGGTGGCAGTCGGACCTGCCCCGGCCCTCGCCGGCTCCAAAGGGCCATGAGCCAGGCAGCCTGGATTGCCCCCGGCGCTGCCTTGGCATGCCGGGTTTAGGCCCGCTCCGACCCGTGCGCTGTCCCGCGCCGGTATATCGTGGAGCATCCCAGGGCCATCGCCATTGACATGTGCTGTGGAGCGTGGTAATATTAAGCCACCAGCAAAAGGGTCGGAGGTCTTGGTGGCGAGCTTTGGGCTGGCTCCGGCCGATTTGTTTTAGACCGTATTGAATGAAGCTCCGGACCATGTCGAATGGCCCCCCGCTCTAGTCGATCCTCGGCCAGTGTATACCACATGCTGACCGACGGCTGTGGCCGCCGCATCGATCATCTGCGGCTCTCGCTGACAGAACGATGCAATCTGACCTGCCGGTATTGTTTCGTCGATAAGGGTGACCGGCCCCGCCGTCTCGAAGCCGGTCTGGCCGTCGCCCTGGTGAACTGGCTGGCGGGTCGCCACGGCGTCCGGCATGTGCGGCTCACCGGCGGCGAACCGCTGGTGCATCCGCAAGTGCTGGATATCATCGCGGCGTTGTCAGAGCGCCGAGTTCTGGAAGAGCTTACGCTCACGACGAATGGGCAGGTCCTGGCCCGCCTGGCCTGGCCGCTGCGGCAGGCCGGGTTATCCCGCATCAACGTTTCCCTCGACACCCTTTGCCCGAAACGATTCGCCTTGATTACTCGTGGCGGCGTTCTTGGCCGCACCCTGCAGGGCATTGAGGCCGCCCTTGCCGCTGAACTGACACCGGTTCGTTTGAATGCCGTCGTACAACGCCACATCAACGACGACGAACTGTGTCGTCTCGCCGCATGGGGTTTGGCGCGCGGCTGCACAGTTCGGTTTCTCGAGGTCATGCCCATCGGCCCGATGACGGAGACCGTCCACGGCCGTTTGGTCCCGGCGACGGAGATCCTGGACCGCCTCGCCTCGGAGTTCAGCCTGACGCCCATTCCGACTCCCCTGGGTCAACCGGCCACGGACTACGCGGTGCAAAGCCGGATCGACGGATCGGCCGGGGTGATCGGGGTGATCGCTTCCACCACGCGGCCGTTCTGTCGGCACTGCCGCCGTCTGCGGATTACGGCGCAAGGGGAGATTCTCTCCTGTCTCTTTGATACCGGCGGATCCAGTCTGGCCGCGGCCTGGGATGGTCGCCGACTGGACGAAGACCTCGCGGACCGCATTCTTCAAGCGGCCGTCATGGCCAAACCGTACATGGGCAGGCGGTCCCAGCGAAGGCCCATGAATTCTCTGGGCGGTTGACTGTCAGGCAACGTGCGACCGAGTCCATCATGAGCCAGCCGTCGTTCACAACGGAGATCGCCTCGCGGGGGATCGTCGTGGCGGTCTGCCTTTCTCCCGGCGGCGTGCCGAAGCATCCAGTCGAGCGGGCGGAAGTCCTTGAGAACGGTCTGATCGGCGACGGTCGCAACCATGAGAAGCATTGCCGCGCTGATCGCGCCGTCTCCGTTCAGGATCTTGAATTGATCGAAGAGCTGGTCGAAGAAGGCTACGCCGTCGGCCCGGGAATCATGGGCGAGAATATCACCGTACGAGGTCTCCATGTTCAAAGTCTCGCGGTCGGCGACCTGCTTCGATTTCAGAATGGTCCGGTGCTGGAGCTTGCTTCGGTGCGCAAGCCGTGCTACGTGCTGGATGCTATCCATCCCCAGCTCAAACAGGCCGTCGTCGGACGCTGTGGTTTTCTCTGCCGCGTCTTGGCGCCGGGTTGGGTGCATCCAGGCCAGACCGTGACCGCCGAACGACTCGGCGAAGGCTGAACAGCTCAACGCCAGGCCGGCAGGACCAGAGATTGCCTATGGCGAATACGGAGTCGCTTCGCGCCGTGGCGGGCGTCTTGGTGGGCGGCCGCAGCACTCGCATGGGCCGCCCCAAGGCCTCGCTGCCGTTGCCCGGCGGGCGGACGCTGGCGGAGCACGTCGTCGACGTCGCCGGACGCATGTCGCCCTGGATTGAAGAGGTCGTCATCCTCGGCGGTGGGCAGGAAGTGCCCGACTCGCTGAGTGGTCTGCGAATACTCGCGGACCATGAGCCGGGCGGCGGTCCGCTGAGCGGGCTTTGCGCACTCTTGGAGTTCGCGGAGGAGCGTTGGGGTCTGCTCTTGGCGTGCGATCTGCCTCGGTTGCAGCCTATTGTGCTGACGCGTCTGTTCGCGGAAGCATCGACTGGCTGCGATGCGGCTGCCTTTCGCCGTTCGGATCATCCGGACGCTTGGCACGCCTGCTGCGCGCTGTATCACTCTCGGCTACTTCCGGCCGGTCGCCGGGAGTTGCAGCACGGAAGGCGAAGCCTGCAATCTCTGCTGGCTGCCGCGTTCGTGGTTACGCTCACCCCCAGTCCGGAGGAAGAGCACATGCTCGCGGATCTCGACCGTCCGGAGGACTACGATCGCCTGTTTTCGGCCGACGGCCAAGAGGCGTTGCGGCCGCCCGCGGATCGTCAGTAAGGCAGCTCCTTTCTGAAGACTCTCCACCGCAGCGAGGGCGGCCTGGCCCACCCCACGAGAAAGACCTCCGGCGACATGCGGGGCCTTGCTCGCCCCCGCGGTCTCCCCGCCATATCGTCAGGAAGCCGACTCGGTTGGATCGATCCCAACAGACCATCGCCTGCTCCAGCTTGCTGAGCAGAAGGAGCAAGCCGAGGACCGCTTGCGGATACGCTTGCGACCAGGCCCGCAAGCAGCCCCAGACCGAGAGGGCCGGTCGCGTCCCGTCGATGCTCGGAATGACCGGGCTTCCGCGGCTCCTACGCGGCTCGCCCTGGCGCAGGTCGCACCGGCCGGATATGTCGCGATGGATGATTTCGCATGATTCGCCTTCACGGCCTGACGCCGATGGCCGGAAAAGACCCGCGATCATCCGCCGGGTGTTCGCGGCGAAGGCCGCTCCGGCTCTCATTCTACGACTTGTACGGGATCGCCCACGCGGATCAAACCGCCCGCGACCACTCGCGCGAAGATCCCCTCTTTGGGCATGACACAGTCACCCGTCGCCTGGAAGATGGCACAGCGGGCGTGGCATTCCTTCCCAATCTGCGTCAATTCCAATTCGGCGCCGCCGATGCGGATCCGAGTCCCCACCGCCAGACGCGAAATAGCCAGATACTGCGTGGTGATGTTCTCGGCGAACGCGCCGGGGCCCACAGCCAAGCCCCGGGACCGCATTTTGTCGATGCTCTCGACGGCCAGCAGACTCACCTGCCGAGACCATTTCCCTGCGTGGGCATCCCCCTCGATCCCCCAGTCTTCCACCAGCCACGCCTCCGGGACGTTGGTCTTCGGCACGCCCTTCCGCGTGCTGATCGAGATCGCGACGATCCTGCCGGAATCAGTCATTCGCTCCATGACAGAAGCTCCACAAGGACGTCCGCATTTTCCGCCAGATGCGACGCGTCAGCCGGAAACCGAATCAGGCAATTGGCCTGAGCCAGCCCGCTCAGCATATGTGAATCCTGTCCCGAAGTTGGCTGAACCCGTAGAACGCCATTGGTGCAGCTTAGTACGCCCCGCACCCACTCCAGTCTGCCTGGGGATTTGCGGCGTTCTCCCACCAGCCGGGCACCCAAGGTCGTCGGAACCGGCGGCCGTCGCCCCATCAGCTTCCACAGAGCGGGCTTGACCAGTTGATGAAAGCAAACCAGAGCCGACACCGGGTTGCCGGGTAGTCCGAACACCAGCCCATCACGGTTTCGGCGGAGTCCCGCCGTTCTGGTCTTCCGAAGCCAGCGGCCGAAATACACCGGCTTGCCCGGCTTGACCGCGATGCGCCAGAAATCCTCGCGAACGCCGAGTTCGTCCAGGACGCCGCGGACATGGTCGTGATCGCCGACGGACATCCCGCCGACCGTCAGCAAGACGTCGCTTCTGCCCAGCGCTTCCGAGAGACAGTACTTCAGCCGAGCAGGCTGGTCGGCCGACCGCATCGTGTGGACGGCTTGAATTCCGATCATCTGCACGGCGGCGGCCAGGGCGAAGGTGTTCGCGTCGTGGATCTTGCCCGGCCGCAACCGCCGCGACGGCGGCATCAATTCGTCTCCCGTCACGACGATCGTGACGGCTGGTTTTTCGAATACCCTGACGCTGGCGTATCCACAGGTTGCCAGCAACCCGGCCACGGGCGGGGTGATCGGCAGGCCGGGGGGGAGGACGGTCTGTCCTTTTCGAAACTCGCCGCCGCGCGGGCGGATATGGTCTCCGAGACCTGCCGAGCGCCGCACGATGACGGTCTCCTTCTCCTCTCGGCAGTCTTCCTGCATGACGATCGCTTCCGCCCCCCGCGGGACGCACCCGCCGGTCAGTATCTTGACGGCGGTGCCGCGGCGAAGCCGCTTCCCCGCAGGTTCGCCGGCCGGTGCCGTTCCGGCGAGCCGCAGGCGCACAGGGTGAGTCTTCGAGGCGGCGGCTACGTCTTCGCCATACACGGCGAATCCATCGACTGCCGAGGTATCAAAGGGCGGAGAGTCGTGGCGAGCGACCACGGGCTCGGCCAAGACGAATCCGGCCGCGGACTCGAGCGGGACCCGCCGTTGCGGCATGACCGGCGTCCGCCTGACGACACGGCGCAAGGCTTCATCCCAGGTCAGCACGACACGCACCTCCGCCGCCAGTCGCATCCGCCGTATGTCCGCACCCCTCCATCATTGGAAAGGCGTGCAGGATCGGCCCCAGCAAGGCGTCCAGGGATTCGGCCACGCCGCGAGGCGACCCCGGCAGATTCACGATCAGCGTCCGGCCCCGCACTCCCGACTTGCCGCGCGAGAGCATGGCAAACGGCGTTCTTTCCTGGCCGTAGGCTCGCGCCGCCTCGGCGATGCCCGGGGCTTCTCGATCAATGATCCGCGCCAGCACCTCCGGAGCGTGATCCCTGGGCCCCAGGCCCGTACCACCCGTCGTGAGCACCAGGTCCGCGCCGAGTTGGTCGGCACAGTGGATTAAGGTCTGCTCGATGACGCCGGCCTCGTCCGAAATCACCAAATACTCAACGACCTCGACCTGGGCGGATTGCAGTCGCTCCACGATCAGGCGGCCCGAGACATCCGTCTTCCGCCCGGCCGAGATGGAGTCGGACATGACCACCACGGCGGCCCGGACCCGCCGCGATCCCTCCACGGTCAGATCCGACTTTCCACCTCTCTTTTCAATCAGGCGAACCTCGTGTATCGCCAGCGAATCGTCGAGCATTTTCAGCATGTCGTACAAGGTCAAGGCGCCGACCGCCGCGGCCGTCAGCGCCTCCATTTCGACGCCGGTCTTGTAAATGGCCTTGACCGTGACGGTGACTTGGATTTGATCGTCTCCCAGCTCATATTCCACGGCGACGTGGTCCAGGGGAAGGGGGTGGCAATACGGGATGATCTGGGCTGTGTTCTTGGCAGCCTGAATCGCCGCTACTTTCGCCACTTCCAGCGGGTCGCCCTTGGGCACTCGGCGCTCTTGGATCAGCCGAATCGTCCCGGGCAGCGTCTTCAGAACGCTCTGAGCCTTGGCTACCCGCGCCGTGCGGCTTTTGGAAGAAACATCGAACATAGGCACCCACCTCGCTCCCAGCTCCTCCGGGCAGTGAAGATACCCGTCAGCCGACCTGCTCGTCAATCGGCAGGCGACCGGCCTGGGAGAGCGCTGTCCAATGGGCTGGCTTCGCCTGCGGACGAGATCGCGGATGCTTTTGTGTTATACACATATGATCAGTATGGCTTTATTGACCGGCATCCACTGTGTTTTCACAAAAACACTAAATGGTAGTTTAAAGCACCTTTGGAACTGGCGATTGACTGGGCAGATCCTCAATTCAGCAACCAACCTGAGTGCGGACATACCCTGCTGAATGAGCAGCGGGTTGCGGGAAGCCTCTCCTAATCCTCGACAAAAACATCGCGGCCCCCGACCGCCTGCCGGAGTTCGGCTGTGGGACCGCCGTGACGGCCGCTATCTGACGGTCCCCAGATCGCGCCGAGACCGTCGGCGGATCATTGCGGGATCGGTCCGTAGTCGGGAAGCGGTTTCCCTTCTGACGATCCGACCAGGCCCTCCAACCTGCCCAGATCACGTTGGGTGAAGGCCACGAGCAGGTCAGCCACGGTTCGAAAGAAGACGTGCCGCGATTTGTCGCGGAGTCGGTGGCGGAGTTGCTCAGCCCAGGAGAGGATATGAACAGCGAGGAAATCGCGCTCCATTTCCCAGGTGCGGGTCAGCCGAGCCTGGTCGCCGCGGTCGGCGAACTCCTGTTCCTTGTCGCACAGATGGACCAGGAAACTCAATTCCAGACCGATGTGATCGGGCAGATCTTTGTAGTCGGTGGAGATCTCAACCGCCGCCAGCCGGTACCACTTCAGGGCATTGATGGCGGACTGCCCCATGAGCAACCCGGCGACCCGCTGGCCGGCCACCTCACGGACATCACGAAAGACGGACTCGTAGGGGGCGATGTATCGTCCGCCAGGAACCTTGAACAACTCCGTAAATTCACGGCAGGCTTGCCGGTGCCACTCGGGTCCGTGCTCCGCTGATTCCCGGTAGTGCCGCAGCGCCTGGAGTCCATCCGGCCCCAGGAGGTCTTCGGCGCCGGTGAGGAGTTCCTCGGCGGCCAGCGCGGCGAGCAGTTGCTCCGTCGGAGGCGTCAGGAAAGCCTGCGCAAGGAAGGCATAGACGTCGTGTCGCGCCCGGTTCAGACGGAGGAGCCGCTCATTCGGATCCGGACACTCACACACCAGAGCGCTCCCCGGTCAGGACAAAGCGGATGCTCGGCCGGGTCATGGCCGGGTTGCTGAAACCTTCGGGTGCGGCCTGCGTCTCGCCGAGGAAGTTCGGCACGAATTCAATGGCCTCGGTCAGACAGGCCGTGACGCAGGCGGGTTGGAGTCCCGCGTCGAGACGATGCACGCACAGGGTGCATTTGCTGACCTTGTTGGTCTCGGTGTCGATGCGGGGCGCGCCGTATGGGCAGGCGAAGAGGCAATAGCGACAGCCGATGCATTTGTCCTGGTCGATGAGCACGACCCCGTCCGTGGGGCGTTTGATGATCGCGCCGGGCACCGGACACGCTTTCAGGCAAGCCGGCTCGCGGCAATGGTTGCAGGCTACGGACACGAACTCGCGCGTGACCTCCGGATAAGTCCCCCGTTGACGCTCGATGACGAGGCGCCAATCGGTGCGGAGCGGAGTTCGATTCTCGGCCTTGCAGGCCACATAGCAAGATCGGCAACCGATGCATCGGTTCAGATCGAATCGCCAGCCGACGTGCGCCATGTCGATCCTCCTGAGTTAGATCTTGGTGACTTGAACCCGCGTATCGTAAAACGATGCGCTGCCGCCGACCTTGTCCTGCAAGGTGACATTGCCCAGGTGCGGGTCGAGACGCATGATCGGATTGGCCTGAAGGCCCCGACTGCGAGTGGCGTCCACAGCCGCGGCCACACCGTTCACCACGTGGGGCCGCGACGACATTTCCCAATGCCCGAAATGGTGGCTTACCCCGATGACCCCGGGACAAAGCGTCTCGGTTACCCTCGCCCGGCCGACGACGCCGGAGGGAACGGAGGCGGAGGAGATGAGGACCTGGTCGCCGGTTCGGATCCCCCGCGCCGCCGCGTCAATACTGTTCATCTCGACGAAGTTCTCCGGCTGGATCGAGACGAGCCATGGGTAGCGGATCGTGTGCATCTGCGAATGCCACGACATCTTATAAGTGATCAACTGAAGCGGATAGGCCGCATCACGTTCGGCCAGCGGTTGGTCCAACGCATCCCGGATCGCGTCGTGCTTGGCGAGGCCGTCGAAGTACTGCCCGGTCATCGAATCGCGGGTCTTGGCCAGCTTCTCCGAGAAAAAGTAGAGCCGGCCGGAGAACCGATTGCGCAGCCGCTCGCCGTCGTAAGCTTGGTCCGCGTTCTGGAATCGACCCCCGCGCTGCAATACATAGTCGAGGCCGGGGCCGCCGGCGTCCGTTCCGATGTTCGTGATGATCTGTTTCCAGAAATCCCAGGCGCGATCCCACGGCACCTGGAGGCCCATCGCCTTGCCGATTCCGATGAGGATGTCCTCGAGCATCTTGGTGTTGGGCAGAACGCCGGTGAAGTTCTTTTCCGCGTCGAGCGTGCCGACGACCGGCTGGCGAACGCCGCTCAGCTTGGTCAGAATCGTCGGTGCCACGGTGACGGCCGTCCACCGCTCCAGGTATGTCGTGTCGGGCAATACGTAATCGGCCCAGGCGGCGACCTCGCCCATCGCGATGTCGATCGCCACGACCAGTTCGACTTTGCTTTCATCCCCAATGGTGCGTTCCCATGCGGCGCGTGCGCCCGGTGTGGAGTAAGGGATGCCGTTCCAGTACAAAATCAGCGCCTTGATCGGGTACGGGTATTCGTCCTCAATACTCGGTATGATTTCCTGGAAATTGTAGTGGCGGGCGATAGGGAACCACGGACGTCGGGCCGGATAACCATGGGCCGCGTACTCGGCACTGCTTTCGTAAGACTTTCCGACCCGCGTCAGCGGGATTCCCGCTTCCGTGACCTTGCCTGGCCAGTTGTTCGGGTCGTAGGGCGCGCCGGTGTAGGCGTCTCGCCATCCGCCGGCGGCAAACGCCAAGCCGCCCTTCCAGTTGAAATTGCCCAACAGAAGATTCAGGGCGAGGATCGCCAAGCCGGTGTAAGCGCCGTTTGTGTGCTGGACGGGTCCGCGATACATGGTGACGCTGCCGCGTCGCCCGGCGGCGGCAAGCTCTTGGGCGATGGAGTGAATCGTCGCCACGTCCACCCCGCAGATCGCTGAGTATTCGCTGATCGTCTTTTCTCGCACGCGTTCGACATAAAGCTGAAAAGCGGTCTTGCAGGCGACACCGTTGACCACCACTTCGCCTGGCAGCAGCTCGGCGGTGTCCACCGTGTTGTACTGGACGGTGTTGCCGCCCGACCATACCACGAAATCCTGGTTGCTGCCGCCGGGGATGCCCGCTTCATCGGCTCGCAGGAACGCGAGCGGATGGCCGTCGATGATCTTCACCAACAGCGTCGCGTCGGTGACGTTCAATTCCCCGGTGGGGTTGGCCGCGCCATCATGCGGGCGGCGTAAGAACGCCGTATTATACAGATTATTGTCGATGATGTATCGGCCGATGGCCAGGGCCAGGGCCGCGTCGACGCCGGGCTTGATCGGCACCCACTTGCCCTTGGATGCCGCGATGTTGCAATGCGGGTCCACGACGTAGAGCTTCCCCCCGCGCTCGACCATTTTGATCACCTTGCGCGAGAGCGGAAGGAACGGAAAATTCGCCGAACAGGGGTCGGAACCGAACCACAGGACGCAGTCTGCATTCAGCAGGTCGGGCTTGGTGTGATCCTTGATCGAACTGGCGATCCCGTTTCCGGTCAGCAGTTCGTGCGCCGTGTGGTGGCTTTCTTCGCAGATGCTGGTGTGGTCGTGCCGCGCGTTGACCGTGCCGACCACGTTCTTCCAGAACAAGTCGGTGAACCGCGACTGCTGGTTGCGGCCGCCGGAGAACATGATCTGGTTGACCTTCTTGCCCAGCTCAGGCGCAGCGGGATCCAGGTCGTTGACGCGATCGCGGAGCGACGCGAGGCGGCTCCCGATTTCCGAAAACGCCTGCGCCCAGGAGATCGTTTGCCACTGCCCCGACCCCCGCGGGCCGACCCGCTTCAGCGGCTCCTTGAGTCGGTAGGGATCGTAGAGCGACTGCATTCCCGAAAGCCCTTTGGCGCAAAGCCGGGCGGGCTGAAGCCGGGCCGTGCTCGGATCGGTTTCATAGGGCAGATGCTC
>Ga0129299_1002631_pt1 | contig 11865 bp, 8 predicted proteins | sample ConPoolayeCmetaG_FD_94477 | JGI IMG/M metagenome (GOLD analysis project Ga0129299, IMG submission 94477) | Hot spring microbial mat communities from California, USA to study Microbial Dark Matter (Phase II) - Cone Pool mat layer C metaG ... | reverse complement strand
GAGCCTGCCTTCGGCTCGGCAATGACCGTCCCCGAACTGCTCGCCTCCGAGCCGCCCAACTCGAGTTCGCTCAGCAGCACATCGGTTTCGTCGCTTTCGGGCGAAGTCTGGGCATCGGGTGGCGAGGAGCCAGCTTGACCCTTAAGCTCCGCCACAAGCTGCTCCACGTCCTCCGCCTTGAATTTCCAAGTGGCGCCGTCACGAAACCCGCGCAAACGGTTCTCCTCGCGAAGCCGCGTTACGTCTGCGGGAGTAACGCCAAGCATTTCGGCTGCCTTTTCCACGGTCACAAATTTCGCGGCCATACGGACCTCCTGGGTCCTGCAAAACCTTGCCACCGCTGGGCCCAACCGGGAAGCCCGCCGCCCCGGCTGCGCCCAACCGTCGGGCCTACTTGGGCTCCAACAGCGACTGGATGTCTCGCGGCAACGGGCTGTCGCCGTTGAAGTGCATCATTTGCAGGTCCCAGTGAATGTTACGCACGCAGCACAGCCTGATGTTTCCCGTGGCCAACTCAACCTGATACACACCGATCACTTTGCTCTTCGAGTCGATCACGGTAACTTGCTGATACTTGTCAGCGACTACGGCGGCCAGGGCAATCAACTCTCCGCCTGCGGCGGCCACCGATTGGCTCGCCGCACGCTGTACAAACATCTCGCCGCGTTCCGGCGCTGCGGCTGCGGCCGCAATCACAAGACCTGCACCGATCAGGGCCCCAAACACCACCTTCCTCATGCTTCACCTTCAACGGTCAAGTAAGGCAAGCTGGGGCCCTAAGTTTTATTGTAAGAGCCCCGGCTTCGATTGCAAGCAAAAACAGCCCCGCCGGGGGGCTTCGACACGCCGCGCCCGCACCCTCGGCCGCTGTTGGTGTTGTGGCGATGTCCCCGCCCATGCGCACACGCTAATACGCCTACCGGACACCAATTCGGACTGTAACTGCCACCGCCGCGCACAGCTTCAGTGTTCAAAAGCGGCCGAACTGACGGAATACGTACGGTGCGCGCAGAGCCACCAACCGAAGGGGGCAGGAGTTTACTGCCATTGCGCCCGAGCTGCAAGCCCAGAACAGACGAGCATCGCCGGGCCGCCAGGCCCCCAAGCCCGGTCCTACCCGCCAAACGGCGGGTAACCGTTTTCCAAGAACGCTTCTCTCAAGGCAGTAACGGGTCACGCTTTGGAGACTGGCTCACTTGCAGGACGAGCGTCACAGTCCCTATGGACCCTTACTGAAACCCTGTTAAAGGGGCGCAGTGCGGAAAAGGCACAGGGCTGGTGTCCCGGTCTGGCTGGCCGGGCGCAGGCCGGCATGGCGTTCACTCAATGCCAAGTGAGAACAGAGTTTGGTTCCCGTACGGGCTGTTGCATGGTGTCGGAGCCTGCTTGGCCGGCGGATTCGTTTGGGCATTGCACGCGCAGTTACTTCGCCCCGGCCGCCCGGAAAGCAGCGTCCCGGGTTTTTCTGGTGGCGCCATAGGGTCTGACACCTGCCCATTTCGCTCTTGCCCACATGGCACGCCACTCATCAGAAAGCTTTTCCGGGCAAGCACGTTGTTGACACCGAGTGTACGCAGCATTAGTTTTAAGGTTGGGTCGTGGTGCCGGTTCTCGCACCGGTTGGGTGCCGCAAAGTACCTCGATGCCTGAATCGCTTACGCTCGTCAAAAGGAATCCCTGCGAGGGGTTGCCATGGCCGCGAAAAAGGTCTCTTGGACCGAAATCCTCATTCGCCGGAAGATCGTCAGCCAAGAACAGGTTGCCGAAGCGCAACAGATGGTCAAACAGACCGGGGCGAAGCTGTCGGAATCGTTGATTCGGCTCGGCTACGCAACGGGCGAAGAGGTGACGCGGGCGATGGCCGAACAGCACGGGCTGGAATACATCGATTTGGGCGATGTGGTCATCCCGCCTGCGATCATCGAGCTGGTGCCCGAGTCGGTGGCGCGCGAAAACGCCATTCTACCCTTGGCCGAGGAAGACGGCCAGTTAAAGGTCATTGCGAGCGATCCTGACGATTTCGAGACCTTCGAGAAACTCCGGTTCATTCTCAATCGGCGAATCGAGGTGGCCTTAGCCCCCCGGGAGGCAATCCTGGAGGCGATCAACCGGCATTACGGGCAAACGGTCGGGGAAAGCGCGGACTCGATGCTTCAGGAGTTTACCGATACCGCCATCGACTTTACGGAAACGGAAGACGAAGCCCAAGCGGCTGCCGCTCAAGAGGTGGACGAAAGCAGCGCGCCGATCGTCCGGTTGGTCCAGTTGATGATCAACGAGGCGGTGCAACTGCGGGCTTCGGATATCCACATTGAGCCGTTCGAGGACCGCATCCGGATCAGGTACCGAATAGATGGGTACCTAGTTGAAAGGGATAGCCCCCCAAAAAGGTTGCTTGGGGCCATTCTGTCGCGTATCAAGATCCTCGCCAGACTGGACATTGCTGAGCGGCGTCGGACTCAGGACGGACGAATCAAGGCGAACGTAGGGGAGAAAGAGTTAGACCTGCGGGTCAGCGTCATCCCGACCAATCACGGACAGTCCGTAGTGATGCGGATCCTGGACAAGGAAAGCATTCGAGTCGGACTGCGGCAACTCGGCTTCTCGGATGACGACTACCACCGGTTCAGAAACCTGATCAAACGACCCAACGGAATCATTCTAGTGACCGGCCCCACAGGGTCTGGTAAAACCACCTCCCTGTATGCAGCCCTGAACGAGCTGAACACGCCGGACAGGAAGATCATTACCGCTGAAGACCCGGTGGAGTACTACCTGCCGGGGGTAAACCAAGTGGAGGTTAGGCACGATATTGGGCTGGATTTCGCGCGGGTGATTCGCGCCATGCTACGGCAGGCGCCGAATGTGATCCTGGTTGGAGAAATGCGCGACCTTGAGACGGCGCAGATGGGGATCCAGGCATCTTTGACTGGACACTTGGTTTTCAGTACACTACATACGAACGATGCGCCAAGCGCTATTACACGTTTGATCGACATGGGTGTGCCCCCATATTTGGTGGCGAGCAGCGTCGTCGCCATCATGGCCCAGCGTTTGGTCCGGGTCGTTTGCCAGAAGTGTAAACAGCCGATTACCTACAGCCAGTCGGCCTTGGAGGCCGCCGGCATCACCCCGGAGATGGCCGCCGAGGCGACGTTCGTTAAGGGTCGAGGTTGCAGCAATTGTGGAGGAACGGGGTTTCGGGGTCGTGTGGGCATTTTTGAACTGATGATGATGTCCTCTAGACTGCGCGAGTTGACCTTTAACGAGGCCCCGACCACTGAAATCCGCAAGGTGGCTATTAGCGAAGGGATGAAGACCCTCTACGTCGACGGTTTGATGAAAGTCTGTCGGGGTGTTACCACGCTGGAGGAGGTGGTCGCAACGGCCAAACGCTCGGAGGAGGAGTGACTTGCGATTTCGCTTTCGGCCAGTTACCTGTGAGGCGGATGTCCATAGGGGTTGAGCAATCCGTGCTCGCGGCGAATAATCGGATGGCCGCAAGGGTGAAGCGAAATACCGGGCGCAAGCAACTCTAGCAGCCCGTCAGAAAGCCAGGCAAATCCCGTACGAATATGCCACGCCGCGCGCGCCGAAAGGGCAAAGCGGCGCGATCGGTTTTCCGGTTCCGAGAAAAGGGGTTTCAAGCGGCCTTGCGTAGTTCGGACCGCAGCCGCGATGTAACAAGGGAAAAGGGAAAAGTGGTTGGGCCATGGCAGCGATCCTAATCGACAAGCTCTTGCAGACAATCGTCAATCGCAGATCGAGCGACTTGCACATTGCCGTAGGGCAGCCGCCTGTAATCCGAGTGGACGGTCGCATGGTCAGGCTCGAAACGAAAGTGTTGGAGCCGGAAGATACGGTCGCGTTGATGAAAAGTATTACTCCGGAGCGTTGCCAGCGAGAACTTCAAGAGTGTGGCGGTACGGACTTTGGATTCGCTTTTGGCGATCAGTGCCGGTTTCGGGTGTCGGTTTTCAAGCAGAAGGGGTATGTGGGGATGGTGTTGCGGCAAATCCCCAACAGGCTTATGAGCTTCGAGGAGTTGGGGACCCCGCCCGTCCTGGCCCAATTGATCATGCGCCCGCGCGGGTTGATCCTCGTAACTGGTCCGACCGGTTCGGGCAAGACGACCACGTTGGCCGCGGCGATAGATTACTTGAATGAGCACGTACCGCACCACATTATCACGATCGAAGACCCTATTGAGTACTACCACACGCACAAAAAATGTACGGTGAACCAACGAGAAATCGGGGTTGACGTGCCGACGTTCGCCGAGGCCATTAGGCGTGCGTTGCGTCAGGACCCGGACATCATTCTCGTCGGGGAGATGCGCGATCTGGAAACTATCGAGGCGGCCATTACAGCAGCCGAAACCGGGCACATCGTTTTCGGTACGCTGCACACCACCGGGGCCCAAGGGACGGTAAACCGGATTATTGACGTGTTTCCCACTAATCAGCAGGAGCAGATCCGCACCCAGCTATCGACCTCCATTATCGGCGTGCTTTCTCAGGCCTTGTTGCCGAAGATTGGGGGCGGCCGTGTGGCGGCATACGAGATGCTTGTGGTGACGCCGGCCATCGCGAATCTCATTCGCGAGAACAAGACCTACCGCATCAACTCGGCGATTCAGACGGGTGCCAAGCTGGGGATGCAGTTGCTCGATGACCACATGTTCCGGCTGTGGCGGGACGGCATTGTTGAAAAAAGCGAGATTCTGGTCAGAGCGAACAACCCTGACGAGTTGGCTGCGAAGATCGCCAGGGCGGAACGGGGATTGTTCGAGGACGAAGAGGAGGCCGCCCGTCGCCTGGAACGCGAGGGCGGGGACGGCGAGACGGGCAAGGAACGAGACCGGGGGCGATCGCGTCGCGAATGAGCGCCAGCAACTGCGCGCCCGAAACCGGGCGCGCCGGGAAAAGTATGACATCACGCGTAGTCAGTGAAGCACCAAAGGTTGTATTCAGCGGGCGCAAGGTAGGCTGAGCATGGCTATTCGGCGGATCGGGCAAGTTCTGGTCGACCTGGGGTATATCACCGAGGAACAGTTGGAGTTGCTGCTTGAAGAACAGCGGCAGCGGCCCGGCGAGTTGCTCGGCCAGATCGCCATGAGCCTCGACATGATCACGGACGAACAGCTCGCCCAGGCTTTGGCGGAGCAAATGGGGCTCCAGGTCATCACCCTAAGCGACGTGGTCATCGCACCCGAGGTGCTCGCCCACCTGACTGAGCCCATGGCCCAGTTGTATCGCATTATTCCGGTCAGTTTCAAGGACAACACGCTGACGATCGCGATGTGCGATCCACAGAAGTTGTCGATTGTCGACGAGTTGCGGAGTTTTTTGGGCTACGACATTCGCGTGGTGGTGGCGACGGAGCGCGAGATTATTCGGGCGCTGGAACGCTACTACACCGGCGGGGCGGAAAGCGTGGAGTCGATCATCGCGGACATGGAGGCCGACGAGCAGTTGACGGCGGCTGCCAACAAGCTGGCGCGCGAGGGGGCGCTCGATCTGACCAGCGTAGAGGCTTTGGCCGACGCGGCGCCGGTGCGCAAGCTTCTGAACATGGTGCTGTTGCTGGCGATTCGGGACCATGCCAGCGACTTGCACTTCGAGCCGTTTGAGGGGGAGTTCAAGATCCGCATTCGCTCGGACGGCGTCTTGTATGAGATGGTGCCGCCGCCGCGACACCTGGCCTTCGCCATAACCACCCGCATCAAGGTCATGGCAGATCTGGACATCGCCGAGCGGCGCCTGCCGCAGGACGGCCGAATCCGGTTGACCGTGGGCGGTCATCCGGTGGACCTGCGCGTGAGCGTGCTGCCGACCATGTTTGGCGAGAGCGTGGTGCTGCGGATTCTCGACCGTTCGGTGGTCATGTTGGACTTGGACGCCGTAGGGATGGAACCGGAGACGCTTCAGCAGTTCCGGCAGATCATTCGTCGGCCGAACGGGATTGTGCTGGTGACCGGCCCGACGGGCTGCGGCAAGACGACCACGCTTTACGGCGCTTTGAACGAGTTGAATTCGATCCAGGACAAACTGATTACCACCGAAGACCCGGTCGAATACGACATGGACGGGATTGTCCAGATTCCCATAGACCCGTCTATCGGAAACACGTTTGCCCATTGTCTGCGGTCGATCCTGCGCCAGGACCCGGATATCATCCTGGTCGGCGAGATTCGCGACCTGGAGACGGCGGAGATTGCGGTGCAGGCGTCGCTGACCGGCCACATGGTCTTCAGCACCTTGCACACCAACGACGCTCCGAGTACCGTGACGCGGTTGCGGGACATGGGGGTGCCGCCGTTTTTGATCACGGCCACACTCGAAGCGGTGCTGGCCCAGCGATTGGTCCGCAAGATCTGCCCGGAGTGCCGGGAGGAAACCGTGCCCAGCATCGAGACCCTGGCCGAGCTGGACTTGACACCGGAGGACGTGATCGGCAAAAAGTTCTATCGCGGCCGGGGTTGCACCGCGTGCAACAACACGGGGTTCAAGGGCCGGACCGGGCTGTTCGAGCTGATGGTCATTAACGATGCCCTGCGCGACCGCATCAACCGCGGCGGGTCCACCGAGCAGATCCGCGACACGGCTCTTCAATCCGGGATGCGGTCGCTGCGCATAGCGGGTTTGGAAAAGGTGTTTTCCGGCATCACCACCATTGAAGAGGTGATCCGCGAAACGATTCACGAATAGACAAATAGACAAAACAAAATAGACAAGCTGTCGCGAAAACAGCAAGGAACCTCACGGGGACTGAGCCATGCCGACCTATCAATTTGAGGCGATGGATGCGACGGGCAACGAGATCAAGGACGTGATCGAGGCGTCCAGCGAGGAGGAAGCCCAGGCGACGATCCGGCAGATGGGCTACTACCCCACCAAAATCACGCTGAAAAAGGCCCGAGCCGCCGCCGACAAAAAAAAGACCGGCAAGGGAAGAAAGACCTTTGCTCTGGGCGGTGTGAGTTCCAAGACCCTCACCACGTTCACCCGGCAATTGTCCATCTTGCAGGACGCCGGTTTGCCCATCTTGCGAAGCCTGAGGATCCTGGAGGCTCAAGCCAAGCCAGGTGCTTTGAAGAATACGCTCATCGACGTCTGCGAGGAGATCGAAGGCGGGGCGACGCTCTCGGAGGCCATGGCCAAGTCGCCCAGGGCGTTCAGCCGGCTCTACGTGAACATGATCAAGGCTGGGGAGGCAGGCGGGGCGCTGGAAGTGATCTTGCAGCGTCTGGCCGAGTTCCAGGAGCGGGCCCAGTCGCTCAAACGAAAAGTGAAAGGTGCGCTGGTCTATCCCGTCTTCGTGGTGGTCTTCGCGGTAGGCATTCTGGTTTTCATCATGTTGAAGATCGTGCCGCAGTTCAAGAAGATCTTCGACGATTTCGGCACCCAGTTGCCCGCAATCACCCAGACGCTGATCACCATGTCCAAGTGGACCGCCTTGTACTGGTGGGCGTTCCCGGTGATCCCGATCTCGATCTGGCTGTTCATCATGCTGGTGCGGAAGTTTCCGGCCGGGCGGTACGGTTTCGATCTATTCATTCTGAAGGTGCCGATCTTCGGCCAGTTGATAGAGAAGAACATCGTCGCCCGCACCACACGCACCTTGGGTACCCTGGTGGCCAGCGGCGTGCCGATTTTGGAGGCGTTGCACATTACGCGGGAGACGGCGGGCAATGCCGTATTCGAGAAGCTCTACCACAAGGTGCATGAAGCCATTCGCGAGGGCGAAACGATCGCTACCCCGCTTAAAGACAATTCCCGACCGGGGTTCCATCCGGTCGCCCTGTTCTTTTGGGCCACGTTTATTCCCGTTATCGGGGCCCTAATGTACATCCTGCGCATGAACGCGAAGGTCCTCGACGACATGGTGGTCAACATGGTGGACGTCGGCGAGGAGACGGGCGAACTGGACACCATGCTTTACAAGGTGGCCGACACGTTCGACGAAGAGGTCGCCGTGCTGACCGAAAGCTTGACCAGTTTGATGGAGCCGCTACTAATCATTGTGTTGGGCACGATGGTGGGCTTCATCGTGATCGCCTTGTTCATGCCGCTGATCGCCCTGATCAGCAACCTGTCTGGTGGCAAGTAACCAAAGCTGACCAAGTCGAACCGAGTTCGAAATCAGGCCGCGGTGCGGCCGGGAGGGAGATAATATGGACGCGTCCGCCTATGGCGTCTTTTTCAGGGGGCGCACACCGGCCGCCATACGCCACGGGGGCTTCACCCTGGTCGAAATGCTTGTCGTCATCGCCATTATCGGCATTCTGGCCAGCCTGATAACGGGGGCGGCGATCGTGGCTCGCTCCAAGGCCAGAAAGGCCGTGGTCAAGATGGAAATCACCCAGTTACAGATGGCCTTCATCCAGTACAAGGAGAAGTACGGCGAGTTCCCGCCCGATTTCGCCAACATCCGCCACCCAGTCCCCGCGGTGCGCCAGCAGGCACAAAATGCGGTTACTCGGCACCTGCGCAAGGCGTTCCCCCGATATACCCCCGGCCTAGCAGGCCTAAGTCAGGATGTGGACGGCGACGGCGATGTCGACGCTTGGGATTTGTTTGTATGCGACGTGAGCAAGAACTACGGGATCAATCTGAATTATGCGGATGCGGCCACGTCGTTGGTTTTTTGGGTGGGTGGGTTGCCGGAGCGCGTGAGTACCGACTCCAACGGAAACCCGATCATTCCCAACCCGTACGTCCCGGCCGGGTTCCACTCCGACCCGCAGTTCCCCTTTAAGCCGGGACTGCCGCGCACCGATCCGCTGTTTCGCTTTCCCAGCGATAGGGTTGGCGCGCAAGCGGGTAGCGCTACGGGTGGCCCACTGCGGTTCGTGGCCAATACCGAAATAAACGTCCCATATGTCTACTTCCGCGCTCAGCGCCTGATGAGCACGGGCGGCCAGTATGACTACGGCTACGTTGATCCGACGGATGGCAATCGCTTTTATCCTCTCTCTTATCCCCCATACGATTCAGCGAACCTCAGCTCCGACTATGCGGTTCCCTATTTGGACCAGCAGAAGGCGGTCAACTTCAATACGGCGACACAGACGCGGCTGTGGCGAAATCAGGACACGTTTCAGATCATCTTTTGCGGCTATGACGGGTTGTTCGGCAACAACGAGGCAGGGTTCCGACTCACCCGCGTTGGATTGAAGCTGCCACGCTTGATCAACAATCCGGACGCAGACCAGGCCGGGCTGAGCGAGGGCGATTTCGATAATATCACAAATTTCAGCGACGTGACGATCGAGGACGAGCTACAGAAGTAAGCCGACAGCCAACGGGCCAAGAAGTGTTTCGAACCTCGCGGAGGACGGAAAAAATGGCAGCCAAGAGGCATCGCGGAGCAGGTTTCACCCTGGTGGAACTGCTGGTGACGATCGCCATTATCGCCATTCTGGCAGGGATCTCGCTGGTAGCGCTCCATGCCGCGCAGGAGTCGGCCCGCGACGCCGCCACCCGCGCGACGATCTCCAAGATCAACTTCTACGTCATGCAGTTGTACCAGTCGTACGGCACGCGGAGGATCGACATTATCCCTCCGCCGGTCGGCCCCGATGCCGCGAAAATACGGCTGGACTGCCTGCGCGACTTGATGCGCATGGAAATGCCTGACCGATGGACCGATTTGGATCGGACACCCCAGCTAGACCCCAAAACGCCGGCGAACAATCGAGGCGTGCCGTTCCGGTTTACTTACGGTGCCGTTACATACTATGTCCGCCCTCCAGTCACCTGGCGGGCATATTTGCGGCGATACCAACATTGCCAGGACGCAGTGAATGATAAGTACGGTGGCGGGCCAGCCGACGGCGAGGGCCCCGAGCGGCTCGCACGGCACGAGTCGGCCGAATGCTTGTATCTGGTCGTGATGACCAACTTCCCCGAGGCCTCCCAGCACTTCTTGGACAACGAAATCGCCGACACGGACGACGATGGGCTGCGAGAGTTCATCGACGGCTGGGGCAATCCGATCCGCTTCCTGCGTTGGGCGCCCGGCTTTACCGACACAGATTTTCAGCCAAGGGTCGATCCGCCCGATAACGCCCAAGCGAGGCAGATCGCCTGCAACACCGATCCCGACCCACTCAACCCGCGCCGCATCGCGACTGCCTATGCCCCGTTGCCGGGCTGGCGCTTAGTGCCGCTGATATACTCGGCTGGGCCGGACGGGATTTACGACATTGCAGCGACACCCAACGCTGATCCGGCCTTTCCTAACACCTCTTACAGCTACACTGGCGATCCGTACGTAGTTTTGTTCGATACGAACAACGTCGCCTACATGCTGGGGACGCCGCGAGATCGTTACAACCGTTCGGTGACGGCCACGGGTCCGGCCAACGGTCGACTGGACCACTACGACAACATCCACAATCATCGCCTCGAGGTCTCGGAGGTGAGATAGCATGGCGCGCGTTCAATGGCGAGATTGCGGCAGGACCGCGAAAGCCGGCGACAATGGCGGCGTGGGATCAGCTTGTGCGCGGCGAGGCGGTTCGCAGCGCTCCAAAGGGTTTGGCATCTTCGGGCGGCCAGCGCGCGGCCTCACGTTGGTTGAACTGTTGGTGGTCATCTCGATCCTCATGCTTTTAGCCGCGTTCGCCATTCCCACGGTCCGCCCGGCCATGGAAAGTCGCCGCGTGCGCGAAACCGCCCGAGCGGTCAACGCATATATCAGCCAGACACGGGTGCGGGCGATGGAGACGGGCACGCCTTACGGCGTGGAGCTGACGCGCTGGGACCGCCAGGCGGAAGCGTCGGTCATGCTGCGGCAGATCGTAGTGCCGCCGCCGTATACGGGCAGGAACGCGGATGCCGTGGTCCGCGTGCAGCAATGGGGGAGTACTCGGGTTTTCAAAGTGCTTGTCCGGGGCGGCGACCCGGTAAACGAGCCCGGTAAAGACGACTTCGACGACACGTTGATCCGCGAAGGGGATTTGATGCAATTCGGCAGTTGCCGGTGGAGTCCCGGGGCGTTGACTTACATGATCATGGACGTCAACGCTGCGTGGGGGCTCAACCCGGACTTGCCAGACTTCCCGCCCACGCCGCGCGACGGGCAGTTCATCAACTTTCATCCGTCCAACCGGCAGGCTGGGTACCGAGATCCGGCTGGCGACCCGTGGGTCACCAACTACGTGCTGACGGTCGTTCTGGTAAGCAGGGCCGCCCAAACCCCCTGGCCCTCCGCAACGCAAAGCGCGCCGGACGTCGACCCAAACACCAAGGACCTGAGAAACTGGTCGCGCGCAGTGCCGTTTTGCATTCTGCGCCAGCCGGTGCCGTCGGAGACCCAGCCATTGCGCTTGACAGAGCAAATGTGCATCGACCTGTGCGAGTCGGGGACGGACAATGCGACTTTTGAGCCGATCAATCGCTTCATGCCGGTGTGGATTCTGTTTGCTCCGGACGGCGCGTTGCATTCGGTGCTAGGAGTCTACGATCCGGCCACGGGTGCGAATCTGGTCAGCCCGGCTGATCGGATCTACCTCTTGGTGGGCCGGCAGGATCGGCTGCCTGCCAACGCGGTCTTCCCCACGGTGGCCAACCAGGTGGCGACTACCGGCCCGCGCGGCAACCCCGATCATGAAGACGGCTTGCGCAATTGGCAAGACACCGCCAGTCTCTGGATAACGATCAACCCGATCTCTGGGCTGGTGACGACGATCGAGAACGCTTCGTGCAACACGGCCGCGGCGCCGAGCTGGCTGGTTCCGCCGCCGCCGTTTGATTACAACGCGCGCGACGGGCAGAACCGGCCGACGCATCGGCTTTGGGCCCTCGGGCAGGCCCGAAGTCTGGCAAAACAGGCCCAAAGCATGGGAGGACGTTGAGG
>Ga0129299_1002630_pt1 | contig 11865 bp, 7 predicted proteins | sample ConPoolayeCmetaG_FD_94477 | JGI IMG/M metagenome (GOLD analysis project Ga0129299, IMG submission 94477) | Hot spring microbial mat communities from California, USA to study Microbial Dark Matter (Phase II) - Cone Pool mat layer C metaG ... | reverse complement strand
GTTGTGTCAACCGTTGGGTGGACAGTGCATTTCAGGGTCTCGGTGGGCGTGGATATCTCAGCCATGACGCTATCAATCCATATTGTCAACCTGCTTCGGCTCCAACCGGGCCAGCAGAGTATGATAGAAATAGGTCCTCGGCCCCAGCCGGACGAACCGGCTAACGTGCTCACTGGCACACACGGTGATATGGTCGCCGTCCCGCATCTCAAATTCAAACTGTCCATCGACCGTCAGGATCGCCTGATGGTCCGTACGGACGTGAACCTGGATTGCGGAGCCTTCGGATAGCACAATCGCCCGCTCCAGCGTCAAGTGTGGCGCAATCGGAATCACCAGGATATTACGTAGCTCTGGCGGGAGGATCGGCCCGCCTACTGCCAGCGCATAGGCTGTGGAACCCGTGGGGGTAGCAATGATCAACCCATCGGCGACATAGGTCGTCAGTTGGTCACCATCGATGGTTGTCCGTAGCCGCACTACACGGGCCAGCGATCCACGGCTGATGACCACATCATTGAGCGCCACATGCCTGCCAACCAATTGGTCGCCGCGTCGCGTCTCGGTCTGGAGCATCATCCGCTGTTCGATCCAGCAATCTCCCACCAGGATACGTGGCAGCCGCTCCCGCCAGTTATCCGGCCCCATCTCGGAAAGAAAGCCCAAGCGGCCCATGTTGACACCCACAAGGGGGGTCTGGTGCTCGGCAGCCATGCGGGCAGCACGGAGCATCGAGCCATCGCCGCCCAGCACGATGATCAGGTCGGAATCGGGGATACGTGGGCGAACTCTGTCCTCATCCCAGGTCAGCCCCATCCAGGCAGCGATGCCCTGCTCTGCAAGCCAGTCTCGAATGTCCTGAGCAACCGGGCGGGTCTCTTCGATCTTGGGGTGATACAGAACCGCCACCTGGCGGATCGTCAGCGGCGTAGGCTGTGCGCCGGGCTGCTGTGCTGCCACGAAGGATGCTCCTGATTCTGCCGGGTCGCTCGCGGATTATACCGTATGTTGGTAGGCCATGCTGTGTCCCACCGGCAGCTTCGTACCTCGTGCTGGTTGCTGTCCTCACTGTCTATCATAGCACGTTAGTTCTATTCCGTCATCTCATGCTCTCACCTTCCCCAAGCGGCTAGAGGGATAAAAGTGGGTAACGACCAACAGCTTTGAGGGTTCTACATGATCGGCCTCTATTTATCCCTCCCGACCTCTGTGAGGACAGCCATGGTGAGTGTATCAGCCACCGCGCCAGTTGAGCATATAGATGAGCAGGAATATAAACGGCGCATCCGTGCCTGGACAATGTACGACTGGGCCAACTCGGCCTTTGCGACAACGATCCTCGCTGCTGTGCTGCCGATCTACTACAGCCAGGTCGCGGGAGCCACGCTACCCAGTGAGGCGACCGCCACAGCTTATTGGAGTCTGGGTCTAAGCATCTCACTGCTGATCGTGGCATTTCTATCCCCGATCCTTGGCACAGTCTCCGACGTGATGCGTGGCAAGAAGCGGTTCCTGGCACTTTTTGCCGGGATCGGGATCGTCGGCACAGCGCTGCTGGTGCTGGTCGGGACGGGCGACTGGTTGCTGGCATCGATCCTGGCGATCCTGGGTCGCATCGGCTTCAATGGCTCGATTACTTTCTATGACTCGCTGCTGCCGCACGTGGCCCGCAGCGCGGATCAGGACAGCGTCTCAGCACGCGGCTACGCAATGGGTTACCTCGGCGGAGGGCTGTTGCTGGCGATCAACATTGTCATGATCCAGCTATTGCCAGGGACATGGGGAGCACGCCTGTCCTTCCTGAGCGTGGCGATCTGGTGGGCTGTATTCTCCATCCCGTTGTTCCTGCACATCCCGGAACCCCCTGCCGCAACTGCTGTGCTAGCCCCTGGCGAGAACGTGATATCGGTGAGCTTCAAGCGGCTGTGGCAGACATTGCGGGATGTCCGCCAGTACCGTGAGCTGTTCCGATTCCTGATCGCTTTCCTGATCTACAACGATGGGATTGGGACCATCATTGGAGTAGCAGCGATCTATGGTGCTGAGCTGGGCTTCGGCACACTGGAACTGATCCTGGCGCTATTGCTGGTGCAGTTGGTAGGCATTCCCTTCAGCCTGATCTTCGGCAGCCTCCCCAACCCGGAGAATAAGCGCCGTGCCTTGTTCCTGGCGTTTATCGTACTCAACCTGATCTTCCTACCAATGGGTGGAATCGTGGGGTTATCCGTCCTGCCCGGAGAGATCACCGGAGCGCCCCTGCCCCTCTACACCGACACGGCGACAACCGTTGGCGTCGGCACGTACGGCCTGAATAGCCAGGGACTGACGTTGCACGGCGACTGGGCAACGGAGGTCATCCCGGCGGATCAGCTCAGCGCCAGAGGGTTGCTGGCTATTCTGAGCGGTGAGTTTGCTGACCGAGCGCAGGATACACCTTACGCCAGCACTGCCGAGATCGGGGCACACTACGATTTCGCATTCAACGGCCAAAAGGTCAAGATCACCTACAGCAGCGGGCCAGATCGCGGGATGTGGGCTGTACTGATCGACGGGGAGCCGGTCGCTGACGAGGATACGGGCGAACCACTGGTGATCGATGGGTACAATGCGGCGGTGCGCTATGGCGTGACCCAAACCCTGACTGCTACTGCACCAGGCGAGCACGTGTTGACCCTGGTCAACACCGATCAACGCAACCCAGCCAGCAACGGCCACCTGATGACACTGGCCCAGGTTGAGGTGCTGCCGCCGATCCGTCAGAATAGCCTGGGTCTGATCCTGGGGCTGGTGCTGGCAGTGGAAGGCGTCAGTGCGGTCGGTGCGCTGATTCTGGGGCGACCGTTATTCTCCAACCTGGCAGAGAGTCTAACCACCAAACGAGCTGTCATACTGGCGTTGGTCATCTACTCGGTGATCGCTGTATGGGGCTATTTTCTGAACTCAACCATTGAGTTCTGGTTTCTGGCGTGGATGGTCGCCATCGTGCAGGGGGGCAGCCAGGCGCTCAGCCGCAGCCTCTACGCAAGCATGTCCCCGGCGGCCAAGAGCGGAGAGTTCTTTGGGCTGTATGCCATCATGGAGAAATTCGCCTCATTCATCGGGCCGCTGCTGTTTGCGGCTGCGGCGCTGATCTTTGGCAGCAGCCGCCCGGCGATCCTTAGCCTGATCGGGCTGTTTGTGTTCGGGATCGTGGTGCTGGGGACAGTCAACGTCAACGAGGGGCGGCGTGTCGCGCAAGCCGAAGATGCAAGGCTGCTCAGCATTTCTCTCGACGAATAGGAAGGGACGTGAGGCCTCGCAGCAAAGCAAGGGGTCTCTCGTCCCTGGGCAACCTTCCGTTATCCGCCCAACCGTACGCGGAGAGTGACCCTGTCACCGCTGGCAGTAAGCACTTCTAGCCTGACCGTATTACCTGCCTCGTAACGCGCCAGTGCCTGCTCAAGGGTGTGAGCTTCGGAGAGAGCCTGGTCATCCACCTCAAGAATAATATCTCCCGCAGCAATCCCCGCCTGATCGGCGGGGCCACCCGGCCAAGTCGTGATGACCAGCGCGCCATCTTCCACCCCAAAGGGATCGCCCGGTTCCAGCATCCGATAGTAAACGCCCAGCAACGCTACCTCTGATGTCCCGGGAAATGGCAGTGGAGGGGGTTCAATAGGCCACACGATAGTTGGTTCAACGGGATAAGGCTCCGGGCGAACGATGACCATGAAGCCCAGTAACACCGAGGCCTGAATCACCCTGCCATCACGCCGAGCCGTGATCTGAACGGTGTCTCCCGGCAAGTGCAGGCCGATGGCACGGCGGGCCTTCACAGCAGTAGTGATGGGCCGCCCATCAATGGCTCCAATGTAGTCGCCGCTCTGAAGCCCTGCGGCGCTGGCTGGGCCGCCCGGATAAACCACATCCAGATAGGGGCCTTCGAGGCCCTGGCTGATGGTTGCGCCCAGCAACCAGTATACATCATAGCGGGTTGAGCGCTCGTAAGCACGTCCGGCGAAGAAACCGACCACTAGAGCCAGGATGACGACCGCCGCCACGATAAGCCGCCGGTCGATGCGGCTAACGGGTGGAACCATCGGGGAGGTCGTGGGAGAAACGACGGTTGCCTGTGGATCGGGATTGGGTGGAGTGGTCATCTGGGCGCTCCTTCTGCTGATTACTGTCATCTCATGACTTAAGACGACCGCCCATGCCCGATGGTTCCGCCAGAGGAGCGGAGAGCGCAGCCCCACTGCTGCACGGGCAACGTTTGACAGTTTTGACTAGTGATCCGAGAATCGCCGCACGTTACAAGGGAATGGAGTGAAGCGATGATCAAGCTGATTCTACGACTTGTTGGATTCGTGATTTTCGCCTGCGTGTTCCTCACCGTGGCTGCTTTCGTGCTGCTGAGCGCCACCGGCTGGATCAATGCGCGCGCGATCTTCCCTGGCCTACCAGAACCCCCACCGATAGATACCAGCCGCCTGCCCGGCGATCCATTCGGGCGGTTCGAGATTCCACAGGAGATCCGCCCCGGCGAGGCAGTTCCATTGCGCGGGCGGGTGCTGCCCAGGCCGCTGTTCGCCGAGGTTCCGGTGCCGGGGCAGCTCTCAACCGACCCCCGCGTGGTGGGTGGGAACCTGCTGCTGGCGATTCTGATGGCGCTGATCTTCGGTGCTACTTCCTCCATTCTGGGCAACATGCTGCGCGATGAGGAGCCGCGCATCCAGGCATGGCTGCGAGCGTTGGGGATCACTGGGCTGGTGGGGTGGGTTAAAGGGCTGTTCGGCTGGACGCTCAGCCGGGGTGTCCGGCGTGGCTGTCTGACCCTGCCACTGGTGGTGCTCATCTTTGCGCTATATGGAGTTATCTTCGCCTTCTTGGAACGCGGCACGTCGATCTTCAGCCGCGAGGGGGCGTTCCTGGCGATCACTTTGGCTTTCAGCGTGGGGCTGGTGAGCTTCGCAGGCGACATCGCGCGGCGGCTGGTGGCGTGGCTGTACCGTGAGAAGTCCTCCTTTAGTCTGTATCCGGTGAACCTGGTGATCGCTGCCGCAACTGTCGCTCTGTCGCGCATTGCCAACCTGTCGCCCGGGATCGTGTTCGGCACGCCAGGCGGGGCAGACATCCAGAGTTCAGGCGACCCCCTCAAAGAGGAGCGACGCGACCGGGCACTGGGAATCGCTACCCTGCTAGTGCTGATAGTCATGGGTGGGTTGGGCTGGGCGGCCACAGGTGTGGTGGTCAACCTGCTGGACGTGCCCTTTGAGGAGCGGGTGGCGCTGCTGATGGCCCGTCTGCTGACTGGGGTTACCAACCTGGGGCTGGCGATCTTTCTGGTGGCGCTGCAAACGACATTCTTCGAGATGCTGCCCTATGCCTATAGCTCTGGCCAGCCAGTCTTTCGCTGGAATAAGTTCGTGTGGGGGTTGCTGTTCGTGCCGGTGGCATTTCTATTCGCTCATGCCTTGTTGAACCCACGATATGGGTTCCTCGATTCGTTCCTCGAATCGGAAGTACGCTTTGTGTGGTTTGTGATGCTGCTGCTGGTAGGAGTCACAGCGGCATTATGGTTCTACTTCAATGTGGTGGATGACGTGCTCAAGGAGTGGGTGGGGATCAACCGTCCCCGCCGCCATGCGCCGACACCGCCGCCATATCCGTACCCGCCACGGCAACCTGGCAGCTACGACGATCCATATAATCAGGGGCGCGGATAGAGGCCACAGAGCGGTGTATGGATCACAGATGCTGAGTACTAGCACCAACCACAGCCCGATCTCGGCGGGCGACACCTGGTAAGGAGCCTGCATGTTGAGCACTGCCGCGTTGCCTGCCGATAGCGTGATCATTGAGGGCTACGGCCTCACTGTGATCACATCTGGCAACAGCCAGCTATCGCTGCCATCGGGAAGGGGGGAGCGTTCTCCATTCAGGGCCTGATACCAGCCAATCCGCAGGCGGTATTGGCCGGGGGAGATACCCGGTGCGAGGAACACCAGAATCCGGTCGGCGATCACTTCGCCTGGGGCCCAGCCGGTGGTGGGGCGAGCGCCCAGGGCGGGAATCTGATCCTGCTGGGCGGCGATGCTCCCATCTTCGGCCACCAGATGAGCGAAGACGGTCAGACTGGCGGTCAAGTCGTCCTGAGGTTGCCAGTACAGTGTCAGGTCAACCGCCTCGCCCGGTAATAGCCGCCGGTCGGCCAGATCGTAGCCTAGCAACCGGATACCATTGCTCCACACCACGTCAGTATCAATAGCCGGGTCGGGTGCGGCGAAGATTCGGGGCGGGGTGGTCACCTCGATCTGGCCCAGCGTCACACGCTCACCCACCGCCTGCCCGCTGGCATCAAGGAGCTGCACTGCCACGCTGTAGCGACCCGCGCTGAGCCTGCCCGGCACAGTTAACAGGTGAATACCCCGCCATACGTCGTGTCGCTGCCACTGATTGGTGGGGTAGTCGGTTGTAGGAGGACGGGGGGGCGATACAGCAGCGACCTGCCCGGCCTCATCCAGCCAGATGATCTGGGCATCGTATGCCTGGATCGGCGAGGCCATGGCCCGCCAGCCCCACACCAGCAGGAAGGGCTGCCCCACCTCGATGGTGGTGGGTAGCTCCTCCGAGCCTAGCAGCATTAGATCATCTGTCAACCGCGCATTGAGGATGGTTGCTAGCCCCAGCGCATCGGGTCGCACTGGCCGTGTTGGACGCCTGACTTCCAGCACTCCGATCTGGGCGGTTACTCCGACCGGGTTCCCCGCCGCATCGAAGGCATCCAGGTTGCGTTGTGCCTCGTGAGAGTACAACGCGGCATGTATCGGGTAGCTGCCGGGCGGCGTGCCTGCTGGGGGGATCAGGACCAGGCGCTCCTGAACGTAGAATCCTGCGATCCAGTCGGAGGTCGGCAGATCGCCGGGATGCTGCGAACCGGTTTGCAGCAGAACGTTACCCGCCGGGTCGCGCAGGTAGACCACGCTTGAGTAGTCGGAATCAACCTCCGGCCCGGCAAGCTGCCAGTATAGTGCCAGCCGCGCCGGGCGGCCTGACGCGACCTGTCGAGGGGTTAGGTCGTAGCCCAGCAGTGTGATCTGGTGATCGAAGGCGGCCAGGACAGGCGTCTGCACACCTGCCTCGATGCCGCTTGCAAAGCGCGCTCGCTTGAATATAGTCTGTGCACCATCGATCCACAGCACCTTCATCCCGAAGAATAGCCACCCTGCCAGCGTCACTGTCAGGAAAATCGGCCAGGGATTCGGTCTCAGGGCCTCGTCAGGCTGGGGTGGACTGCTCCACAGACGGCGGGGCAAGATCAAGCTGGCGATCAGCGCGGCAGTGAATACCCCGCTGGTGATCATCGCACCCAGCCGCAACGGGGTCGGGCCGAAGCCGATCTCCAGCCTATGTTCACCCTGTGGGACCTCGACCCCAACAAACGCCTGCGGGCCGATCAGGATGATCCGCACCGGCTCGCCATCCAGCCGCGCCCACCACCCAGGGAAATACAGCCAGTCGAAGACCAACGTGGCAGGAGCGCGTGCGTGGAAAGTCAATACCGCGCCCATCGTCTTCCAGACCGCGCTCTCGATGGTCACGCTCGGTGCAGGTTGAAGCCGAGGGATCACATCGCCCTGCGCATACAGGCCGAGCAACCGATCCATGTCGGGCAGTTCGCTGGTCCAGATCGGGACGTACTCGCCTGCCGCCGTCGCGGCCACCCAGCCCGTCTGGCGCTCGAAATTCTGAGCGTCAACGATGCCCTGTGCCGGGGGATCGGGCAGATAGGCGCCATACAACCAGGGCAGCGCATAGATGATCATCAATCCCACGCATAGCCCAATCCAGGCTACTTGCCCTGCCCTTATAGGGATGTGGCGCATCAGCTTGGCAGCGCCGATCCCAGCCAGCGCCGCCAGCAGCAGGCTGAGCGGCCCCAGCAACCGCCATGGGAACTGGATGAAATGCATTAGCGGCACAAGCTCCCATATCCAGGTGGAGGCGCGCGTTGTCAGGAACAACAGGGTAACGATCATCCCGCCCGCCAGCGCCAGCCAGCCGCGCAGCCACGCCGTCTCAGCGGGGCGCTGGCGATGCTGCCATACCAACATCCCTACTCCGGCCAGCGCCAACGCGATGTGCGGCCAGCCCAGGGGGCGCGGCACAGGCGGGTGAAGCTGAGTAAGATCGGCGGTCAGGGGTAGTGCGAACGTCTCGTTGAGCGGCTGGAAGTTATTGTGGAAATCCAGGTTGGCAACGCTGTAAGATACGCGGTCAATATGAACGTAGCGCGATTCAGCCAGAGCGGGCAGCCAAAAGAAGGTCGTCAGGCCCAGCGCCAGCAGGATCGCCAGCCCCAACCGCACGAAGGCGCGCGGCGAGTCAGGGCTGGTCCACCATAGATAGGCCCCATAGGCAAACAGCAGAGGCATGACTACCAACGCCGTGATATTGTGGGTTAGGATCAACGCAGCGAGACATAGTGTTGAGGCGATCAGGTCGCGGCGCTGGCCACGCATCGCCAGCCGCCAGAAGGCCCATCCCAGCCAGGGCAGCAGGGCTAGCGCAGCGAACTCCGCCACCGCGCCCCGGCGGGGCCAGTCGTACAGCACATAGGGCGCGTAGGCGTAGGCGGCGGCAGTCACCATGCCACCCGCCTCTCTACCCCACAGCCGCCCAAGCAGATATGCGCCGAACGCGCCGAACATCGCCCACACAATCATGCCGATCAACAACGCATCGAGGTAGCGCAGACCTACCAGATGCAATATCTCTGGGATATACAGGGATAGTGGCGCGTAGTAGTTGAACACGGGCGCGCCGTAGCCGAACAACAGGCCCGGCACATAGCGCGGCCACCAGTCGCCATGCTGGATGGCGTGATCGAGCGCCACCAGCCGGTATAGGTGCAGCAGCCCGTCAGGCGTGACTGGCATCAGGCTGAAGGTCAGCGGGTGGATCGCACTGAGCATCACGCTGGTGACTGCCACCAGCACACCCAGCGTTTGACCCGCCACCGACGCGGCAAACCGCCACCAGATAGATTCAACCCGGTACAGGAACATCAGCCGTGGTGAGTGAGGGATTATCCGACATCTGAAGAGGCAAGGCCGCCGTCGAAATCTTCTTCCATCACATCGGCAAACAGAGTTACCGCGTCCGGCCCGGCGAAGTCCCGTAGAAGCTGCCCCGACTGGATCCCGGCGGGCGAGGTGAGAGCCTCTTCCATCGCGGCGCGGTCATCGAAGCTGGCCTCGACCACCGTGCGGTATGGGGCCAGCCCATCGGAGCTGCCAAACACGTGGTTCACCGCCTTCCTGCGGAGGCCAGGCAGAGCCTCCAGTGCCATCAGGAAGTCATTGTAGCGCTCGTCCATCGGCGTGCGCGCGCCTGTGCGGAAGAGGATGATAACTTTAACCATACCTTATCGCTCACCCAATGCAGACTGTTAGGCTTGTGAGATTACGTCCAGTAAACCGCAAAATAAGGACAATTGCCAAAAACAAGAGCCTGCATCCTTGGAGCGGTGCAAGCTTGATAAAGGATCAAGATGGTTCAATCCGCAAGAGCCTGGGAAAGAAGCCCTCGGCGCATCGATCGTGTGTTCCCCCGATGACACTTCATCCCAGCGTATGCTGCGGATAAGAGGAAACGCTGTAGAAGAGACCCCCGTTTTTAAGTGCGGACGATGGTCTGCTCGCGGGCGGGACCGACCGTAATCAGGGTGATAGGCAGGCCGGTGATCGCTTCAATGCGCTCGACGTAGCGCTGCGCGGCGGGAGGCAGGTCGCCAAACTGCCGGGTCTGCATGATGTCCTCCTGCCAGCCTGGGAGCGCCTCATAGACTGGCTGGCACGCCGCGAGGTCGTCTTGTTCCGAAGGCCACTCGCGGATCGGCTTGCCGCACAGGGTGTAGCCATCCGCGATCCGGACTTCCAGAAAGCCGCTCAGGACATCGAGTTTGGTAAGCATCAGTTCGGTCAGTCCGTTGATGCGGGCTGCATAGCGCAGCACTACCGTATCAAGCCAGCCGCAGCGCCGGGGTCGTCCGGTAGTAGTACCGAACTCATCCCAGGGGTTGGCCCCCGTGCCGCGTAGCTGGTCGCCGAGGGCATCGTGCAGTTCGGTAGGCATCGGGCCTGAGCCCACGCGCGTGGTGTATGCCTTTGCCACACCGATCACCCGCTGGACATGGCGCGGCCCGATCCCCAGCCCGCTGATCGCCCCTCCGACCGTTGTCGTCGAGCTGGTCACGTAGGGGTAACCGCCGTGATCCAGATCAAGCAGCGTTCCCTGTGCCCCCTCACACAGCACTGTTTTCCCTCCATCGAGCACCCGGCTGACCAGCAGCGACACATCACCCAGGTAGGAGGCTAGGAACTCACCCGCTGCTCCCCACTCAGCCGCTACCGAGTCTGCGTCGAGCGGCGGGGCGCCATATAACAATTCCAGCACGCGATTGCCAGCCTCGACATGCGCCTTGACCTGCCGGGCGAACTCTGTGGGGCGGCGCATCTGGCCAGCACGGAGGCCCTCTCGCGCAGCTTTATCTGTGTAAGCGGGACCGATTCCACGCCGGGTGGTGCCGATAGCCTGCTTGCCGCGCCGAGTCTCGCGGGCTCCATCGAGCGCCAGGTGCACTGGCGTGATGATGTGCGCCCGGTCGGATAGAGTGATACGGTCAGGCGAGATGTCAATGCCGCGCTCGGCGAGGCCGCGCAGCTCCTCCACCAGCCGCACGGGGTTGATCACCATCCCCGCGCCCAGGACGCAGCGTACGCCAGGGTGGATTGCACCGGAGGGAACCAGGTGTAGTTTGAACGTCTCGTCCCCGACGCGCACTGTGTGCCCGGCGTTGTCACCACCTGCATAGCGGGCTACTACGTCGGCACGGGCAGCCATCCAGTCTGCGATGCGACCCTTGCCCTCATCCCCCCATTGTGCCCCAACAATCACATGAACTGGCATGATAGCACCCCCAATCGGGTCCTCTTACCTTTGGGCGACCTTACCATGATTATACGCCGAGACGCCGCCATGCTGAATCAAGCACGCGGAGGGCGGGAGGAGATAGGCAATCAACTCTCCGGCAGGACGAAGCTAGCTGCCGCCTGGGCCAGAATGGCAGCCGCAATGGGCAGCGCCGCCTCGTCGATGTCGAAGCGCGGGCTGTGATGGGGATAGTTCAGCCCGCGCTGTGCGTTGGCTGAACCGACGAAGAAGAAGCAGCCAGGGATGTCGCTCATCAGGAAGGACATGTCCTCCGATCCCATAGTGCGGATATCACGCCGCACGTTCTCCGCACCGACCACTGTGCCAGCGATGACGGCAATCCGCTCAGCCAGCGCCGGATCGTTGTCTACCGCCAGTGTCATCGGGGTGATCTCTACCTCAGCCCGGCAGCCCATCGCTGCCGCAACCCCTTCGCAGATTTCTTTAAGGCGTTGTTGTACACTCTCCTGGGTTCCCTTCTTGAAGGTGCGGAGCGTTCCCTTAAGCTCTGCTGTGGGTGGGATGACATTGAAGGCGTCGCCAGCATGGAGGGAGCCAACGGTCACGACAGCGCTATCCAGCGGGTCGACATGGCGAGCCACGATGCTCTGCGCTGCCGTGATCACCTGCGCCGCCGCCAGAATCGGGTCACGGGTCAGATGGGGAGCAGCCCCATGGCCACCCGACCCGGTGATGGTGCAGCGCCAGATGTCCGCTGCCGACATGCAGGGCCCGGCTGTAACTCCCACCAGGCCGACCGGCAGCTCGTTCCACAGATGCAGGCCCAGGCTGTAGTCCGGGCGGGGGTCAGCCAGCACGCCATCATCAATCATCGCCCGCGCTCCCTGGCCGATCTCCTCAGCAGGTTGGAAGACAAACTTGACCCGTCCG
>Ga0129299_1002626_pt1 | contig 11874 bp, 8 predicted proteins | sample ConPoolayeCmetaG_FD_94477 | JGI IMG/M metagenome (GOLD analysis project Ga0129299, IMG submission 94477) | Hot spring microbial mat communities from California, USA to study Microbial Dark Matter (Phase II) - Cone Pool mat layer C metaG ... | reverse complement strand
GCATTATCATCTTCAATCACTATTAAATCTTCAATATCCACCAGTCCTATCAACTTATGTTTAGCTTTTACATAAGAATTTTTAACATTAATTGGTATAATTAATCCTTCGAAAAAGTTCCCACGTGCATCTTTCGTCTTAATTTCATAAACCTCATCCCAATTATTCAAATCACTCCACGCAAAAGTTGACTTAACAACATAAACATTTTCAGCCTTTTCCAAAATCGCATAATCCACTGATACCGAGTTTAATTTCCTGTACGTCTCTTCCACCATTCCAAGAATGTATTCCGTTTTTATTAAATCCTTCAAATACTGAAATTCTTTATAATGCTCCGGCAAATAAACTTTATAAGAATCCCAAAAAGTATCAACTCGCCAAATAAAAATTCCGCTATTCCAAAGAAAATCGCCAGATTCCAAAAACCTTATTGCCGTTGCTGTGTCTGGCTTCTCTGCAAATGCCGAAGTATATCTTACACCAAGATCATAAAACTCTTCCAAATTATCCTTAGTATCACGAATTTGAACATAACCAAAACTCGTCTCAGGCTTCGTCGGATAAATCCCGAGAGTAACTATTGAATTACTACTATACGCAAATTTAATCCCCGTTATCAAACTATTATGAAATTCTTCTATATTATAAATCACGTGATCCGAAGGAAAAGCTACCATTATCGTATCATCAGATAAAATATCACTTTTCACAGTTGCAAACAAACCCAGACACGTTGCCGTATTCTTACCAAATGGCTCCTCTATTATATTTCCAGGCTTAATTTCTGGAACCTGATCCAGAATCAAACCCTTATATTTTGAATCCGTTACTATATATATCTCATCATAGCTAAAAATTGGGAACAACCTCCGTATTGTATTTTGTATCATTGTCCCAAAACCAAAAAAATGATTATATTCCTTCGGCAATTCCTTTACACTACAAGGCCATAAACTATCACCGGCTTCACCTGCCATTATGACAGCAACTTTCTTAATCTTTTCTAAATCAGCTATTTGCATAATTATATTTTTCTATTCTTCACAAATATAAATAATTTAAACTACTTAATTTACAAACTTTATTCCCTTCGTAGCCCAAATGTTTTAACAATTAACTTTTTTTTATTAATTTATATAATAAAATTTTTTAGGAAATTTATGATCAAAAAAATCTACTTAATAACTATTATTAGTCTTTTGTTTTCCTGCTCCGAAAGGAATGACTTATTAACCGAAAAATATTGGACAAAATACAAAAAAAATCAACCTAATTCAATTGTAAAATTCACAAGCGATGGAAAATTTATAAACTACAACAAGTTAGAAAAAAATTATACCTACAAAATAATTCAAAACCGTCTCATAATCACCGATACAAAAGGTGAAATTAAAAAATATTTCATCAAATCCCTCAGCAATAAGGAATTAAAATTAACAGAAATAATCGAAGTCGGAGATCCCCAAATAGATTATTATAAACAAGCCCAAATTCAAGATTTTTTCCTCGGTCAATGGATCCATTATAAAAATAATTCTCTCTACATTTACATCTTTACAGGTGATACTTTTGTTACAATCGACGAATCAAAAGAAAACATAACCCAACAAAAAAAGCTAAAATACAATGTTAAAAACGATTCGACCATCCAAATTGGCTCCCAAAAATTCAAATACAAGTTCGAAAATGACTTAAAAAAACTAATCTTAATGACTCCCAACAACGAAACATTAACTTTGATAAGAAAACAAATAAATCAATAAATTTATCTAATCAGGTTAAAAAAATGGATAAAAAATTATTAAAAAATTTCCTTCAAAAAGTTGAACTATTCAAAGATTTAGACTCAAAAGAATTTGAAAAACTTATTAGTTCAACAAAAGTTGAAAAAATCCTAAAAGACAAATACTTATTCAAGCAAAACAACCCACGACTCAAAATGTACATTATCTATGAAGGCTCTGTAGCTTTAGTCAAAACTTCAACATTCGGAACAGAACAAATCCTGACAATCTTCACTAAATACGACTTTCTCAGTGAAGGCGCTCTAATGGACGATTATCCCCATTCCACAAGTGCCAGGGCTGTCGAAGATTCAATTATCCTTACTATTCACCGAGATGACTTCAACATATTAATGAAAGAAAATTCTCTTTTAGTATCTAAAATCCTATCACAAGTTTCAAGAGTCATCGCTCGCAGAATGAGACAAACCACAAATCAAGTTGTTGACGCAGCCGCTCAATATATCTCCGGAAAAACTCGAAAAGAACACGATTTACTCGGCGAACGCGACGTCCCTTACGAATTTTACTATGGAATTCAAACCCTCAGAGCCACCGAAAACTTTAACATAAGCGGAGTTTCCATAAACCACTTCAACGACTTAATCATTGCTTTAGCTCAGGTAAAATTAGCCGCTGCTAAAGCCAATTATGATCTTGGTCTGTTGCCTCCTAATATTTCTAACGCAATTTTCAAGGCTTGTCAAGAAATAATAAACGGACGGTGGCACACTCATTTTGTCGTCGATATGATACAAGGTGGGGCTGGTACCTCCACAAATATGAATGCAAACGAAGTCATCGCTAATCGCGCATTAGAAATAATGGCATACGAAAAAGGTGATTACCAGCACTGCCATCCTAACAACCATGTAAATTTATCTCAATCCACTAACGATGCATACCCAACTGCTTTAAAAATAGCTAATTGCTACAGTAACAAAAAATTAATCAAAGCTCTAAAAGATTTAGTCGAATCCTTTAGAAACAAAGGAAAAGAATTCGCTCACATAATCAAAATGGGCAGAACACAGTTACAAGACGCCGTCCCAATGACTTTAGGACAAGAATTCGAAGCATATGCTGTAACTCTTGAAGAAGAAATAACAAGATTAGAGCAAAACGCACGCTTATTCCTTGAAGTAAATATGGGCGGTACCGCTATCGGAACAGGTATCAACGCTGACCCAAAATTCCCTGAACTTGTCATCAACTACCTTTGGGAAATCACTGGATTACCCGTAAAATTAGCTGAAAATTTAGTCGAAGAAACTCAAGATACAGGCTCATTCGTAACATATTCATCAGCACTAAAAAGATTAGCCATTAAACTATCAAAAATTTGCAACGACCTTAGATTATTAAGCTCTGGACCAAGAGCTGGACTCAATGAAATCAACCTACCTAAAATGCAACCAGGCTCTTCAATTATGCCCGGTAAAGTTAACCCCGTCATCCCTGAAGTTGTTAACCAAATCGCCTTCAAAGTCATCGGAAACGACCTAACCGTCACAATGGCTGCTGAAGCTGGACAACTCGAACTAAACGTTATGGAACCTGTCATCGCTCAAAATATTTTCGAATCAACTCAAATGCTTATCAATGGTATTGAAACCTTAAAATATAGATGCATCGACGGAATCACTGCTAACGAAGATGTTTGCCGTAAACACGTCGAAAACAGCATCGGACTTGTTACCGCTTTAAATCCAATCTTAGGTTACGAAAAATCAAGTGCCTTAGCAAAAGAAGCTCTGGAAACTGGGAAAAGCCTTATCGAATTAGCACTCGAAAAAAATTGGCTCACTAAAAAAGAATTAGAAGAAATTTTAGCTCCAGAAAATATGATAAGCCCACAAAAAATAAGACGTGTAGATTAAAACAAGGAAACTAATATGAAAATAAATACCCTTATTTGTTTTATCCTTTCATTTTCCTGCACTTATGCTCAAGACACCACCTGGTTCAAAGATATTACAAAACAAGTCGGATTAACAGGTGTCAAAGCTACTTACGTCCAATCCGCTGACATCAACGGTGATAATTATCCCGATTTATTAGTCGGTACCTCTGGTATCATACAAAATCATAGTAACACCTTCACTCTATACTTAAACGTCGAAGATGAAATCAACATAGGTAGCCGAAAATTCATTGACATAACCCAACAATCAGGAATAAATATCAGCCGAATACAAGGCAAACCCATTCGTGAATACGACATTGCAATTCTATTCGATGTAGACAATGACGGAGATTTAGATTTAGTTAGCTGTATGTACTACCACAGATTAGAATACATCTCCAACCCAGACATAATGGACAAACCCGATATATTCCTTAACGACGGAAAAGGTCATTTTACCGTAAAAGAAGACAACGGATTAAATGACTATATCTATTACGAAAATCTTTTCGCAGGCTTTGTTGACGGAGTTGGACTTTCAGCCATCGATTTCGACTACGACAGTGATTTAGACTTATACATCGCAACAAAATTCAAAGATTACAAAAACAACATTATCTTCCCAGATATTTTAATGGAAAATGACGGCACCGGAAAGTTCACAGAAAAAAAATTTGTCGGGGTACAAGACATTATCGAGCCTTTATACGGTGTAAATGTTACTGATTATAACAACGACGGCTGGCAAGACGTAATTACATCACCATATTGCCGCACAGGCGGAAGAATTCTAAAAAATACTGGACAAGGTTATTTCATCGATGTTGCTCAACAAGTAAATTACAATGCCCACGAATGGGGCGGAGATTGGTACTACAACGAAGATTATAAACAATGGATGCAACAACCTTTATGTCAGTGGGAAGCTCCTATAGCAGATTTTGACAACGACGGTGATATGGACATCTTACAATGCTTGATACACGGCGGATATGAAACACGCGAAGGAAAACGCGAAGGACACACTCACATTGCAGTCAATCAAGGACCACCTGATTACAACTTCATAAGCGATTTAGATTTAATCCACAGAAATGCACCAATAACTTCACATCTCGGAGATTACGGTGGACTTTGGGTCGATTTCGAAAACAACGGTTGGCTCGATTTAGTGGTTTGTCAGGGCTATTACTACCCAACATCTGACAGAGTCTATATGTGCATACAAAAAGATAATCATCAATTCTACGACATAACTCAAGAATTGGGCTTAATGTACATTAAAGACGCCTCTAACGCTCAAGCCTGCGATTTTGACTTAGACGGAGACAACGATATCTTCGTTTTCCACAGCAAAGACACACCTCAACTAAGACTTCTAAGAAATGATATTGCCAACAACAGCAATTGGGTCTCCATTAAACTTTTACCACCATCCACTTCCAATAAAGATGCCATTGGAGCAAGAATCAGGATTTATTCCGACACTTTAGCTCAAATTCGTGAAATACAAACAGGATTAGGACACTTCGGTGGTCAAGAACCATTTATTCCCAATTTCGGCTTAGGAAAAATTAACGGAATTGACTCCATAGAAATAAAATTGCCACAAAAAAACAATAACTTGATAAAAATCATAAATCCACCAATGAACATACACCTTGTCATCGATTCAATCGGTAATTATGATTTCCTGAAACTTTGGAACTCAAAAAAACCTATTGTCAAATTCCTAACCTCACGAACAAATTTCAATACTGTTAATGTCGGTAGCTTCAAAGACACAACAATTACAATTGTTAACATCGGCGACTCAACTTTAAATGCTAATCTCACAATGATAGACTCAAATTCTATCTTCGAATTTACCGATGATTCTCAATTAAATTTCTCAATCGAACCAGGCCAAACCAAAACCGTAAATATTAGATTCACACCTAAGCAAAGGTTAACCTATAATGCTGTACTTATGGTTAATTCCAATGCAGCCAACGGTAATATCGGCTATGACCTTAAAGGACAAGGCTTCAAACAAGAACCTATGATTTCCGCATCTCAAAACATTATCGAATTTGACTCCACAAAAAATACCGCAGAAATTCAACTAAATCTAAAAAATTATGGGGAATTAGACTTAACAATCGAACAAATTGAAATTTTAAATAATATTTACGACGTCTTTTCTATCAAAGAAACAAAAACAAATCCAGAATTTTTACCATTAACTTTAAATCCCAACCAAACCATTCCAATTACTGTTCAATTCACACCAAAATACCGAGAAAACTACAAAGCCGATTTAATAATTTCCTCAAATGCTTTCAATTCACCAAATTTATCAATTCCACTCAAAGGAATAGGAAACGTCCCAACGCCTATGGTAACTTACAACAAACTATTTGTTAACTTCAAAACTACACCAATAAACGAATCTGACGAAACTACCGTCAAAGCCGTAAACACCGGCGATGGCGATTTAATCATTGAAAATATTATCATCGAAGATAATCAAGACAATGTCTTTTCTTACATCGGCAACGATTTCCCAATAACAATTCCACCTAACAATGATCGCAACTTAACATTCAGATTTACAGCAAAGGAACAAATTTCATACAACCGCAAAGCTATCATCTATTCCAATGCATACAACGAACCTGAAAAACAACTTACACTACGCGGAAAAGGAACAGAACCAATTTCGGTTTCAAACAATTACATTGACGAAAATTACTCGATTAACATATTACCTAATCCCGTCAAAGACAATCTCAATATCTCAATAAACACTCAAAATCAATCCATTTTAAACCTAAAAATAATAGATTTAAACGGCAAAGAATTGCTCTATTTAACTAACATTTTAATTAATAAAAATCACAATTTAAACCTAAACATTTCACAACTACCCAATGGTTCATATCTCACAATTTTTGAATTCCCTGATAGAATCATCACCCTAAAATTCATTAAAAATTAAAAAAATAAAAGAATTGACAATTTCAAATACAATGTACATTCAAAATATTTAGTATATAAAAAATAGCTATTTTCTCCAAAATGATGGAGCCAATAAAATTATAACCGTAAACAACTCCAATCTACCGATAAGCATCAAAAAAGACAATATCCACTTTCCAATCTGAGGAATAAATGCATAATTATCAGTCGGACCAACCCCACCTATCCCCGGACCAACGTTATTAATAGTAGCAGCAACTGAACCAATTGCAGTCTCTATATCAAGACCAATAAAAGACATCAACAAAATCCCAATCCCAATCAAAAACATAAACAACACAAAAAAACCTGCTACATTAAGCAAAATTTTTCTGTCAACGACAGTCTCACCTATTTTAACATGAACTATAGCTTGTGGATGAACTAATTTAACTATTTCAGTCCTTAAAAACTTATAAAGAATATATATCCTAATAACTTTTATTCCACCACCTGTCGAGCCTGCACAACCACCGATAAACATCAACAACAACAAAATCAACTGTGAGTTCGATGTCCATTGTTCATAGTCAGCAGTTACAAAACCAGTTGTTGTCATTATTGAACTAACTTGAAAAACCGTATAACGAAAAGTCTCCGTAAAATCATAATAAACCAACACATAATTCTGATAACCAATCACAAGCGTCGAAGCCAAAATTATACCTAAATAAAACTTAAACTCTTCACTCTTAAATACATCTCTAAAATTCCCTTTTAACAATCTATAATGAAGAGAAAAATTTGCCCCAGCAACTATCATAAATATTGTAATAACATAATCAAAATACCTACTATTGTAAAAACCAATACTTGCATTCTTTGTCGAAAAACCTCCAGTAGCCATTGTCCCAAATGTATGACATAATGAATCAAATAAATTCATTCCACCTAACAACAACAAAACAACTTCGATAGCTGATATCAGCACATAAACCAACCACAAAATTTTAGCTGTTTCAGTAATCCTCGGCGACAATTTATCAACCACTGGTCCTGGTGATTCTGCTTTAAACAATTGCATCCCACCTACACCTAAAAAAGGTAATATTGCCAATGTTAAAACTATTATACCCATCCCACCTAACCAGTGTGTTAAACTCCTCCAAAATAATAATCCATAAGGCAATTTCTCAATATCAGTTAATATTGTTGCTCCTGTTGTTGTAAACCCTGACATCGTCTCAAAAAATGCATCTGTATAGGATGGTATATAACCTGATAAATAAAATGGCAAAGCTCCAAACATCGCATAAACAATCCAAGCAAAAGCAACAATTGCAAAGCCTTCCTTTGGTCTTAAATCCTCTTGTTGTTTAGGTTTAATTAATGATAACGCCCCAAAAGCTAATGAAATCAAAGAACTAAGCAATATGTACTGCCAATCATCCTCGCCATAATAAAATGACCACGGCAAACTCGTTGCCATCGCAAATGATAAAAATATTAGCAAATGACCAAGTATTCTTAGAACAATTCCATATCTCATCGCTAATTTCTAATTTAATTTTAAAAATTAATTTTAATTACGAATTATTAAATCTTCAGGTTATTACCATCTTTTTGCTTTGCTTTTTAAATTCATTTCTTCAATAATATTTTCAGGTAAAAAATTCAAAAGACGTTCTAATAGCATCTCGTGAGAAAAAGGCTTTGAAATAAAATCCGAAGCCCCTAACTTACTAAGGGTTACCAAACAATTCTTATTAATCGTTCCTGATACAATGATAACCGGAATCGAACGAAGACTATCAATTTTTTTCAATAACTTTAATGTCTGCTCACCATTAATTTCTGGCATATCTACATCCAGAAAAATTACAAGAGGTATATGCCTCAATGCCGATGCAATACCTTCGTAAGCATCCATTGCTGAATATGTAGTAAATCCCCAAAAATCCAATATCAACTTGATTATTGAATGAATCTCCGGGTCGTCGTCAATTATCAATACCTTAAATTCTTTAGCCATCAATCAATTAATTTAAATGTAGTTTTACTCAATTCCTCTACTAAATCCTGCGGCAAAAGCTTTTTTAAATTATCATAAATCAATTTCTGAGTAAAAGGCTTCGACAAAAAGCCACTTGCCCCATGTTTATAAGTCTCTGACAACAATTCTTTATTAAAATTTGCCGAAACTATTACCACAGGTATATTAGATGTTACTTCAATTGCTTTAAGCATCTTCAATAAAACTTCACCTTTCACTTCGGGCATTACAATGTCCAAAAAAATAACAAGCGGTTGCATCTTAACTGCTAAAGAAATACCTTCATACGCATCATAAGCCGAAAGAGGCCTAAACCCCCACTCAACTAAATACTTACTAAAAAGCCGTTGTATCCACATATCGTCATCTATGACCAATATCTTATGTGGACTTAATTTTTCTTCCTTTTTTTTGGCTTGCTCGTCCATTTCAAACCAATAATTTAATTAACTTCCTTTTATATAAATAAAATACTAATTTAACTATTTATTTTAAATAACACCATCTTTTTTAAATTCATTAATTTCATCATCCGAATAATCTAATTCTCTTAAAATCTCGTATGTGTGTTCCGAAAGATAAGGCGGCCTTTTGACTACATAGCCTGGAGTTTTACTCAACTTTGCTGTCATATTAAACAACTTAATCGTCCTGCCTAATTCCTCCACGACAACTTCACTAAAAGTATTCCTATGCTTAATTTGTTCTTGACTGAGTGCATCTTTCAAACTCAAAATTTCTCCCGAAGGTACCCCTCTTCGATTTAATTCCTCGACCCAATATTTTGTTTCCCTTTGCACCAGCTTTTCCTCCAACAATGGTGTAAGCTCAAATCGATTAGCCTTACGCGCATCTCTTTCCTTAAAACGAACATCTTCCTTTAGCTCGGGCACGCCAAGAGCATCGGCTACCTCTTCCCATTGCTCTTGCTTATTTGCTGCAATGTTAATATAACCATCTTTCGTTTTAAAAGTACCCGAAGGTGCTGCCGTAAAATTGTCATTGCCCAGAAGCTGAGGTTCCTGACCACCTATCATTAAATTTGCTACAACCCAACCCATTAGTGGCATAATCGAATCCAATAAACTGACATCGATAAATTGCCCCTCTCCTGTCTTCTGCTTATAATACAATGCTGCCATAATCGAAAAGGCTGCGTTCAGCCCACCTACAGTATCACAAAGCGGAAAGCCCGCTCTCAATGGATTTAACCTTTTATCTCCATTTATTGCCATTACTCCACTCAAGCCCTGAATTATCTGGTCATATGCTGGTTTATCAGCATCCGGCCCCGTCTGACCAAATCCTGATATCGCACAATAAATAATATCCTTTTTATAATCAACCAAACTTTCATAACCAAGACCCAAACGCTTCATCACACCAGGACGAAAATTTTCTACAATAACATCTGCCGTCTCCACAAGCTTCAAAAAAATTTCCTTCCCCTTATCCTTTTTTAAATTTAATGTCAATGACTTTTTATTTGCATTTTGAGCTAAAAAACTTGTCCCAAGTAATTTTTGATTATATTCTGGAACACAGCCTAATTTACGAGCTAAATCACCTCCATCTGGATTTTCAATCTTTATAACCTCTGCCCCCAGCCATGCCAAATGTAATGTAGCAAATGGTCCCGATAAAACATTTGTCAAATCTAATACCCTTACTCCTTCCAATAATTTCATCTTTTCACCATAAATAAATCAAATAATCAGCAAAATTACTAAACTCAAATAATTTATGGCATATTTTTGGCTCAAACATTTTCTTATAAAAAAAATTAAAGTTTTAAAAATAATTGTCGATAATATTTGTGGTATATAATATTTGGAGGTTTCAATGGATATTGATGCAATAAAAAATATTGAGCCTCAAATGCCTTTAGCAAAAAATATTCAGGATGAAATAAACTTACATAAAGAAATTCAACAGGATGTTAACGATGAAAAAGTTGAGGTTACACCACAATCTGCACAAAAACAGGTTGCTCAGCTATTAGCCAATGCCCAACCACTCGAAGCAATTCAAAAAATTGCTCAAAATCAAATCGAAAAAGATAAAGGCTTTGACGTCAAAGTATAAACAAATTTATATTTATTAAAAATTATAAAAATTGGTTAATACCAATTTATTAATATTCTTATTTATATTTTTCAATTAACCTCGATTTTTTATCTAAATTTTAGCTAAAATAATCCAAATTTTGAAACTAATATATCAATTATCAAAGCCAACAAAAACAAACTACCAAAACGCCGATTATACAAAAACGCAAATTGAACTAAATACAACGGCCATGAATCTTCAAATCCTTCGGGAGCTTCCTCAGGTCTCGGCTTCAAATATACCTTTATTGAACTTATTAGTTTCGGCAAAGAAAATAAAACAATTACCATTACCCACGAAAAATTCCCTTTATAAACCAGGTAAGCTATTAAAACATATTGAATTATCCACATCAAAATTACAAGATAACGCGACACCGCTTCACCCAATATTACTGGTAACGTATAAATTTTTTTCGCTTTATCCAATTTCATCTTATCTGCATGCTTACCAAAAAGAACAGTTGTAGGACCAATCGAATAAATAAAACTAATCAAAGCAACATCCCAACTCCAAACACCACCAGAAATCACATAATATGAACCACCAACCATCAAAGGTCCCCATACCAGCAAAACTGTTATTTCCCCTAAACCGATATATTTAAGAGGCCACGTATAAAAAGCTATAAAAAAAATACCTATACCAATTAAATACAATGTCAACACAGGTGTTATAATCGCAAGATATATCCCACACCCAAGGGCAATCGCAAAACTTACTAAAATATAACTCCACATCTGCTTTTCAGTAAAAAACTTATGCTCAAGAGCTTGCGGACCATACAAACTTCGATAATAATTATCCTTATCTACACCCTTTTTCGAATCAGTCCAATCATTCACCAAATTATTCGTTGCGTGTGCAAAAACTAATCCAACTAATGACAATAAAAAAGGTAATAAATTAAAATATCCATCCTTCAATGCAAGCAAACCACCATAAATTGCTGACATCGCTGTCATCACAAATACCGCTGCCCTCGAAGAAATCAACCACCTCGATACAACATCAAGAGAATTCCATTCCTCCATCGTTATCTTCGGTATTATCCTTAAAGCTTTAATCCACATCGAAAT
>Ga0129299_1002625_pt1 | contig 11877 bp, 9 predicted proteins | sample ConPoolayeCmetaG_FD_94477 | JGI IMG/M metagenome (GOLD analysis project Ga0129299, IMG submission 94477) | Hot spring microbial mat communities from California, USA to study Microbial Dark Matter (Phase II) - Cone Pool mat layer C metaG ... | reverse complement strand
TCCTAAAATTGTGGAGTAGAAAGAGGGATCAAAAAGATGTCAACATTAGTTAACGATATTAGTAAAATGACAGTAAGCAAAGCCAGGCAATTGCTTGAAAGTAAAAACATTTCATCACGAATGTTAGTGGAAGCATTGCTTGCAAAAATAAATGAAATTGATAGTGATATTGCCGCTTACATTGATGTGGATGCCGAATATGCATTAAAACAGGCTGACGATGCTGATGTTGCTAGAACAAAAGGTAAGAAAGGTAAATTACTGGGTGTTCCTATTGCTATAAAAGATATAATTAATGTAAAGGGTCATCCTTGCCGGTGTGCTTCTCGGATACTGGAAGGGTATATAGCGCCTTATGATGCAACAGCAATTTTAAAAATGCGTAATGAAGGAGCTGTTTTTTTGGGGCGCACCAATATGGATGAATTTGCAATGGGTTCTTCAACGGAGAATTCAGCTTATAAAATTACGCGTAACCCTGTAAAGCGTGACAGAGTGCCAGGTGGATCCAGTGGGGGATCTGCCGCTGCTGTTGCTGCGGGCGAGGCGCTTGCAGCACTCGGTACTGATACAGGCGGTTCTATTCGTCAGCCTGCGGCTTTTTGTGGATGTGTAGGATTAAAACCGTCATATGGGAGGGTTTCGCGATATGGATTGACAGCTTTTGCATCTTCTCTTGACCAGATAGGACCGATTACCAAAAACGTTGAAGATGCGGCAATTCTTTTTGATGTAATTGCTGGAGTGGATGCAATGGATTCAACTACTGTTGATGTTCCCTTGCCTTCACTACGGTTTACTGAAGATTTATTTAATTTACGAGGATTACGACTTGGCTTGCCAAGGGAATATTTTGTTGAAGGGATTCAACCTGAGGTTAAAAATGCTGTTCAAAGTGCGATAAAAGTTTGTGCGGATCTAGGTGCTGAAATAGAAGAGGTATCTCTTCCGCATACGGAATATGCCATTGCTTGTTATTATATAATAGCAACAGCGGAAGCATCTGCTAACCTTGCCCGCTTTGATGGTGTTCGTTACGGGTTTCGCTGTAGTGATGCTAAAGATCCTATTGAGATGTACAAACAGACGAGGGCACTTGGTTTTGGTTCTGAAGTGAAAAGACGTATTATACTGGGCACATATGTATTAAGCAGTGGCTATTATGATGCATATTATCTTTCTGCTTTGAAGGTAAGAACATTAATCCGTCAAGATTTTGAAGCTGTTTTTAAAAAAATTGATGCTATCCTTGCTCCTGTAACTCCCACAGTTGCTTTTAAAATAGGAGAGAAAACGGGTGATCCTTTAACAATGTACCTTAATGATATCCTGACAGCACCTGCAAACCTTGCTGGAGTTCCATCAATTTCTGTTCCGTGTGGCTGGTCGTCGGATGGATTGCCTATAGGCTTACAGGTAATAGGGGATCTTTACAGGGAGGATATTGTTTTCAGGGTGGCAATGTCTTATGAACGTAAAAGGCAGGAAAACAAAACATAACAATAAAATATTATGATCGCTAGTAAATATATACCTTGTATAGGTTTGGAAGTTCATGTTCAATTAAAAACAAAATCAAAGTTATTTTGTGGATGCGGAACAGAATTTGGTATGCCGCCTAATACGCAGGTGTGCCCCGTATGTCTTGGCTATCCTGGAGCTATGCCTGTTATTAATAAAGAAGCAGTACGGTTGACAGTAATGGCGGGCTTGATGGTTGGTTCTCAGATTAATTCGTGGAGCAAATTTGACAGGAAAAGCTATTTTTATCCTGATATGCCTAAAAATTATCAAATTTCTCAATATGACCACCCCCTCTGTGTGGGTGGTGAAGTTGCTATTCCCCTGCCACATGACGGAGAGAAAAAAATAAGGATAATAAGGATACATCTTGAAGAAGATGTAGGTAAAAATATGCATTTTCAGAATTTTAGTGGAATTGACTTTAATAGAGCAGGAATTCCTTTAATGGAAATTGTTTCTTATCCTGATATTAATTCGCCACAGGAGGCATACGAGTACCTTCTTGCTCTTAAGCGTATTCTTCAATATGCCGAAATCAGCGATTGTAATCTTGAAGAAGGGAACGTCAGATGTGATGTTAATTGTAGCGTTAAGAAACAAGGAGATCCGAATTTTGGCGTCAAAACAGAAATTAAGAATATGAATACTTTTAGAGGTGTCTTTCATGCTCTTGAATTTGAGATAAAAAGGCAGATAAATCTTTTAGAAGAAGGTGGTAAAGTTGAACAAGAAACCAGGCGGTGGGACCCTGATAGAAATATTACCACACCCATGAGAACTAAGGAAGATGCACATGATTACAGGTATTTCCCTGAACCGGACCTGCCCATTATAGAAATTTCAAGGGCAACAATTGAAGAATGGCGCAAAGCGCTTCCTGAGTCTCCCGCGGAAAAGAAGAAACGTTTCATAAAGGAATTTGGCATACCAGATTACGATGCAGGTGTACTGGTCTCGGAACGTTATCTTGCTGATTATTTTGAAAGTACGGCAAAGTTGTCTTCCAATCCTAAAATGGCTTCCAATTTTATCATGACAGAAATGTTGAGATTGTTGACGGAAAGAAATATCAGTATAGAGAATGTAAAAATAACTCCACAGATGCTGGCAGAATTAATAAAATTAGTTGAAAAGAAAATTATTAATTCTAATACAGCAAAAGAAATCTTTGTGGAATTGTTTGAAAAAGGAGGAGATCCGTGTGCAATTGTTGAACAGAGAGGTTTGTCACAGATAAGTGATGCCAGCATATTAGATGAAATAGTTGATAAAGTCATTCGCGAAAATCCCAAAACCATGGAAGATATTCAAAAAGGAAAGACGGCTGCTAAAAAATTCTTGATGGGGCAGGTTATGAAAATTAGCAAGGGAAAAGCGGATCCACTGGTGGTATCGGCTATTATTGATAGAAAAATACAAATGCAAAAATAAAATTCTTTTCAAATTATATTCTTATTGAAAATATAACTAATAAGCATAAGATATGATATCAGGTTGGGAAGATGAAAACTTTCCGGAGGATAGTAACCCGTGACGGTTAATGATGATTACGTTCTTCAATTGCTTGTAGAAGGCGGAATGGTAGATGATGCACAGCTTGTACGAGCACGTGACATAAGTGAAAAAGAGCGTATAAGTGTTGTTGATGCTTTGATCAAAGATGGCATATTACCAGAATCAACAATTCTGGAATTTCTTGCAAATCAATTTGGGATGGAATTAGTTAATCTGGAAGGATTGGATATTACTCCTGAAGTAAGAGATTCAATTCCTGTAGATGTTGCCAGACGTTATAGAGTTATTCCTGTAGTTAAACATGATAACCTGTTACGAGTGGCTATGTCCGATCCACTGGATTACGATATTCTGGATAATTTGCGGCATGTTCTTAAGAAACAGGTTGAAGGAGTTATAGCGCCACGCGAACAAATTGCAGTTGCTCTTGAAAAATATTATGCAGTGGAATCTGATGTAAATACCATGCTGGAACAAATAATAGATGATAATGTCGACGTTGCTGTTGGTGGTGTTGATGCTGGTACAGATACTGCTGCTGCAGAGTCTGATGCCCCTATTATTAAATTGGTTAGCCTTATCATAATGGAAGCATTCAGGTATAGAGCTTCGGATATTCATCTTGAACCAATGGAAAAACGTTTCCGTGTGCGCTACAGGATAGATGGTGTATTGCATGAAGTTGATAGTCCGCCCAAAAGGCTTCAATCGGCTATTATTAGCCGTATAAAAATAATGGCCGGCATGAACATTGCTGAGAAGCGTATCCCGCAAGATGGAAGAATTCAGGTTAATGTGCAGGGTAGAGAGCTTGATCTTCGTGTTTCTACAGTGCCAACCCAATATGGAGAATCAGTAGTAATGCGTATTCTGGATAAACAAAACCTTGCCTTAGGGCTCCCAAAGCTTGGATTTTTTTCTGATGACCAGCAGTTATTTGAGCGGTTAATAGGGCTTGCCGATGGCATATTGCTTGTAACAGGACCTACGGGTTCAGGGAAAACTACAACCCTTTATGCATGTTTAAATGAAATAAATAGGCCGGATAGAAAAATTATTACAGTTGAAGATCCTGTAGAATATCAGTTGTCGGGTGTAAACCAGGTTCAAGTTAATGAAGAAATAGGCATGACATTCTCAGCTGCTTTGCGCTCTATCTTACGCCAGGCTCCTAATATTATAATGATTGGGGAAATTCGTGATAAAGAAACAGCAACCATTGCAACGGAAGCTGCACTTACCGGTCATTTGGTCTTCAGTACTTTACACACCAATGATGCGCCAAGTGCTATTACTCGCTTGTTAGATATAGGGGTAAAACCGTTCCTGGTGGCCTCTTCAGTGCGTGCGGTGTTAGCTCAGAGGCTTGTTCGCTGTGTGTGCGAAAATTGCAAAGAACTCTATAAACCTACTGATCATGAATTACGTTTGCTGGGTGTGAATGCTGAGCAGGTGGCTGCTGCTCAACTGGTAAAAGGGCGCGGCTGTAATAATTGTGCTTTGACTGGTTATATGGGAAGAAAAGGTATTTTTGAAATATTTGTTACGGATGATGAAATTCAACGTATGATTTTTCAAAAAATAACGGCAGCAAAGTTAAGACAAAAAGCCAGGGAGAAGGGAATGCGAACTCTTAGGGAAGATGGTATTCGTAAAGCAATTGCGGGAATTACTACAATAGAAGAAGTATTACGAGTGACTATGGGAGGAGATTAATATGCCTACAGAAGTTGAGATGAGCGAATTGCTTGAATTGGCGGTTCAGGAAGGAGCATCTGACGTTCATATTGCAGTTGGAATACCTCCTACCCTTAGAATTCATGGCAATATGCATGTCCTGGATACCCCACCATTGCGGCCAGAAGATACCGAACGATTAATGAAAAGTATAGCTTCGCCTGACCAGCAACAGAAAATACGGGAACAGGGTGGGACAGATTTTGGCTTTGGTTTTGGTGATAAAGCAAGGTTTCGTGTCAGTGTTTTAAAATCAAAGGGCAATATAGGCATAGTTTTACGTCAAATTCCAAGCAAACTTATGTCGCTGGAGGAAATAGGATTGCCCCCCCAGGTTAAAGAGTTGCTTTTCAAACCACGTGGGTTAGTTCTTGTTACGGGGCCAACTGGTTCAGGAAAATCAACGACTCTTGCCAGTATGATTGACGTTATTAATGTTGAAAGGGATTGTCATATTATTACCATTGAAGACCCTATTGAGTATTATCATACCCATAAGAAGTCAATAATAACGCAAAGAGAAATAGGTGTTGATGTGCCCAGTTTTGAAGAGGCCCTTCGCAGAGCATTACGGCAGGATCCAGATGTTATTTTGGTGGGTGAAATGCGAGACCTTGAAACCATGCGAGCAGCTATTACAGCTGCAGAAACCGGACACCTTGTTTTTGCCACGTTGCACACAACAGGTGCTGCTGCAACGGTGGATCGTATTGTTGATGCTTTTCCTACTGACCAGCAGGAGCAGATTCGCACCCAATTGTCGGTTGGTATTGTTGCAGTTATATCTCAACTATTGCTTGTTCGTGCAGATAGACCAGGGCGGGTGGCAGCATTTGAGATAATGATATCTACCCCTTCTATACGTTCTCTCATCAGGGATAATAAAACTTTCCGCATAACTTCAGATATTCAAACGGGCGCAAAATATGGTATGATAACTCTGGATGCTCATTTGATGGAACTTTATCGCGCTGGACAGATTCATTATGAAGATTTAATTACAAAATCTCAGGATCCTGATTCTATTATTCAAAAATTGCAACAACTTGGTGATGAACAAAGAAGATAAAGAAGGAGTTTTGAATGGCAGAAAACAATCAGATTAATGATCCTCTTTTGCAGTTGCTGGCATCTCAAAATGTTATTACCGAAGAGGTTGCCATTTCAGTACAAAAGGAACATGAAGAAACAAAAAAGCCCGCAAAAAATCTTTTAATAGACAAAAATATTCTTACAGAAGACCAGATTCTTCATCAGATAGCTGAATATTTAGGTACTGAGGTGATAAATATTCCAGCCGTAGATATTCCGCCTGATGTAATACGCAGGATTCCTGCAAGTGTGGCAAGAATGTACAATACCATTCCAGTTGAGGCTACTGCCAATAGTATTAAATTAGCAATATGTGATATCATAAGTCCTGTAATAGCTGATGAAATACGGTTTGTATTGACATGTGATATATCTTTTGTGTTAGCAAAAGAAGAAGATGTAAAAACGTATGTAAATCAGTTTTATGGTGATGATAGCGCTGCAGTTAATGATATGCTCTCCGCCTTGGAGGAAGAAATAGAACAGGTTGGTGAAGCAGTTGAAGTTGGTGATGAAACTGATGAAAAGGGGCTTGAAGAAGTTGCCGGCTCAACTCCCGTTATTAGATTCGTAAATCTAGTGCTTTATCAGGCTGTTAATGATAGGGCTTCTGATATACATTTTGAACCTTTTGAAAAGGAATTTAAAATACGATACCGTGTAGATGGTGCCTTATACGAAATGGCGCCGCCTCCTAAACGTCTTGCTTTGCCAGTTATTTCTAGAATAAAAGTTATGGCAGGATTGAATATTGCTGAACGCCGCCTTCCGCAAGACGGTCGTATACAACTCACAATAGGAGGTCGTCCTATTGATTTGCGTGTATCAACACTTCCTACTCAGTTTGGTGAAAGTGTTGTTTTACGCGTTCTGGATAGAAGTGTTGTCTCGCTAGCAATTGAAAATCTTGGCATGCCTGATGATGTCTATGAGGCTTTTGTAACAGATATTGAAAAACCTAATGGGATAATAATTGTTACAGGTCCAACAGGTTCAGGTAAAACGACTACACTGTATTCAGGATTGCGCAGGATAAATACTGTGGGACGGAAACTTCTTACCGCCGAGGAACCTGTGGAATATGATATTGAGGGAATTGTGCAGGTGCCGATAAACGAAGCCTGTGGCAATACCTTTCCAGTCGTTTTACGTGCATTTTTGCGCCAGGATCCTGATATTTTAATGATTGGTGAAATACGTGACCTTGAAACAGCACAGATAGCAATACAAGCATCTCTGACCGGCCATCTTGTGTTCAGTACACTTCACACAAATGATGCCGCAGGTGCTATTACACGATTGATAGATATGGATGTAGAACCTTACTTGATTTCCTCCACGCTAGAAGCAGTTTTAGGCCAGCGATTGGTACGCGTTATATGTGAAAATTGTAAAGAAGCGTATCAGCCAGACGACACCGTTCTGGAGCTACTGGGACTTTCACGCAAGGATGTTGAAGGAAGAAGTTTTTATCACGGCAGAGGATGCAGAAATTGTAGTGAGAAAGGATATAAAGGCAGAAAAGGAATTTATGAGTACCTCCGGGTTACAGATCCTATTAGAGAACTTATAGATCAACGTCAGCCTACTTTAATAATAAGAGAAAAGGCTATTCAAATGGGGATGAGGACGCTTCGTGAAGATGGCATAAGAAATATTTTAGATGGCTATACTACAGTGGATGAAGTGCTAAAATACACATAATATCCTGCCTTTGTTTGGATCAATTACAAGATTTAATATGTACAAGTAAGATTTTCTTGCATTGAAAAGGGAGACGGTCATGGAAAAGATTGTAATAGCAGGGAGTGGTCCTGCGGGATTAACTGCAGCCTTGTATACTGCACGTGCTGGATTAAATCCACTTGTTTTTGAAGGATTACAACCGGGAGGTCAGCTTACTACAACTACCGATGTTGAAAATTATCCGGGCTTTGATGAGGCGATTAATGGTACAGAATTAGTAATGAAAATGAAAAGGCAGGCGGAAAAATTTGGAGCACGTTTTAGAAGTTCTGAAATACAGGGATCTGATTTTTCAAGGTTACCGCTAAAATTATTTACTTCTGACAGTGAAGTAGTAGAATGCCTATCTGTGATAATTGCTACAGGGGCGAGTGCTTTGTATTTGGGGTTAAGTTCTGAACAAAAGTTGATAGGAAAAGGAGTATCGGCATGTGCTACATGTGATGGGTCTTTTTATCGCAATAAACCTGTTGCTGTTGTTGGAGGAGGTGATTCTGCAATGGAAGAAGCCCTTTTCCTTTCACTCCTTTGTTCACATGTCTATTTGATACATCGTCGTTCGCAGTTTAGGGCATCAAAGATAATGGTGGAAAGAGTTACAACAAATCCTAAAATAGAACTTATCCTTGATACAGTAGTAGAAGAAGTTCTTGATTATGGAAAGGGAATAGTAGGGGGGATAAAGTTAAAAAATGTAATTACAGGTAAAATATCAGAATTACGAATTGATGGTTTGTTTATTGCAATAGGGCATATTCCTAATACAAAGCCTTTTGCAGGACAGGTTAAACTTGATGAGAAGGGTTTTATTATTACTGATTCAACAAAAACGAATGTCCCTGGTGTTTTTGCCGCCGGTGATGTTCAGGATAAACGCTATAGACAGGCTGTCACAGCGGCTGCCTCTGGTTGTATGGCAGCTCTTGAAGTGGAAAGGTATTTACAGGAAATAAATGCGTGAATATTCCATTGCCAATTTCACTTAAAAAATCAGAAATTGATAAAGGGCTTTTGTCGCTTGCTACTTATCGTCGCCTCTTAAAACATGCTTTACCTTATAAATGGCGAATGATAGCTGGTATTCTTTGTGGGATTTTATTTGCAGGTACAACATTTGGCTCGTTGCCTGCTATGAAGGAATTGTTTGGCAGGGTATTTGATTATGAGCATGCTGGCATACGTGAAGTTACTTTTTTTTCTATTATCTTGCTGGTAATTGTCTTTTTCAGGGGCGTGGGGGAATATTTAAGCAATTACCTTCTTTTGTGGGTAGGCAATAGAGTTATAATGGATTTACGAACTGGCGTTTTTACCCATCTTCAGAATCTCTCCGTTGCATATTTTGATAAAAACAAAACAAGTGAAGTTATTTCTAGGACTATTAATGATACAAGTTTGCTTGAGTGGGCATTATCAATGATTCTCCTGGATATTGCACGCGAACCGTTGATGCTCATTGGATCGGTAGGGGTAATATTTTGGTTAAATTGGCAGCTTGCTTTAGCAACGATACTTTTATTTCCTCTTTGTTTAATACCAATAGTTCTTTTCGGTAGAAAAGTCAGAAAAGCAGGACGCGAAGGGCAGGAATATCTTGCCGAAACATTGGGTGTTATGCAGGAAACAGTAGGTGGGGTGAGGATTGTTAAAGCTTTTGGTATGGAAGAACATGAAAATAAAAGATTTGCAAATTATTGTAAATCGGTTTTTACACGAGTAATGAGGGTTGTAAGAGCAAAATCAATGATTGAACCAGTGATATTTTTGCTTTCTGCAATAGGGCTTATTATGGCGTTGTTTTATGCTAAAGCATGTGGAATGAAACAGGAGGAATTTTTCACTTTTGGGATAGCATTGGTTATAATGTATGGGCCTGTAAAAAAGCTTAGTAGACTTCATCTTGTAATTCAACATTGTTCAGCTGCTGCCGATAGAGTATTTGAGATTCTTGATACAAAAAGTTCGGTTTTAGAAGTGGAAAATGCAAAGGATCTTGAGGGAATAATTAAAGAAATATGTTTTGATAATGTAAGTTTTGATTATGGCAATGGTCCCGTTCTGCAGAATATTAATCTTTCTGTACAGGCAGGGCAAAAAATTGCAATAGTAGGCGAGTCGGGATCAGGGAAGACCACCTTAATTAATTTGCTTCCACGCTTTTTTGACCCTACTCATGGCAAAATTTTGATTAATGGGGAGAATATTAAGAATTACACCTTACGTTCTTTGCGAAGACAGATGGGGTTGGTTACGCAGGATACTTTCTTATTTAATGATACTGTTGCAAATAATATAGCATATGGTACATCAGGTGTTAGTCTTGAACAGGTAAAAGAAGCTGCACGTAAAGCGCATGCTTCTGAGTTTGTGGAAAAAATGGAAGGTGGCTATAATGCTGTAGTAGGAGAACGGGGAGTAAAACTTTCAGGAGGACAAAAACAACGCCTTGCAATTGCACGTGCTATTTTGCGGGATCCGCCCATATTGATTCTGGATGAAGCCACCAGTTCATTGGATACAGAAGCTGAACGTATTGTTCAAGAGGCAATTGATGAAGTAATGGCTGGGAAAACAGTTTTTGCCATAGCCCATAGAATTTCAACCATAGCGCATTTTGATGTAATTGTGGTTTTACATAAAGGGCGAATAGCAGAAATAGGAACACATTCCCAATTGTTAGATTTGAATGGAATTTATTATAAGATGTTTAAAATACAGTTTGAAAGGTTTGGTAACGGAGGGAATGGATGAAATCATATAGAAAAGAATTATGGTTTCACATTAATAAGCGCAGGGATTTTGTAAATATAACACAACAGGTTCAGGAGTGTTTGAAAGAAAGTGAAATAAAGGAAGGCATTGTTTTAGTTAACGCAATGCATATTACCGCTAGCGTGTTTATAAATGATGATGAACCAGGATTGCATGAAGATTTTGAAAAATGGCTTGAAAAGCTTGCACCGGAGAAGCCTTATTCACAATACAAGCATAATGGCATGGAAAATAATGCTGATGCACACCTGAAGAGAACAATAATGGGGCGCGAAGTAGTTGTTGCCGTAACGAATGGGCAACTAGATCTCGGTCCATGGGAACAAATATTTTATGGAGAATTTGACGGTATGCGGCGAAAGCGCGTATTGATAAAAATAATTGGTGAATGAAAACATCGGATTTTGATTATTACCTTCCTCGCGAACTTATTGCACAAGCGCCACTTTTAAGAAGAGATATTTCCCGTATGATGGTTTTGTTGCCGTCAGAAAAAATTGTGGAACATTCTTGCGTTTCCAATTTGCCTGATTGGCTTTACTCAGGCGATCTTATAGTTGCTAATAATTCACGGGTTATCCCCGCGAGGTTGTTTGGTATAAAGAAAAGGACGGGAGGTAATGTAGAAATACTTATCATTGAAGGCAAAGATAAACTCTGGGAATCTTATTATCATGCGTCAGGTCGTCCCAAAAAGGGAACGATAATTATCTTTAATGATAATTGGACGGGACGTATTGAAGAACAATTGGGTGAAGGTAAGGTTTTGATTTCATTTGAAGGGAATGGCTCTTTTCAAGATTTCTTGTTGCGAAATGGCACCATGCCGCTTCCCCCCTATATAAAAAGAAGCAAATCTGAAAATAAATTGGGGGTAATTGATAGGGAACGGTATCAGACAATTTATGCCAAACATGAAGGTTCCATTGCGGCTCCTACAGCAGGATTGCATTTTTCTAGTGAATTAATAGAAAAGTTAAAGAAAAAAGGTATAGAATGGTGTGAAGTTACCCTTCACGTGGGACCCGGTACTTTTAAACCTGTAAAAACAGAAAATATTGAAGATCATAAAATGGAAGCAGAAAGGTTTGAGATAACAGAAGATGCTGCAGAAAAAATACACCAGGCTATTCTTTTACAAAAAAGAATTATTGCAATAGGGAGCACAACAGTTAGAGTTCTTGAAACACTCGCAAGAAATGAAAAATACTTTAAAGAAAAAAAAGGGCAGACAGACCTTTTTATAAGACCAGGTTATAGATTTCAAATTGTGGATGCTATTTTAACAAATTTTCATCTTCCCCGTTCAACGCTTCTTATGATGGTATCAGCTTTTGCAGGAAAAGATTTTATAATGAAAGCTTATCAATTAGCTATTAAAGAAAAATATCGCTTTTATAGTTACGGAGATTGTATGGTTATTTTAGGTAGAAAATGGGATAAGAACTACTTTCACAATGTAATTTGTTTGAATGAATAATAGTCTTATGT